>Ga0114969_10003470_pt1 | contig 12698 bp, 8 predicted proteins | sample M_130807_MF_Meta_FD_87316 | JGI IMG/M metagenome (GOLD analysis project Ga0114969, IMG submission 87316) | Freshwater microbial communities from Lake Montjoie, Canada to study carbon cycling - M_130807_MF_MetaG | ecosystem: Environmental > Aquatic > Freshwater > Lake | place: Lake Montjoie...
GGAATCCACCGCCCAGGGGCCGCGGCTCAGCACGAGGAAGCTCCCGGCGCTCAAGTTTCCGACCAGCGAGTAGATGTTGCTCACGGCCCCGGTCCTGATCTCGCGCGGGGTCGTGATCGTGCGCAGGATCGCCCTGGCGTCGCCGTTGCAGTCGGTCGCGAACTGGCCAAGCGACACCGCCGCCGAGGCCGCCTCCCCGATCGGCAGCCAGAACACCTCGTACAGGTTGTAGGGGTCGGCCAGAGCCTCGTTGATGGTGACGGTGATGGCGCCGCTGTCTCGCAGGACGATGCCCCCGCTGGTCAGCTGGTCCCCACCGCAGGTCGTGGCGCTCCAGGTGGTCGAGCTGCATTCGACCAACTGGGAGCTGATCCGGGCGGCTTCGGCCGGTTCTGCAAGCCCGGCCAGGGGCAGGGCGCAAAGGATGCCGAACAGGCTGCGGAAGATGGGATTCTCGAACACCTTCTTCATGGGGGTCTCCTGCCGATTCCGGCCCGCGAAATGCGGCGCGTAACGAATCGTTCCGTCGCAGCTAAAGCAGAAACTGGGCCAAGTCTAGAGCAGCGAAAAAGCCTTGAGTTTTCTTGGATATTCTGGCACTCATGGCGCAACGGAATGTTCCCCTTGGTGGCCCGAGGCGATCGAAGAAACGAAATCTTGCAGCGCCTCACCGGCTCGACGAGGCTCTGGGCGGTGGTGCTCACCGGCTTGGTGCTCGCCATCGCCGGGGTGGCAGCACTCGACGCCCACCGGGCCATCGGGCGGCACTGGCTCGGGGTCGGACTGCTCCCCAACGCCATGGTGGCTGTCGACATGACCGGAGCCGAGCCGGGAGAAGTCGACGCTGACCTGCGCTTCCAGGACCGGATCACCACCGTCGACGGAGTCGCGGTCGACGGTGCCGCCGACCTCGACCGGTTCCTCGCGACGAGACCTGTAGCCTCGACGGTGCGCCTCGGCCTGGAACGCGGCCCGGGCCGGTTCCTCGACGTGGAAGCCCGGGTGCGCGCCTTCACCTCCGCCGACTACTGGCGATTCTTCGGCCCGTTGTTCATCGGGGGGCTTCTCGGTCTCGGACTCGGCATCGCCCCCCTGCTCGCACGGCCGACGGAGACGGTGCCTCGGGCCTGGTTCCGCTTCAATCTCGGCATGTCCTGCAACTTCGGCATCCTCGCGCTCGATTGGTTTCTCGTCCACCGCTTCACCCCCTGGGGACTCGTCTTCGGGGCCCTGGCGGGCGGCGGCCTGATCCACATGGGCCTCGCCCTGCCGCGACCGCTCCCGATCCTCGAGCGATGGCCGCGGGGGAGCATTCGCGCCGCCTACGCGGTGTCGGCGGTCGGCTTTGCCACCTGGGCCTCGGCGCTCGTGCTCAGGCCGGGCCTGTTGAGGCGCGCCGACTGGGTCGAGGTCGGGGTCTTCGTCCTCGGCGCGATGCTGCTGCTCGGCAACGTCCTGCGGGTGGCATTCGGGGGAGCGACGCGACTCGCACGTCGTCAAGCCCGCCTCCTGCTCGCGAGCCTCGGCCTGTTCCTCGCCCCGGGCCTCCTCTTCTTTTCGTCGCTGTGGGCACCGGAGCGGTTCCGCATTCCGCCGGTCCTCTATCTCCTGCCGGTCTGGGCCTCGGGAATCTCGATCGTCTGGGGGATGCTGCGCGCGAATGTCTTCGAACTCGACGCCGTGGCCAGGCGGACCGCGACCTGGGCGCTCGCGCTGCTCGGTAGCATCCTGATCGGCGGTGGCCTCGCGCTCGCGCTGCGGCCATTCGTTCTGCCCGGCTCCACCTGGGCGATCGGATCGACGGCGGCGGCCCTGCTGGTCGCCGCGCTCACCGGCTTGCCGACCCTGCGCGAGCCGCTCGAGGGTTTCATCGCGCGCACCCTGTTTCCCGACCATGAACGCGCGCGCCGGGCCGTGCACGGTGCGAGTCGTGAACTCGCGCGCCTGCGCGAGCCGTCGGAAGTCGCGTCCCTCCTGCAGGACGCGGTGAACGATGCCGTGGGGCCGGCCCCGGCGAGATTGTTCGCCGGCGAGCCGGGACGGGCACTGGTGGAGATCGTCGCAGCTCCGGGCGGTACGGCCGCACCGCCCTCCGCGATCGAGATCGCCCCGGGTAATCCGCTCCACCAACTGGCCCGCGACAGACGCTCGTTCGCGCTCGACCTCGGTTCGTCGCGGGCGCGCGCGCTGGTGGGCGCGATGGGCGACCTCGATGCCCGGATCGCCGTGGGCCTGCCGCCGGGCGGCCGCTCGAACGGACTGCTCCTCGTCGGTCGGCGCGGCGATGGGCGCCTCTACACGAGCGACCACGTGATGCTGATCGAGACGCTCGCCGCCCAGCTCGTCGTCGCCCTCGAAAACGCGCGCGCCTGGAGCGTCGTGCGCGAACTGGAGCGCAAGCTCGCCCAGGAGAACCATTACCTGCGCGAGGAACTCGCGTCCGAATACGCGGATGACGCGATCGTCGGGCGCAGCCCCGCGCTGCGCTCCGTGCTGGCCCAGATCGAGCGGGTGGCACCGACCGATTCGACGGTACTCGTCGTGGGCGAGACGGGAACCGGCAAGGAACTGGTGGTGCGCGCGCTCCACGAGCGCAGCGCCCGTCGCGATCGCATCATGGTGAAGGTCGCCTGCGCGGCCCTCCCCGAGGCCCTGCTCGAAAGCGAGATCTTCGGCCACGAGCGGGGGGCCTTCACCGGTGCCACCGCCGCGAAGCCGGGCCGCCTGGAGATCGCCGACGGTGGGACGCTCTTTCTCGACGACGTCGACACGCTGAGCGTCGGCGTTCAGGCGAAGCTCCTGCGGGCGATCGAAGTCGGCGAGAGCCAGCGACTCGGCAGTAACACCGTACGCAAGGTCTCGACGCGCGTCATCGCCGCGACCAACCGCGATCTGCTCGCCGAGGTGCGCGCGGGCCGCTTCCGCGAGGACCTCTACTACCGACTGCACGTCGTCCCGATCCACCTCCCGCCGCTGCGCGATCGCCGCGAGGACATCCCGCTGCTCGTCGAGCACCTCGTGGCGCGCGAGGGACCCCGTATCGGGCGCGTGGTGCGCGAGATCGCGGCCTCCGCGATGGCGGAGATGCAGGCGTGGCACTGGCCCGGCAACGTCCGTGAGCTGCGCAACGTCGTCGAGCGTGCGCTCGTGCTCGGCGAGGGCCCGGTGCTGCGCCTGCCCGGACCAATGGCCGCGGCCGGTGCCGGGCTCGCGGACCAGCCGGCGGAGTCGATGCCGCCGGCCGCCGGCATCGACTCCGGGAGCATGCGCCGCGCCGGGGCAGGCACCGGTTCGCTCGCCGACGCGGTCCGCGACCTGAAGATCGCACTCATCCGGGATGCGCTCGCGCGATCGAGCGGCAACCGCACCGTCGCGGCCGAGAGCCTGGGACTCCACCGCCAGAGCCTGACGCGGATGATCCGCGACCTCGACCTGCGCGAGATTGCGGGCTGAGCGCCCGGTCCGGGGCCGCGCCCCGGCCTAGTAGCCGGTGATCTCCTTCGCGCAGCGCTCGCCCGACTGCACCGCGCCGTCCATCGTGCCGCGCTTGGTGTAGGGCGCCGTGTGCTCGCCGGCGAAGTGGACGTTGCCCTCGCGGCCGGACTCCGCCCCGCCGATCGTGGTAAAGCCGTTCAGCCCGTAGAACGAGTAGGAGCCCTTCACCCAGGGATCGGCCGGCCAGTTGTCGAGGTAGAACTGGCCCGGAATCTCGCGGGTGCTCGCGCCGGCCCACAGGCGGTCGATCGCGGCGTTCGTCTCGGCAACGACGGCGGCCGGGGCGAGACCGTGGGCCGCCGTGCTGCCGTAGTCGCGGTTGTTGAGCGCGAGCAGCCACGCCGGGTTCTTCGACTGGTAGCTCGCCTGCCAGGTGACGCCGGTGACCATGTCCGAGGACGAGTCGCCGCTCTGGCGCAGGTCCGACCAGGGACGCCCCGCGAACTGGATGTTCAGCTTCGCGTTCGTGCCCATCTTCTCGTTCTGGATCGCGAGTTTCTTGGCGGCCGAGAACCCGGCGGCCGCATAGTCCACGTTTCGCAGGATCGACGGCGGGATGGCGAGGACGACGCGGTCGGCGACCACCTGCACGGTGGACGCGCCGTAGGCGAAGGTCAGCGTGTAGGAGTTGTCGGTGTTGCGGCGGATCGCCGTCAACGCCCGCTCGAAGCGGATCGTGCCGGCCGGCAGGTGCGCGGCCAGCGCGGTCGCGAGCGTGTCGTTCCCGCCGGCTACCGCGTAGCGCTCGTCGTAGCCCGACTCCGCTCCCCAGAAGCTCCCCTCCTCGAGGATGCCGTGCAGCGAACTCGTAACCTCGGCGGGCCCGCCGTACTCCTCGGCGAACATCGCCTTGAGGTAGCGACGGGCGTTTGCGTTGGTCGTCGCCGCGTCGATGTACGACGCGAGCGACTGCGCATCCTTCGTCCTGGCCCAGGCATTCGAGGCCGCGTAGGTGGGGATGGCCTTGCCGATCCTGACCCAGTCGGCCCAGCAAGCGTCGGAGAAGGCGGTGACCGCCGCATCGAGCGAACTCCAGGCGACCTTCGCGCCGCCGAACGAGTACAACTCCTCGGCCCGCGTGTAGTCGAGAAACGTGTCGACGAGCGAGCCCAGGCCGAGTTCCTTCACCAGGCTCCTGATCGTCGGTTCGTTCGAACTGATGCCCGACGGCCCCGCTTCCGTGTATTGCCCGCCGCTGCCGGTGCGGATCGTGCGGGCGCGGCCGCCGACGCGCGCCTGCGCCTCGTAGACCGCGGGCACCCAGCCCTTCCGCTTGTAGATCCGGTAGGCGGCGGTGAGACCCGCGAAGCCGGCGCCGACGACGACCACGCGGGGTGCGGTCGCTGCGTTCGCGCGCGATGCGAGGCCCGTCGCCGTGCCCGCAGCCGCGACGCCGAACAGCGCGCTGCGCCGCAGGAAGTCCCGGCGGTCCATGCCCGCCTGCAGCATCGCGATCGTCTCGCGACGCGCGTCTGCGTGTTCCGCGGAGCGTTCGAGTGAGCGCGCGAGCAGGCGCGCGGCCTCCTCTTCGCGTCGCCCGAAGACCTCGGCGACCGGGAGCCCGGTCGCTCGCGCTTCGCGACCGGCCTCGCGGAGCCGCAGGACCCTTTGCTTGAGTCGATCGACGTCCATCCCCGGCTCCTCTCGCCGGGCCGTCCATCGGCCGTGCGGCTCCCCGCACATCTATCACGGCTGCGTGCGCCGGCCTACCCACGGTGCGGGGCCGGCTCGGCGGGCCGAATTCCCCCCCGGTCCCGGGCGTCCCGCCCGGGCGCCACGGGGGAGCGAGTCAGCGCAGGCGCGGCTTCGAACCGACCTTCCCCGGCGCGCCGGACGCGACCTCGACCGAACAGGTCGCGTCGACCGGCAGGCTGCCGTCGGACACCTCGGCGACGCAGGAGAAGTCGCCCGGCGCAGGTGGCGCGGCGCCTTGCGTGCACTCGAAGCGGATGCGCACGAAGTCGCCGGCCGGGATGCCGCTCGTCACGAGTCCGACGTTCACTCGGTCCTGCCGCCCGTCGCCGTCGGAGTCCCGGACGATCGCGTCGAAGAGCCCGCCTTGCGTCGGGCCGAGTCGCTCGGTGCGGGCTGCGACCGAGGCGGAGCCCTTCTCGACCGGCAGTCGCAGCGTGGGCGGAAAGCCCACCCGTGTCACCACGCCGGCGGCGCGCAGGCCGCGATCGCCGGCCCAGGCCACCTTCACGGTCGCGACCACCTCGCGGCAGTTGGTCTCCGCGGCGCGACTCGTGCCCGGCAGCGCGGCCAAGAGCAGCGCAATCGCCCACCGGAGCGCGGCTCGACCCGGTCGAGGCGTGTCCGGGCGCCCTGCGGTCGGTCGGCAATGCAGCATGCGGGCATCGGTATCCCCGGGAACCGTGCCGACGCGTGACGGCTCCGTGACGGAACCGGGACATTCGGCGCTGGTCCCGGGGAGATCCCGCCGGGGCGAGGGCCGAGCCCTCGGCGGGAGGGGGCCGCCGCAGCCGCAGTCGCTGCGTGTCGCTGCTGCTGCGTTGCGCCTCGAGGGCACTGGATCATAGTGTGAGGAACCCCGGCGCCACCCCGGCCGCCGCGCGAACGCGAGGAGATTGGAACCATGGCCACCATCGAAGAAATCCTCGGAGACGAAGCGACCGCGCTCGCCACGTTGAAGGTCGTCGCCGACGGCAGTTTCGACTCGATCCTGGTGACCGATGCGACGCCGGCGGGCAAGATCGTCTTCGCGAACCGCGCGTTCGAGAAGCTGACGGGCCACAAGCGAGGCGACGTGCTCGGCCAGACGCCGCGCATCCTGCAGGGCACGGGGACCGACGCCAAGGTGATCGACCGGCTGCGCAAGTGCCTCGGTTCGGGCAAATCCTTCGAGGGCAAGGCGATCAACTACAAGAAGGACGGCACGCCATTCATCATGTTCTGGCGCGTGCTGCCGGTAAAGGTGAAGGGACGGATCCGCTTCTGGGTCGCGATCCAGCGCGAGGGCGCGAGCATTTGAGGGGCTCCGCCGGATGACCGAGCCCCATCTCCCCGCCGCGGTCGAGAGCGATCTGGGCGGGCGGATCGTGCGCGTTTCGCACCCGGGCCGCGGCTCCTGCCGCAGCCAAGGACGCGTCGACGAAGCGCCGGTTCGAGCGTGGATCGAGACTGTCCGCGAAGCACTCGACCCCGGCGTCCGCTCCCCGTCGCCCGGCGCGACGTCCTGACCGGCTCTTCCGCGGCGGAGCGCCGCACGGACTCGGTGTCGTGGCGGATCGACCGGATCCGGCGACTTCAGTCAAGTCGGCCCGGGCGCAGGCCGGTGTCGTGGCGGGGCGCTCGTGTGTAGCGCCAGGCCCAGGCCGCGAGCAGGAATTGTACCGGCAGGCGCAGCCAGAGCGCCGTGCGCGTCGTCGGCCCGAGGATGGTGTCGGGGCGGATGTCGTTCAGCAGCATGTTGAGGTTCGCCGGGAACACCGCGATCAGGAGCGCGATCACGCCCCAGGCGGCGATCCGTCGGGTCGCCGGCAGAAGCAGGAGGAGGGCCAGGGCGATCTCGATCGCCCCCGAGAGCTGCACGAGTTCCAGGTGCCACGGCAGCCAGGCCGGCATGATCCGCAGGAAGAAACCGGGGTCCGCGAAGTGCATCACCCCGGCCGTCGCGTAGAGCGCGGCCATGAGCAGGAGCGAGATCGCGTCGAGCAGCTTCATTGGTCTCCTTGCTCGCCCCGGGGGGCGGCGGTTCGCTGGTCGTCCTCGCGGGGCTCGCCGGCCTCGCGGTGCGCGGCTCGATCGGCCTGCGCCGCGATCCCGCGGCTGGGCCCTAGCAGGTCGCGGACGGCGCGGGAAACCGCGCCAGCGGCCTCCGCGGCCGGGCGTTGAACGCGCGTCGGGGTTGGCCTATGCCCGGCCCGGTATGCCCGGCCCGGTATGCCCGGCCCGGAAGGTGGCGCGAGCCGGACGCTCCCGCGAGGCGGCCGAAGGAGGCAGGCAATGTCGGCGACCAGCGATCCCGCGAACACGCCCGACCTCGATCTCCCGTTCGCGCGCGGCGTGGCGCTCCTGCGCGCGGGGCGGCAGGGCGCCGACGGGATCGCCCGCGACCTCGTCCGCCAGCTCACCGACGCCGAGCGGCTCGGTCTCCTCGACGGCGACCAGGGCTTCTGGGAGGGCGTGCGCGAGATGGGCCGCCACGGCTACAACCACCGGCCGATCGTCGCCGGTGCCGTGCCGCGCCTCGGCCTGCCGGGGATCCGCTTCACCGACGGCCCGCGCGGCATCGTCATGGGTCGCTCGACCTGCTTCCCGGTCGCGATGGCCCGCGGAGCCACCTGGGACCCCGCGCTCGAGGAGGAGATCGGTCGCGCGATCGGGGCCGAGGGCCGCGCGCAGGGGGCGAACCTGTTCGCCGGCGTCTGCGTGAACCTGCTGCGCCATCCCGCCTGGGGGCGCGCCCAGGAGACCTACGGCGAGGACCCGGTCCTGCTCGGCGCGATGGGCGCGGCGCTCGCCCGCGGCGTCCGCAGCCATCTCATGGCCTGCGTGAAGCACTTCGCGCTCAACAGCATGGAGAACGCGCGCTTCGTCGTGAACGTCGAAGTCGACGACCGGAGCCTCCACGAGGTCTACCTGCCGCACTTCAGGGAAGTGCTCGACGCCGGGGCCGAGGCGGTCATGTCGGCGTACAACTCGGTGAACGGCCAGTGGTGCGGCGACAGCCCGGCCCTGCTCACCACCGTCCTGCGCGACGAGTGGAAATTCGCCGGCTTCGTCATGTCCGACTTCATCTGGGGGCATCGCGACCCGGTCGGCTCGGTCGCGGCGGGACTCGACCTGGAGATGCCCTTCGCGCAGCAGCGCGCGCGCCACCTGCCGGCGGCGCTGGCCGACGGATCCCTCGCGCGCACGGCGGTCGAGACCGCCTGCGTGCGGCTGGTCGCGACGCAGTTGCGCTACGCAGCTCGCATGGAGTCCCCACCACCGGGCCTCGACGTCATCGCCGGTGCGCCGCATCGCCGGCTGGCGCGACGCGCCGCCGCGCAGGGCATGGTGCTGCTGCGCAACGAGTCAGTCGCCGGGGCACCGCTGCTTCCGCTCGAGGCCGGCCGCCTGCGGCGGGTGGCGCTGCTCGGCAGACTCGCGGTCGCAGCGAACCTGGGCGACAAGGGATCCTCGGCCGTGCGCCCGCCGTCGGTGGTGACGCCGCTCGACGGCCTGCGCGCGGCCCTGCCCGGCGTCGCGATCGAGCACGACGGCGGCGCCGACCCGCGCGCCGCCGCGGCCCTCGCGTCGGCCTGCGACACGGCGGTGGTGGTCGTCGGCTTCGGTGCGCGCGACGAGGGCGAGGCGGTCGTGGCGCGCTTCGACGGCGCGCTCCGGCTCCTGCCGCCGCCGCTCGGCTGGGCTCCGATCGCCTGGCTCGCCGAGCGGGCCGCGGCGCTGGCCAACCGCCGCCGCACGGTCCCCGGCGGCGATCGAGCCAACCTCGCGCTGCGGCCGGCGGACGAGGCGCTCGTCGCGGCGGTGGCGGCGGCGCAACCGCGAACCGTCGTCGTGCTCGTCGGCGGGAGCGCGATCCTCGCCGAGCGCTGGCGCGAGAGCGTTCCGGCGATCGTCGTGGCCTGGTACCCCGGCATGGAGGGCGGCCATGCGCTCGCCGACGTGCTCCTCGGGATCGCCGAGCCGGGCGGGCGCCTGCCATTCGCCGTCCCGGCCGACGCCGCCCACTTGCCGTTCTTCGACGCCGCTGCACGCAGGATCACCTACGACGGCTGGTGGGGGCAGCGCCTGCTCGATCGCGATGGCCACCCGGCCGCGTGGCCGTTGGGGTTCGGGCTCGGCTACACGCGCTTCGATTTCAAGGGCGTCGAGATCGAGTCGGTCGACGTCGCGGCGCGGCGCGCCCGCTTCGCCGTGGAAGTCGCCAACACCGGGGACCGCCCGGGTGCGACCGTCGTCCAGTTGTACGCCGAGTGCGACCTCGCCGCGGCGGGCGACCGGCCGCACCGCCAACTGATCGGCTTCCGTCGCGTGTCGCTCGACGCGGGGCAGGGCGTTCGTGGGATGGTGGACGCGACGCTGCGGCCGCTCTGTCGCCGCGACCCCGCGAGCCGTCTCTGGTCGCCGCCGTCGGGCACCTGTCGCGTGGTCGCCGCCCGCCACGCGGGCGATCCGCACGGGGTCGTAACGACGCTGCGCATCGGCTGACGGCCTCGCGGCGAGCCATGCACGAGGGCCGGCGGCGCCCCCGGCGCGCGTTCGACCGTCGTCCTCGGTGCCGGATTCATCCCTCGATTTGCCGGATTCGTCACATTTCCGGCCGAAAGTATCGAAAGTGGCTTGAGGACCAAAAGGGTCGAGCCTAAGGGGCTGCTGACTGCGAGGCCTCCGTGGCCCGAAACTTGACGCTGTTTCCAGCGCCTGCACCAGGAGGTTTCCCTTGAGAAATAGAGCGACAACCCTTTCGTTTCTGGTCGTCTCCGCGGTCGTGCTTGCGACGAATGCGAAGGCGGCCTTTGCGGACGACCTGACCGAGATGGCCGTCACCCTGGTCGATAAGATCCCGGACTTGAAGGACTACTGGTCCGTCAATGGCCGCATCCGCGGTGCCGGTGGCGACCCGACACCCGTGGACGAGGCGGTCGGCTCGGGCGTCCTTCTCACCGTCCTCGACTCGGCCAGCGCCGAGATCGATGCGGTGAACTTCACCGCGGCGCAGTGCAAGCCGACCAACAAGGGAGCGAGCCTCGCCTGCAAGGACGAGGATGGCAGCATCTTCCGCCTGCGGGTCGCCCCGGGAGACGCCGACCTGTACCGGGTCGTCGCGAAGATCCGCAAGCGCGACATCGGGAGCGGCCATTCCACCCCGATCACGGTGCAGATCGAGTTGGGTGGGCTGACCTACGAGAGCGCTTCGACGCCCTGCGACGTGCGTGCGACGGGTGCCAAGACGGTGTGCAAGACCAGCGGGGGGGGCGGCACGCCGACCCCGACGCCGACTCCGACCCCGACTCCCGCGAACTGCGGCACGAGCGGCCCCTACATCGACAACTGCGACGGCACCGTGACCGACGAGACGACCGGACTCCAGTGGGAGAAGAAGGACGGCTTCCGGCACTGTGCGGTTGACACGGGGACCGCTTGCACGGGGGCTGAGGGCGAGTGCACGTCCCCCGAAGACTACTGCTCGAGTCAGACGAGTTGCACCAGTGATCCCACGGCCGCGGACTGCCAAGATCCGCACCATGTCCAGAACACCTACGCATGGACTTCGACCGGTAGCGAATTCGACGGGCCGGCGGCGACCGACTTCCTCGCCCGCCTGAATTGCACCGACGCTTACGCCGGCCCGTCCTGCGAGTGTTTTGCGAATCACTGCGACTGGCGCCTGCCCAGCATCCTCGAGCTCGGCGGCGAATCCAAGCAGGACGGAAGGACCGACGATGGTTTTGGAGTGGCGGCGGCAGGCATCGTTGACTACTCGGTCGTGGGCTGCGGTACGGACCCGAACGTGCCCTGCATCGACCCGATCTTCGGCCCGACGGCAGCGCTGCGCTACTGGACTTCTACGACTAGTTTCGGTTACCCGGACGGGGCCTTCCGCGTCTACTTCGGCAACTCCCAGCCCGACCACGACTACCCCACGGACGGGGACGTCTATGCGATCGACCAGACCTACAAGTTCTCCGAAAACCGCCGTGTCCGAGCGGTGCGAAATGTCGCGAAGAACTCCCCGATGATCTTCGACTTCAGCGACGGGACCCAGGGCTGGACGAAGATCTCCGGAGACGTCGACTTCTGGAGAGAGGACCGGATCGGGTGGGGTGTGATTTTCGACTTCTACCTCTCGCAGTACTACGGCAATATCGCTTCCGGCGGCGCTCTCTGGATGGACGACCCGGTTGATGCTCCCCATGTAACCCACCTGATGCGGTCGCCCGAGTTCTACCTCGACGGCTCCGGCTCGCTCGCCTGGCACATGATCGGTGGCCCGGGCGGCCAACCCACGATCGACGTCGGCAATTCCGGCGACGTGCCGAACAACTCAGCCTCGGACGGATTCATGGGCGTGGCGCTTCGCGACGTGGCGACCGGCGACTACGTCCTCTCCAAGAGCAACTGGCAGGACGATGCGGATTCGACGTACGCGTTCGCGCGGTGGGAGTTGGCGCCCTATGCCAACGACGGCCGGAAGTACACGGTCGACGTGATCGACTACTTCAACGGCAGCTGGGGCTGGATCGCTGTGGACGACTTCCGGATCCCCGGTGACGTGGTGGAGCCGGGTACGGGCGCCGAGCTGCGCAGTGTGGTGGCCTTCCAAAAGCGGTTCCAGGTCGACTCGAACTCGAGCAGCGCGACCGTCCTGGTTCCCGATTGCTCGACCACCAGTATCGCCCTCGGGCTGGAGATCTCGACCGGCGCGACCGTGTCGCCGGCGAGCGACGAGGTCGTCGATTTCGGCGGCGGGCCGGTCACCTACACCGTCACCTCCGGCGACGGCAACACGACGGCGTCCTACGAAATCACGTTGGCTTGCTCGTGCGTGCCGTTCTCCGTCGGCACCTACACCGACAACTGTGACGGTACGGTGACCGACAGTTCGACCGGCCTCACCTGGGAGAAGAAGAGCGGAACGGCGGTAGACAGCATCGACTGTACCAGCGCCACGGTGACCGGCTGCGAAGACCCGCACGGGGTCAACAACGCCTATACGTTCAGCACGGACGACGTTTCCTTCAACGGTACGGCCAAGACGGTGTTCCTCGACCAGCTGAACTGCGAAGGCGACTTCGCCGCCAGCGGATGCGTGTGTTTCACGAACAACTGCAGCTGGCGACTGCCGACGATCGTGGAGCTGGGCGGGCAGGAAGCGACCGGCCAGGCCACCGGCGGCATCGTCGATCTGACGGTGGCGGGCTGCGGTTCTGGGACTCCCTGCATCAACTCGATCTTCGGGCCGACGGCCAGTCGCAGTTACTATTCGTCGTCGCAGGGAGACGTCGATACCGCATTTTACGCGGACTTCGAGTACGGCGAGATCGGCTCCTCCTGGAAAGGGTTCAACCGCTTCGTTCGCGCCGTCCGCTAGTCCGATGTGACTCCGGCCTCCGGTGCCGCTGGTGCTGCCAGCGGTACCGGGGGGGCTTCGGTGAGTGTGCCGCGGGCCGCGGGCCGCGCGGACTGATCCGCGTTCGGCCCGCGAGGCGCGGGCGAAGATCGCGAGCACC
>Ga0114969_10003472_pt1 | contig 12694 bp, 11 predicted proteins | sample M_130807_MF_Meta_FD_87316 | JGI IMG/M metagenome (GOLD analysis project Ga0114969, IMG submission 87316) | Freshwater microbial communities from Lake Montjoie, Canada to study carbon cycling - M_130807_MF_MetaG | ecosystem: Environmental > Aquatic > Freshwater > Lake | place: Lake Montjoie...
AAACACTGACACAATCGCTTATCTGCGGCGCTATTTGAGCGATACCACCAGCGGTATCGACTTGCCGGCTGCCGCAATCGTTGAGACGACCCAGGTCCATGGCGGTCTCCATATTGCTTCGACTGAGTGGCTCAAAGGCCTTGAGCAGCTATGCCGCGAATTTGAAATTCTCCTGATCGTCGATGAAACCTATACGGGTTGCCGCCGCGCGGGCTCCTATTTCAGCTTCGAAGAGGCGGGGCTCAAGCCGGACATGGTGATCGCTCCCAATTCCATGGCGGCTGGCTTGCCGATCTCGATGCTTCTGCTTCGTCCCGAACTGGATACGTGGCGGCCCGGAGAACACGTCGGAACATTTCAGGGCGACAATCTCGCCTTTGTTGCCGCTACCGAATTGCTTAGCCAATGGAATGATGACCGAACGGAAAATGCCGCGCGATCCAGCGCAATACTGGCGCAGGAATTGTCGCGCTTGCCGGATCGCGTTCCCGTGTGCAAAGTTTCCATTCGCGGACATGGCATGTTGTGGGGGCTCGACTTTTCGCGCCCGGGTTCGGCCACTGTCGTTTCTGCTTGGGCCTTGGAACGCGGTCTGATTGTCGAACCTTCGCGTCTTCGTGACGAGGTGCTGTTGATTCTTCCGCCCGTGACGATTGAAGAGACCCTTTTACGGGACGGGCTCGCGCGTTTGTCGCAGGTCGTGTCAATGTTTTTGCGCCACGCCTAGCGGCAACTCTTTCTTCAATCGGAAACTCACGCACGAATTGTCGCAGCCTCTACTGCGCAAAACGAATTCATCGAAGTCGCATCAATGCGTCATAAAAATTCAATCGCTTTTGGCTCGAATGCAGCGAGGTAAATTATGCGTTAATGGCTTGAGGGGACATTTATGTCATCGCTGCAGAAGGCGGATACGCTCCAGTATTCCGCCGCGTTGGATTTCGGCGGAGCCGGGCGGGGTAAGTCAGCAGGACTTCAAGCCTACGCGCTCAGCACGAAGCGTTTCATGGATATCGTAGGGGCATCGCTGGCGCTGCTTCTCTTTCTTCCCATCATGGCGGCTATTCTTCTCGTTTTGATGTTCAACGGAGGAAGCCCAATTTTTGTGCAGCAGCGGGTGGGCCGCAACGGCCAGCTTTTTCGCTGCTACAAATTCCGTTCGATGGTGAAAGACGCCAATCGCGTGCTTACCGATTATCTCGAACAGCACCCGGCGGCTCGCGAGGAATGGAACAAGACCTTCAAATTGCTGGAAGATCCTCGGATAACATGGTTTGGAACCATGCTTCGGCGCACAAGCATGGACGAGCTGCCGCAGCTCTTCAATGTGCTGAAGGGCGATATGAGTTTGGTTGGACCGCGCCCTATCGTATCGAGCGAAGTCGAACGCTACGCCCATCGGATCGGTGCGTATTACAGCTGCCGCCCCGGGATCACAGGCCTGTGGCAGGTAAGCGGCCGCAACCTTGTGTCGTACGAAACACGTGTTCGTCTGGATGCGATTTACGCGCGGAAGAAGTCGGTGTGGCTCGACACGCTGATTCTCATTCGCACCGTGCGCGTCGTGCTTAGCGGTGTCGGCGCCTACTGAGATTTTTCGAATCCGACTTGTCATCATTACGTCATCGAAGCGTCATTCGTGGCTCTTAGAAGCCGCTCGGATAGTCGTGCGCACGAGTTTGTGGCGCATGTTTCAGATGTCAGTCGAGGGAAGATCATGCAGCCGCGTCGTGGGGCCGTTATGTTGATGTGGCGAATGAGCTTCGCGGTTCTCGCCTTGGCGCTAACGGCTTGCGCGTCGCTGGTGGAGGGCACCACCCAGGAACTTGCGGTAAGGACCGATCCTCCCGGGGCGCAATGCGTCCTGACGCGTGAAGGTGCGGTTCTCGGCACGGTGAACGCCACGCCAGGCGTTGTGGCGGTCTCCAAAACGCGCGACGACATCACCGTCACCTGCAAGCGTGACGGGTACAAGGATGCAAGTTTTGTCAATCATTCCGGGCTCGCGGGCATAGCGTACGCAAATGCGCTGACGGCCGGCATCGGCTCGGCTATCGACGCAGCTTCCGGCTCGGACAACAAATATGAATCGCCGGTGACGATCCCGCTGATTCAGAGCGGACCATACCGCCTGGAGTCCGGCGATGTCGTGCGGGTGATGATCTACAACCAAACGGGCCTTTCGACAGACTATAAGGTCGGCGATACGGGCATGGTGTCTCTGCCGCTGCTCGGCGATGTCAAAGCACAGGGCCGGACGGTCGAGGAACTGAAGAAGGCCATTTATGACGGGCTGAGCAACGGGATATTCGTCAATCCCGGCATCAGCGTCGAAATCAGCCAATACCGTCCGTTCTTTGTCGTCGGCGAAGTCGGCAAGCCAGGACAGTACGCCTTTACACCGGGAATGAATGTGCTGGGCGCCATTGCCGCTGCCGGCGGCTTCACGGTTCGCGCCGATAACAGCCGCATGACCATGATCCGAAAGCGAGAGGCCGCGCAGACGCAGGCCTCTGCCGACCCGCTCACCGAAGTGCAGCCGGGCGATGTCATCGTTGTTCGCGAACACCTGTTTTGATTCACCGTCGGCTTAAAGGTTTGCGCCGGTATAGCCTTTCGGCATCCGCGCTCGTTCTCGGAGCAGCTCTTGCCGCGATGGCGGGCGCCGCCGTGGCGCAGGATGTTCCGGCTGCCGATGCGGGTGTTACGCTTCCGATTTATCAGATCGCGAGGCCCGGATACGATCCGCTGGGGATACGACTAGGACCGTTTCTCGTATTTCCGTCGTTTTCCGAAAACGTTGTTTTCAATGACAACATCTTCGCTTCCGAGCAGCGTCTTGCCTCTGATTTCATCAATACGACCACCGAACAGGTGAGTGTTACGGCGCAAAGCGCGCCCTACGATGTCCGGTTGCACCTGCTTGCCAGCCAGGAACTGTATACGCAGCACAGCTCGAACGACGGATTTGTATGGAATGCGGATGCTGGTGTTCGTATCGCCCTTGCGCGCGAAGCTTTCCTGCAGTTGGACGGCGCGATCGGCGAGCAGCCGCTGGCGCGCGGCACGGCCGAGGCGGGCGGAGATCCGAAGCGGCCGGTTTTCAACAGTGCGGACTTCTCCGCCGCGGACATCCACCGGATCGGGGATTTCACCAACCGCGCGCAGTTCGCTCTGCGTGACATCGCCTATGTGTCCGAGCAAGACGCCTCGCGCAGCGGTACCCGTTTCACCTATCGCGACCGCTTCAGTTATGAGTTTCGCCCCGAGCAGTATGTGTTCCTTGAAGCGTCCTTCGCGCAGCAACACTGGAAGCTGCGTTCGGACGTGCGCAATTTCAATCTGCTGACGGGCCTTGGCGGCCTCAGCTTCGATTTGCCGGGGCGTCTGAAGGGGGAACTCTCCTTGGGGGTGGTTCAGCAATCCTATCGCGATAGCGCGTTCAGGGATTTGGTGGCGCCGATTGTGGCGGAGAGGCTGGTTTGGAACATCACCCCTCTAACCAGCATCATAGCGTCGGCCGACCGCGCCGTTTTCGGAACCGAGACATTCTGTAAACCCGCTGCCGGCGGTTGCAGCAATGCCTCGGGCGGCGTCCTCCCGGGAAGCCCTGGTCTGGCGCCGCAGCGGAACAGTTTGGACATCACAACCGGCGAGATCGTCGTTCAGCGTGAATTCCATCACGACATACTGGGCGAGGCCGGGGTCCGGTACGAACGCGATTATTTCGACTTCAACGGCCTGACGGACCGCACCTTCGTGGCGCGCACGGGCGTGCGGTATCTCCTGAACCGCTTCCTGGAAGCCGACCTCGATTACACATGGCGGAAGCGGACGGCGAATTTGCCTGCCGACCGGACGTTCAATTCCGGCCCCTACACGGAGAACGTGGTTTCTTTGACGCTTCGAGGCGGCATTTAGGGAATTAACCAAGTCCCATCGAAAAAATGTCACGCCCGGCCGGTAAGGTATGGGTAACCAAAGGGACTAACCTCCATGAATTCGATTAGCATTGGAGCCCTCGTCGCGGCCGGCTCGATTTTCTGCGTAAGCGCAGCTGGCGCCGCACCCGTATTCGAGATGCGAATCCAGAGCGGCAGCTATGACAGCGGTATCATCGTGGGAACCGTTGATGGCGCCGGTACGCACGGCATTCTGAACGTCTCCGGCCTGTCCTTCTCATCGGGCGGAAATTCGTTCGACATCGGTTCGATCCACGGCGCTTTCGACAACAGTTCGTTGATCAGCATCGATCTGTCCGGCACCGGCATTACGCACACCAGCAATGCCGCCGGCGCCCTGAAGATCACCATGAGCCTGTTCGGGCTCGACAACCCGGGTGCGCCGGTAAAGTTCACCGACTCCTTCGCCGGTTCTTTTGCGTCCACCAAGGGTGGCAATGGGGCGCAGGTACGCGTATATGCGGGCAAAAGCATCTTCAAGACGTCGCAGCAAATTTTCAGCGCGGGTAAGGCGACCCCTGTGAATCCCGGCTCGAACTGTACGCTGCCCACGAGTCTCAGCTATTCATGCGATCTGGTCGATCCGGCTGTATTGATCAATCCGAAGTGGGCCACGTACGCTTTGACGCAAGTGATCAGCCTGAACCTTGCCGCCAAAACGCTCGGCGCCAGCGTGCAGTTCTCGAACCATCTTGCGGATCCCATTCCGGAGCCGGGTTCACTCGCACTGATGTTCAGCGGAATTCTTGCGGCTGCCGGTTTTGGCTTCCGCTCGAAGCGCAACGCGGCTTAAGTTCCGCCCGCCAGATAGATGGGATTGTTGTCCAGCGGGATCGCAATCCCTCCCGCCTTCGGCGTCAATAGTGCTTCATCCCCCATCATGCTGATCCGCCGCACCGGCTTGTCTGCGTGCAGCACATAGGTTGCGCTTTTTTCCGTCGTCCAGACCACGCGCATTTCGCGGCCGCCCGCGCTGAAGACGTAGGCGCGGACAGCGGGATTGCTTTCGTCGCGGCGGACATACCGCAAGCCGGTCAGATTATGGATCAGCACGGCATAAGCGACATAGGCCGGAGCGGGCGCATAACGGGAAGCGGGGTTTTCGTCACGCAGCAGATACCAATAGAGCCGCTCCACATGCGCGCTGAGCAGCAGTGTCGACATGCGCACAAGATAACGCGCCACATCGTCGCGGCTCTTCTTCATATCGGCTGTATCGGAAAATTCGGTGGCCCATATGGGCTTCGGCGCGCCATAGCGCATCATCAGCTGGCGTAACGACTCGATCTGCTGCTCGACGCCCTCGGGCTGCCGCCGGTAGGGATGGATGACGACCGCATCCATGGAGGCGAGCGCGCCTTGGTCGAACAGGCGGCGGAAGTAATCGAGCGGTATTGGAACGGCCGCGCCTCCGAGGACCGTCACGCCGTTCCTGGTGGATTTCACCCCCGCATAGGCGTCCCGCAGCATGGCCGTATAGGCGCCCGGACGGTCCGTCCGGCACGGACCGGAGCAGAAGCTGCCATTGTACTCGTTCCAGATTTCCACAGCCGGAACATCGCCGCCATAATGCTGCGTGACCGCTTTGGCGTAATTCGCATAGCCGGCGCGGCCCTCGGCGCTGAACGGCGTCTGATCGCCGTCGTAGAGCGGATTGGAGAAGGCTAGAACGACGAGCGGATTGAGGTGATGGCGCTTCAGCTCCGCCATGTAATTCGTCAGCCGCGGCGAAAAATCATAGCGTCCGGGCCGCTTTTCGATCTGCCGCCAGGGCTGTTCGTCGCGCACATTGGCGATGCCCGCTTTTTCAATCAGCGGAATGATGTCCGCTGGCCAGCCCTTGGCGAAATGAGTCATGACGCCGAAGGGCGAATCCACCGCCGGCGCGGCGCGCGGCACGACCGCGAAAGGGGCGCGCGCGTTCGAGTCGATCTCCAGCGTGAAATAGCCCAGCGTCCGGATCGGCGGAGCGATAAGGGCGGCGCCCTTTTCAAGATGCGCTGTACCGTTCGCGATGTCCCGGCCAAAAAAATCCCGCACCCGCCAATGCACATCCGTTACCGAGGCGCTGCGGATGGGCAGGGAAACCGCTTCTCCTTCGACAAAAATATTGCCCAGCGTCATTGTACCGATGGTGACGCTTTGTGCCGCGAGCGGTCCCGGCGCAAGCGCACATGCGAGCAGCAGAGCAAGAAAATAGCGCTTCATGCGTCCGCGCTTGCGGTTTGGTGCTTCGCCAGGATCGCACCGTAGACATCAAGCAGCCGCTTCGTATGGGCTTCCAGTGTCAGTGGCTTGGCCCAATAGCGGGTGTACGCTTCCAGCCCCATACGCGCGGCGGTTTGCGGATCGTTGAGCGTTGTCATGGCCGCGCGAAGAGCTTGCGCGTCGCCGGGCTCGACGAGCAATCCGTTAGCGCCGTGTTCGACGAAATCGGCCGCGCCGGTGTTCCGGCTGACGATCACGGGAATCCCCTGCGCCAGGGCTTCCAGAACGACGAGGCCGCACGTCTCGTACCACGTCGAAGGAAAAACCAGTGCGCGCGCTTGCCGCATCGCCACTTTCAAAGCAGGGGCATCCAGCCAGCCGGTACATGCCACATCGCCGCCGCCGCTACGAAGCTCTGGGAGTAAGGGGCCATCGCCGGCGATGGTGAGGGGAAGGCCGCTCTCTCGCGCGACCTTTGCGAGGAGGCGAATGCCTTTTTCTTCTGTCAGTCTACCGGCAAAGAGGAAGCGCGTATTGGCGGCGGCATCCACAGGCTCGCCGCGCTCGATTTCGATGGGGGAATGGACAACGTAACGCGCATGCTCCGGCGCGATGAAGGGGTTTGAAACCTTCGCCGCTAAATTCGACATGTGCAGCACGCTCAACGAACCGTTGGCGTGTTTAACCGCGCGCGCGGTTGCAGCCTGCCGGACAAGGCGAACGGCTTTGTGCATCGCGCTATGCCGGTCGCAGGGAGCGCCGATGCACGCCAGCGACATCGGCGTAACGGTGCAGGGCTTCTGTTCGGCATAGCGATAATAGGCGCCGTTGGGGCAAACCAGAAAATAATCATGCAGCGAAACCACGGACGGCAATCCGCGTCGTGCGGGAGCCGACAGCACGCTTGGGCTGAAGGCTTTTGTCCATTGGTGGAAATGCACGAGCGTGTCAGGCCCGGCCAAAGGCGCAACGATCGCATCGAGCGCGGTGCGCGCACTTGCCGACCATATGCCCTGGGCGGCGGCTGCGACAGGGTTGCCACGTGTCCAAACATCGGCGGCGTTCAAGCACTCCACCGCGATGTTGGCGTGGTCGAGCAGGGGGCTTACGGGCGGGACAGCGCAGACGAAATGGACGGCGACGCTGGCGTCCGCAAGGCCGCGCGCGCTCATGACCGCAACCTTCGCGGCGCCGCCATTAACGTCACCGAAATCGCTCACGACAATAACCCGCAAGCGTCCGAACTCCGCGAAAAAATGGCGGGACAGACTTACACCGTCATGCCCGTGCAACAGTATGATGTTTGTATGACGCCCCTATGCTGGCGCCGTTCCCCCTTTCTCCGCCGCGTCTTGGCGATTACGCGGCCCACGCCGAGCGGCGCGCCCGTGCGCAAACGTGTGCCGCTGAGGCGCCGATCGTTTCCGTCGTCACGGTATGCCTGAACGCGGAAAAGACCTTGAGGCGCACGATCGAAAGCGTTCAGGCGCAGAGCTTTGAAAGCATCGAGCACATTATTGTCGATGGCGGGTCGGGCGATGGCACGCTCGACATCGTGCGCGGCCTGGCGCGGCCGCAGGATTTTTGGATCACGGAAAAAGACGCCGGGATCAGTGATGCGTTCAACAAGGGGGTGGCGCTGGCGCGCGGTCGCTATGTGCAGATTTTAAACGCCGACGACTGGTTGTCCCTCGGACAGATCGAATATGCGGTTTCCGTGCTGGAACAATCGGGTGCGGATTTCGCGTTCGGCGATTTGGTTTTTTACGAGGGCGAGAACCCGGTTTTCCGTTACATGGGCGACCCGCATTATGCGCGCGCGATTCACCGGCGGTGTCCGTCGATCGGCCACCCAACGGTATTGGCGACTCGGGCCGCGTTTGAGCGCGTCGGTCTGTTTGACCTGCAGTACCGCAACGCGATGGATTACGATTGGCTGCTCCGGCTGCACCGCGCCGGAGGGGCCGGCGTTTATTCTTCCCGGATTGTTGGGCACATGACCCATGCCGGCGTCTCAAACCGTCAGTTCGCCCGCACGATCGACGAGGTGCGGCGGATTGCCGTAGCCCACGGCCGCAACCGCGTTGTTGCCGCTCTTGAAGCCCGTGCGCGACTTTTCAAAACCACGGCCGCTCAACCGTTAAAGCGCCGGCTTTTTCCGCTGTATTCTCTGCTGCGCCGCGCCATCAACCGGTCGTTTTACCCGGTTTAGTTCCGCTGATGGCTGGGGCGGAAGGGATCGAACCTTCGAATGCCGGAATCAAAATCCGGTGCCTTACCGCTTGGCTACGCCCCAACACGCAGGTTCGCGACCGATAGTCGGGGTGCGAACCGGAAGGGGCCGGACCATACCCATAACGGTTCGGGGCGGCAACACCGCCCAGAGGGCCGTTTTTTGCCAGCTATTTTCCGTGCTTGCCGGGTGGGAAGCCCATCGCTATAACCCCGCGCTCGGGCAGCCGGAGAGTAGCTCAGCCTGGTAGAGCACCACGTTCGGGACGTGGGGGCCGGAGGTTCAAATCCTCTCTCTCCGACCATTTATTGAATGTTTTCGATAGTTTACCGCAATGCGTAATTTGTGGCCACTTTTGCTGGGAGTTCGTTAGGAATTCGCAGGGCGTTTCGCCTTCTTGGCAATCTTTGCCCATCAAGCGTCAAACGCCTTCGCCACGGACGCGAGATGATCAGGGCTCCATTCCCCGTAGGCTGCCGTAACGCCCTTCTCCGAGCGCCTGTGACCTAGCTGTATGGCGATCTGGTCTTCTGGTATCTGGGCCTTACGCAGCACGGTCGGGATCTTGTGGCGGAAGCTGTAGGCGCTGATAGGTATGCCGGTACCGGGCTTGGGGACGCTCGCCCTTCCGGTTCTCTGATTGCAGACGGACGATACCAAGCCGACCGCGGCCGTCCCGGCTGCCACACGATTGTCTTGTCTGGCCGGGCCCGTAGCAAGGCGGCAGTGGTGAGCATGGGGTGGTTTTCCAAAACTTCAAGCTCTGAGACAAATCCGTTCATCGTACTCTCCGGTCTACGGCTCACGCGCTCATCCCACTAGCGGTTTCCGCGAAGTCTTCCGCGTCCCTTTTTTCACCCGGCCTTGGCGCATAACTCTCGCGCCACCCGCTTCCAAGGCGGGGTTGCTCATGCCAAAATGGGCCGAGGGCGCGGAATGCTGCCTGGAGCATGATCCGATTAATGGAATCGAATCATGCTCCAGATTCCTTAGTTTGGCGCGCAATCTAACGACGAACCGGCGTCCACTTCGCCGGATTGGGCTCTCGTCACGGATACGTTTCTTCTTTTACCGCGGGGTGAAATAATGGTTGGAATCTTTGACGCGCTGCTTTCTCCCGTGACTGACATCGTGAGCAAGGTCGTTGACCGGCTCGTTCCAGACAACGCGAAATCCAAAGAGATTAAGGATGAGGTTGAAAAGCAGCTTGCGCTCGCGTCGATCCAGGGCCAATTCGCACAGATCGAAGTGAACAAAGTTGAGGCGGCGAATCCGAATTTGTTCGTGTCGGGCGGCCGGCCGTTCATCATCTGGGTCTGCGGGTCGGCGCTCGCGTTCCAATTCGTGCTCGCGCCGATCGGTCTGTGGGTCGGCCAGATCGTCGGCCATCCGCTGCCAGTTGCGCCTACGCTGGACGATCACCTTTGGGAGCTTATCGTCGGCATGCTCGGCATGTCCGGCTGGCGCTCGTTCGACAAGATGAACGGCGTGGCGAGCAAATGACATCGCAACCGATCACCTGGAAGAACACCGGCATCGTGGTTGCGGCGGTGGCTGGCATAATCGGCGTCGGCGGGTTTGCAATCCCGGTTTTCCGCAGTGATCCGCCGCTTGGGCCGACGTTGATCGCGTGAACGGCCTGAAAAAACCGTCCACGACGCGAAAAATGAGATCCGTGCCGACTTCATGTCGAGCCGCGTATTCATTCTTCGCCGCGACCAATGCAACGCAATAGCCGCCTGCAAGCGCGATCTCTCCCAGAGGAATCGCGCAGCAAATCTATGACGCGGAGCGGGTTTATATGCACATCACGGGCGGGACGACCTCCCCGCTCATGTGCAGCTATCTTTAGCAGAATGCGCTGCACCGCTTTTTACGATATTGCAGAGGGGAAAACCCCGGGGTGATTACCTCCGTGGGGCGCCTTGCGGACTTTATCGCTTTTGCGGCGGACACTATGGATGCGGACACTATGGATAAGGACGAACTCTGCTAGCGTGCATTTTGTCTCTCCTGTTAAATCAATGACTTGGGAGTACGCTGAGAGTACTTTCTTGCCTGTTCATGCCCTGTGCCTCATTCGTTTACGGCTGAATGCTTGAAGGTTTTGCCTGGTTTCAGCCAGATTTGAGGGAAAGTCCCACGTTCGGGACGTGGGGGCCGGAGGTTCAAATCCTCTCTCTCCGACCATATTTTTGCAGCCAATGGCACTGCAGGACCTGCCGATGAGCATCCCGTTCAACAGAAACTTTGACGCGCCCTATGGGCGGCTCATCGACGTTGCGCCGCGCATCCGGCGGCTGTTGGCGGACAATCCCGGGCCGTTCACGTTCAAAGGCACCAGCGTCGCGGTCGTGGGGCGGGGAAATGTCGCCGTCATCGATCCAGGGCCTGACGATCCGGCGCATCAGGAGGCGTTGCGGCAGGCGCTCGAAGGTGAAACCGTCACCCATATTCTTGTCACCCATACGCACCGGGACCATTCGCCCGCCGCGCGCGTGCTGAAGGCGTGGACCGGCGCGCCAACCTATGGCTTCGGGCCGCACGGCGCGGGCAAGGCAGAGGAGGGTATTGTCGTCGAAGAAGGCGGCGATTCGGATTTCGTGCCGGATATCCGCCTGCGCGATGGCGATGTGATTGCCGGCGATGGCTTCACGTTGGAATGCGTGTACACGCCCGGCCACACTTCGAATCACATGTGCTATGCGCTCAGGGAAGAAAAGGCGCTGTTCTGCGGCGATCATGTGATGGGCTGGTCGACGACGGTGGTGGCGCCGCCGGACGGCGACATGGGCGACTATCTTGCCTCCTTACGCAAACTTCTGGCGCGCGACGATTCGGTCTACTGGCCGGCGCATGGCGGCCCCATCCGGGATCCGAAATCATTTGTCGGCTCCTATCTAGCGCATCGGCTCGAACGCGAAGCGCAGATCGTGGCGGCGTTGCGGGATGGCGTCACCAGCATTCCGGAAATGGTTGAGCGCGTCTATGTGGGATTGGACCCGTGGCTTAGGCCCGCGGCCGGATTGTCCGTGCTGGCGCACCTGCAGTTGTTGCTTAAGCAGGGGCGGGTGGGAGCGGATGGTGGGGTGGGTTTCGCGGGGCGGTATCGGTTGGTTTGAGTATTGGTAGGGGACCGTTTGGCGGATAGACCGCCCCCTCACCCCGACCCTCTCCCCCTGCGGGGGCGAGGGGGCAAACTGGCCTGCTTGCGGCAGCTAGGACGCTGCTATAAGCCGCATTGGCGCAAACGGCGGGAACGGTCCAAGTCCGCCCGCGTTCAAACCGCGCCCCCCAATTTCCGTAGCCATCAAGCTGGAGAGTTTCCCCATGAATACGAAGACCGGCCCGTTCACGCTGCCGCCGCTGCCCTATGCTGACAACGCGCTGGCGCCCACGATTTCCAGCAACACGATGAGCTTCCACTATGGCAAGCATCACAAGGCGTATGTCGACAAGCTGAACGAGTTGACGGCGGGCACCCCCTTTGCCGATATGTCGCTGGAAGACGTCGTGAAGAAAACTTCCAACGACGATTCCAAGAAGCCGATCTTCAACAACGCGGCGCAAATCTGGAATCACACGTTCTTCTGGTCATCCATGGCCCCGCAGGGCAGCGCGCCCACCGGCCCCCTGTTGGCCGCTATCCAGCGCGATTTCGGCAGCGTCGATGCGCTGAAGGAACTGATGGCGAAAGAAGGCGTGGCCCAATTCGGCAGCGGCTGGGTTTGGCTGGTCGCTTCGGGCGGCAAGCTTACGGTGGAGAAGACCGCGAACGCCGTCATGCCGATGGCCGAGGGCAAGCAGTGCCTCCTCACCATGGACGTGTGGGAGCACGCCTATTACCTCGATTATCAGAACCGCCGGCCGGACTTTCTGAAGGCCGTTGCCGACAAGCTGCTCAATTGGGATTTCGCGGCGCAGAACTTCGCCGGCTGATCCACGCTTCATTGCAGCAGGGCCGTCGCTCAACTAACATTGCCTCCCGATTTGGGGGGCGGCCCCTTGAAGTGCTCCATTCATCCCATCACCTGCGCGCTTAGTCTCTTCCTGCGGAGGCTGAGCGCGTTTGCGCGCGATGAGGGGCTTGCCTGGGGCGGCCGCGATGAAACCAGAGCCGGTCAGGTCACCGCGCTGCTTCCGCGCAATATTCAAATCGGGGTGAAGGCAAGGCCCTTAAGCCTTGTTGCCTTTTGGTTTTTTGCCGTTGCGCTGCTCGTGCCGATTAATCCGGCGCTCAGCGAAGCTAATCCGAATTTAACCACTATATACGTCATGTTGTCCGCGTTCG
>Ga0114969_10003473_pt1 | contig 12693 bp, 18 predicted proteins | sample M_130807_MF_Meta_FD_87316 | JGI IMG/M metagenome (GOLD analysis project Ga0114969, IMG submission 87316) | Freshwater microbial communities from Lake Montjoie, Canada to study carbon cycling - M_130807_MF_MetaG | ecosystem: Environmental > Aquatic > Freshwater > Lake | place: Lake Montjoie...
CAGTTGGACCCTGTTCACCAGTTGGACCCTGTTCACCAGTTGGACCCTGTTCACCAGTTGGACCCTGTTCACCAGTTGGACCCTGTTCACCAGTTGGACCTTGTTCGCCAGTTGGACCTTGTTCACCTGTTGGACCTTGTTCACCTGTTGGACCTTGTTCACCTGTTGGACCTTGTTCACCTGTTGGACCTTGTGAACCTGTTTGTCCTATATCGCCCTGTGAACCTGTTGGACCCTGTGAACCTGTTTGTCCTATATCGCCCTGTGAACCTGTTGGACCTTGTACTCCTTGTGGACCTTCTATACCTTGTGGACCTTGTGAACCTGTTGGACCTTCTATACCTTGTGGACCTTGTGAACCTGTTGGACCTTCTATACCTTGTGGACCTTCTATACCTTGTGGACCTTGTGGACCTGTTGGACCTGTTGGACCTGTCGCACCTGTCGCACCTGTCGCACCTGTCGCACCCATTTGACCCATTTCTCCAGGAGGACCAGCTGGTCCTGGTATTCCATTACCTGTGCCAGTTTGACCAGTATTTGTAATTAATCTATTCTCTAATGTGATGGGTTCTTCTATAGTAATATTACCCAATAAATATTGTACTTCTGTATCAAGTGTATATATCTCATTTGGAGGGCGTGAATTGTATAATACGTTAAAAAAACTATCATACTGCCTCAATTGAGTAATATCACTCGAATTCATTCTATTCTTATTATATAATTATCGATTATAATTAATAGAAATTATACAATTAGATAATAGATGAATTTGCCATATTCGTTGATATTTTATATTGGTGTAACCGCTTTAATTGTAGGTTCATTATTATATGTATTATTATATATACCAAAATATAAATGTTTTACGGAAGGATTTGGTGGAGTCGCACGTGGTTCAGGAGAACCTGATTCCCTCCGGACTCTTCCTGAAGCATCTCAAATATTAGACATATTACATAACGGAGTAGAAGCAAATAAATCAATGACAGAAGGATCTTCCGATTATAAAGAGTTTCAGCTCATTCTTAGCAAGATGGCGTCATTGAAAAAAGATTTGATGTCTCCAAGTGGAGTGGTAGAAGCAACTAGATATCAAGCATTTGAAACGGCACATGATCGTATTAATGTAGCAGAAGTATGCGGAATGTGTTTAAATCAGACAATACCATCTCGTGATTTAGATATTGTATTTAGTACATGGCGCGATAGAGGAAACGTTCTTTTAACAAAATTATGTACTGAAGCGAACTTGACAGAAGATAATGTTGTTAAAATCGAAACAACGTTTAAACGAATTTGGGAAGATGTATATGATATTTCAAAAAGTAAATGCTTAAAAACAAATTTTAGTATACAGAATGGTGGCTCTACTGGAGGGGAAGTAGGGGCTTATACTCCAGAACATCTCACCGATTTACGGTCATATGATTACAAATATGGCGGACTTAGTGCGTCAGGATGGAATGGGAATGTGTAAAGCTTTCTCACATTTATACGCATTTATAATTCTGTTTGATATTTATGTTATAGTAGACAATATTATAACATATATACTTAAAAATGTTTCTACAAGTTCTATATGGTAGTTTCTTTTATAATCTAACAAAACTCACAATTTTTAGGCGGGCAATTACAATGACTTTTTGGTACTCTGCATCGATTACATAAATCAACTTGTGTAGGACAATTTAATTTTGGTTCAGGAGTTTTTCTGTAACTTGAATATATAATTAATAATATAACAGCAACAAGAACAATACTTGAAATAATTAATAACCACATATCTATTTATTTTAGTTATTTAAATAATGATAAAAATAACATTAACGCTATTATATGCCAAACGGAACGAACCGGACGGGCAAAAGTAAACAATTCCACAATCGAATTATTCCATAACCATTTTCCAACAAATGCGATAATAATAATTGCGATAACCAACGCCAATAATGAAGCAACTACCTCTTTATACATTTCAGTTCGATTCGAACCGGATGTGTCCGTCATACAATCAATACCCGCTCTACAGAATCCTTGAAGCATCTACTAACTACTCCGTTTTTTCGTATATAATTTTTTCGGTTGTCACCGTCTGACGACTATCCTGTATATGTTTCATTAATTTCGTCGCCTCTTCTTCGGATTTCAAATGCTCTGCCATTAGTTTTACCATATTCTTCTGACCAACCGCCGTTTGGCGTTTTTGTTTTTTACATAACACACGTCCACCTGAATTCTTTAAATCTAATGCGCCAATATTATGATCTTTCATAATTTTAAGAATAATATCTTCAAGAATCTTTATTTTCTTACTATTCTCTCGAAGCTCTTGTCGTGCTTCATCGCATTCTTCTTTAATACGCCGCCATTCAATAATTGAATGCGTTAACGTGGTCATGTCATTTTCTTGATGCGGAGCAAGTTCCATTTACTATTATTAGTGTAATGTAGCTTTAAGTTCCAAATAAAATTTGAATATACATATTTTGTGTGAATGGACAAAAATGGATAATATAACCAAAGAATCTACAGACGTTGTAATTGAAAATGTGTTATACGACTTATGGTTTTCTATCGCAGAATCTATCTTTAACAAAGTGTGTGAAGTAACAGAATTAAACCATGAACAAATGAATGCTCTTAAATTAGTCGCATTAAGACCCAATGATTTTCACATTGTAATTACGTAAAATATAATTTAATACGTTCTCTTATTGTACCTCTACATATATAACAATTTGTATTTTGTTTTTTTGAACATACTGAACAAAATGTATGGCCGCATGGAACAATCGCGTATGATACAGATTCTGACAAACATATCGAACATTGCGGGTCATTGGTTGGATTTTTTATATGGGTTGATACGATTTGGCGACACACATTCCATTTTTTATATAATTCTACCAAATCGATATACTTTTCATCGATTCTACATGATTTATAGACGGAATCTGCGTATTTACCAAACGTGTCTATTAATTCGGGAAGAACCTCATTTGTGATTAAACTTGTAATTAATGGTATTCTGTTATTCAATCTATCCAGCATTTCCAAATTTTGATGAAGAACGGTTTCTTGACGCAATATTTCTTCTCCTATTACTTTATACTGATTAAACACCCATTGTAATTGTTTCATAAAATCGTGTAATCCTGATTCCCCTATTTTCTTTAAGTTTATATCAAAATCCAGTACCGCTTTATCCATCGATACATCTAAATGTAGGTCTTTAAGAACACTGTTCGCAGTACCTCCTTTTATGGATGGAATATCCTGTCCATATCTTCTAAAGATTGTTTCGGCAATACCGATCATCTGGGGTGTTTTATCTGGATGCGACATGAATGAAAAAATTTCATTGTTATGTTTCGTTATTAATTCTTTTAACTTTTTTTTTGATATCATGATGTGATTATCATCTGTTTTTAATTCACAAAAATGTTTTGATAATATATTGCTAATGGTTGTTCTAAACTTTCCTGGAATATTATCTAATGTAATTGCTGGGATACTTTCTTCATCCCATGCGGCAGAAGCATATTCTGAATTTAATTGAGTTTGTACAGACATTCTATTTAATGCCTATTTAATTCATACACACTTATTTATACTTAAAAATTTTACCCGTACCTATACCCATTTCTGTCCATATATTCCATATGTTTCATATATGCTGACGCACTCAATACCATTCCATCTGATGCTATTACAAACTTGTTGAATGGTTTTACGGCGACTCCTTCCAATGTTTTAGATGTTACATCTTTTTCGTAATTCCCTCCTTTATACGTTTTACGAGTTTTACGTTTACGAGTTTTACGTTTTCTACGTTTATATGTTTTCATCCTATATAAACTAAACGTTTATTATTTAATTTGGCATACTCTTCAATTGTATTTCGTTTTGTAAACCCCTTTTTAATTCTAATAGAACGTGCTGACAAATATGACATGATTACTTTATCATCATCCTTAATTTCTATTAATTGGGGTGGTTCTTCTGCCTTACATTTGATGAGAGTTTTGGATGTTATATTAAATTCTTTTAGTTCGGAAGGAGGAATTAATTGTTCTAAATAGGTTGGTTCTTGAAATGTTGGTTTTGCGGGACACCTCTTTGTAATATGCCCGTATTTCGCACAATTTGAACAATATCTACTATTGCCAACAGGGCACAACGATTCCGTATGTTTTACTCCAAAATCAGGAATTACTTTATTACAAATCGTACACATTTGTCTTTCCAATTATATGAATCTATTTCAAATTTTTAATACCATATAGTTGGCATCTTACATGACTCCGTTTCATATGGAAGTAACATACTTTTTAGTTCTCTTTCTGTTATAATATGAATTGGCTTGTCAAATGAATAATTTATGATTCTGAACTTGTATACACCATACTCATCTTTATACTGTTCATCGATTAAGGCATAATGACAACCTTCTTTCGCATATTCATACCAATGAAATAGTATAATAATAGGTTTATCTATTTCTTTTATGGTTCGAATCGTTACATCATGCGTTCTGTGTAATTGTATATTCATTTGTTCTAATGCTTCGTTAAAGTTCGTAAGAAGTGTTCCATTCTCCTCTGTTGCTTTACAATAACGAATGATATCATTTAATTTTATAGATTGTCGATTGCTGTTCTGATTGCTGTTCCGATTGCTATTCCAATTGACTAATAAATTATATATGGAATATGCTTAATATTGATATGGATTATGATTGCTCTTTTGGAAAATATAATTCATTTTATTTTATTTTTATATTATAGAATGTTCGCAGAACTTTTTCACTTTTTTTTACAATTGCGAAACCAAATAAAATTATATCATTGGCAAACACATATCTATGCTAGACATATGGCAACAGATAAAATGTTAGAATCACTTGATAAATCGATTGATTCCTATGTTGAGATTTATATTGGCAAATATGGACGTCCTAAAATAACTGGGAAAAACGCAATGATTCACTTACAGAATTTGAGCGAAGCAGGGGCTTCCAGAATGATCGGAGCGGCTTTAAAATACATCCAAGGTCCATTAACGAAAACGTTAACACCATTGGATACGGATTTAATAAATATTCGTGATGAAATGATTGGAGAACTGAATCAATTACTGTATCTCTTTACATTACATTGAATACGGTGTTATTATTCAAAATATTATATAATATATAAATAAAATGATACCAAATGGAATTGTATCTGTCACTGCTGGAGCCATATTAAAAGTATATGATGATATCATTGATGTTCCTATATATCGTTCTAATTTTTCAGATAGTACTATTGAAACATTGAAATGTTTACTAATTGCTTCTATGACATATATGGCTATGAATAATATGAATGTACCATTTATTGTGTTTATATTTATGGCGGTGGATCAATTGTTTATCGATGACAAACTGTTAAATACTAATTTTTATAATTCAGGAATGGTAGTGACTTTCATATTAGTACTTATTACTTTCAAACCATCAGATGCTTCTCATAAGTTATTTTTTACACTTATTATCGCATTTGTAGGGGGATTTTTTGAACATACATTGTTTCCAGAAGATTATAGCGTGAAAAAAATTTTAATACGAGTATTAGCTGTTATTTTTTTTCTAACATTTAATGATATGATATTACAACATATTGTAGATAGTGATATGGTTTTATTGACAGTTGGATATTTTACAATGTCTGCTATCAATATGATATATCTTAAATATTTTCAAAAACCTGTGAAACCTGTAAGCCCAGTACAAATAAAACAAGTCAATCCAGTGAATCAAGTAAATCCTGTCACATAGGAAATGGTATTTTCCAATTAAGTTGTGGGGCGTTTGCCATTGCGTCAAATGGATATAATTTATTAATAAGTCCTATCGATGCGTCATATTGTCCCTTTTCTTTATATGATGTAAATGTATAATATACAGGTGATACATTACTACATATATAATTTATATAGGCATTTGAATTATGCGTATATACTTTATGAAAGATTTCGATTTGTTGATTATATAATACTGCTTGATATTGAGACATAGTTGTGACACGTAATCCTAAGGGTACATTTTTAATGTTATAACCAAGACTTGACATGGAGGATGTAATTGTACATAAAAATGGAAATGCTCCTATAAAATACTGTTTGTAATCTGGATTTTTATTTAACCATGATGACAACCCTTGTATATTATAAAAACAGGCTGGTGGAATAGAAGATGTGGATGGGAATTGCGGAAGGCATGCCATTATCTAAAGATTCGTTATATAATAATTTACAATGAATATACCTGGCAATACAGATTTATCTTCTTATATACCTGGCAATGTATCTTCTATAACAGTTACTGAATACAAATCAATCATTCTTGCCTCGAATGATATAAACGATAATAGTTTATTTCTAAATGGATTGACACAAAATATTATAATATTGTATGATCTTTTCGAATGTCTCGGATATAAATCACATTTACTTCAAAATAACCGTAATTCAGATAAAAATGATTTTTTAAATAGATACGATGTACTTACCACAGTTGAACTTATTAAAAATCCTATACCCATTTATGCCTTTATTGAAATCGGTATGAGTGTAAATACAATGATACGTTCCTATCTTCGCTCGATTGGTGCCAAAATCATTAAATTATATTTGGGTAATATACTTAATATTGATATTGAAACCATTCATAATTTCAAGTCTGTTTTTTTTCATCATCATATTGTTGGAGAAATTGATGAAATTTGGACGAGTACCCACTATAAACAACATATTGAATATGCGTCATTACTAAATCGTACTGAAATATCGAAAGGTAAAGTTGTTCCATATGTATGGAATCCATGTTTTATTACACAATATGGGGTGTATGAATGGATTCCATCCGATTGTCTTGATATTGTTATCATGGATCCAAATATATCATTTCAGAAATCTTTTTTGTATTCATTGCTTTTGATCGAGGCCTATTATAAAAAACATCCTGAATGGAATGGTAACGTACACATTATAAATGGTGATAGAATTAATATTACACCACATTCTCACAATTTTATTATTCCATCATTGACATTAAAAGATAAGATTGTGATTCATGGTCGTAAAACGATTCATACCATTCTTAAAGAGCATCGTTCTTCTTGTTTTATTACACATCAATGGAACAATGATTTTAATTATATGACACTTGAATTAATGTATTGTAATTATCCGATTCTTCATAATTCGGAAGGATGGCGTGCGTTTGGGTATCATTATGATATCAATAAATGGAATGATGCGATTGATACATTACATTTTGCTCTTCACCATCATAAACAACACCTAAATATATACAAATCTCATACCGCGAATCTCATTTGGAAACATAGCATTCATAATCCTGACATTCAAAATGAATGGCGTTCTATCATCTAAAGATTCTTCTCATATTATAATGTAAATGTTTCGCATTGGAATTACATATCATTCAATTAAAAGTGGTCTTACTCAAACCGCCAGGACTCTATCCGAATTATGTAAGAAACTTGGGTATGAAATACAATTGATTGATATTTATGATTCTCAAACGAAACTACATGAAATATCAGGGCTTGATTTGTTAATTGATATTGATGGATTAATACCTGAATATCGTACACGACTTGCGAAAAAAACCGTCATATTCTTACGAAATTTTGTTCAGTTTGCGGAATTAGACAATTCTGTATATCCTGATATGCCTTATATTCATACAGACTATCATGTTGATGAAATTTGGTGCTGGGATATATTAAATCCTATTGATACACTTGATTCTGTACAAACACTTTTTCCATGCCCTATCAAAACCGTTCCTTTTACATGGTCTCCAACAATGGAAACATATACAGGAGTATATACAAATTGTGTTCATATATCTGAAAAAGGTGACAATACCAGTTCTCCCGTGTTACCTCTTGTTGCTATTAGAGAATTGTCAAAACTGGACCTTACCTTTACCGTTCATATGGATAAAGAGAATCGATTTTTAAAAGAAAATATTCTTGATAATATTGAAATTGACACATTTCCTGTAACATTTGCGGATAAAGAACCTTATCATACAATGTCAGGTATTATATTGTCTCATTCGCGATTTGTACCGATTCGTATTGGATTGCTCAATGCGATTTGGTTCGGAATACCTGTTATTCATAATAGCCCTATTCTTAAAACCATATTGGACAGCATGTTCTATTCTAGTAATTCTATTTCTGAGATGTATGATGTTTGTAAACGATTTTTATCGAATCCTGTACAGGATTTGCCTCATATTCGACAAAGTATACTGGCAAAATGGGGGATTGATGCGCATTTGTCTGAATGGAAAACAATCTTAGAAAACGTGTTTCCGCCTATTCCTTCTACACCTTCTATTCCTTCTTTTATCATTGCCTTTTCAGATATGTGGCCTGGATTTAATTATAATACAAATTTTATCATGGATGCTCTTCGTCATACATCTACCATTTCAATGAAAGGAATGAAATACGACCCATTACACGTTCCCAATATTTTAATTTTTGGCCCATATAGTGAAGTATGGAAATCGGCTCCAACTTCGATTCCTAAAGTGTTTTTTAGCGGTGAAAACTGGAATGATTTTACAGACGACCGTGTTAGTTTATATATAACATCTGTAAAAAAGGATATACATATTCCTACATGGATGACGTTTATTGATTGGTTTTCAGGTTCCACTATTCTCCCTGAATCACAAGACAATCCCATTCGCATTCCACTTCATTTTGCGACCACGCCTCATCCTATTTCATTTGAACAACGTGAAAAATTTTGTGGATTTGTCGTTAGTAACCCAATATGTACATTCCGAAATGAAGTATTTCATGCGGTACATCGTTATAAACACGTTGATTCAGGCGGAGCATTATATAATAATATTGGAGGACAACTCGCATTAACATATCCTGGCGGTGGTTGCGGCGACATATCAAAACATCACTTTTTTAAGGAACATAAATTTACACTTAGTTTTGAAAACTCACAAGCTCCTGGATATATTACTGAAAAAGTTCTTCATTCTAAAATGGCAGGATGTGTCCCAATATATTGGGGTGATAAAGACGATTTTGTTCCAGGTTCGATTGTGAACGTTTCACATATAACAGACCCTGATAAAATAGTAGAAATTATTAAGAAATTAGAAGAAAATCCGACGCTATGTAGTAAAATCGCTTCATTGCCATTATTGGATGAAAGTAGGGTACAAAAAGCATTAGAAGTGATAAAGAATATGTCTACTAAAATATTAGAATTGGTGTGTATTCCTCGTATTGATAAGGTGTTTCTAATTAATTTGGATTCACGTCCCGATAGACTAGAAGGATTAGAACCTTTACCAATGACGCGTGTTCCTGCGGTAAATGGAAAAACGCTTCGAATGAATGACATGATTTACAACCTTTTCAAACATAATACATTTGGTTGGAAAAAGTCCGTGATTGGGTGTAGTTTGAGTCATATATCGATATGGACATCCATTTTAAAAGAGACTGGTACTCATTTTTTAATATTAGAAGATGATGTACGATTTACGAAAGGCTGGAAAAAAGATTGGTCGCAATATGCTCCATACATTCCAGAGGACGCGGATATTCTATATATAGGTGGTGTATTACCTCCAAACAAGGGTGTTCTTCCATTATGTCTTGCGCCCGTAAATAAATACTGGTCTCGTATCAAACCAAATACATATTTTAGTTCCACCCCAATGCCTATCTTCCATTTTTGTACATATAGTTACATTATTTCTAAAAAGGGTGCTCAGAAATTATTACAATATCTATACGAATCCGAAAAAAAATCATTCTGTGCTGTCGACCATCTATTGGGATGTGTGGGGCTTACTACATATGTTTCCAATTCACTTCTATGCTATTGTTTTCAAGAAAATGATCCGAATTATATGATGTCACAATTTAATGATTCGCCAAAATTATTCGACAGTGATATTTATAATAACACGGAACGTTTTATAATTATATATACAATGGATACACCCTATGAACAATTATGGTTACGTGAAATATTTGGAGAAATATATTTTGAACCATTGCCCTTACATCCCACACCAAATTCATGGTTTATTGTTCAACGCCCATACTTAGAAATATACAATGAATATTTTAAACAACTTACGTGCGACTTTAATGTGATTCATCTAAGTGATGAATTATGTATCGATGATATATCCTTTTATAAATTACCCCATTGTAAGGTATTTCGCAATTATATACGCGATATATCAAATGCTATAAATATTACAACGATTCCACTTGGATTTCATTATAAAGGTAAAAATAGGCCATTTGCGGACAGAGAATATGTATGGAGTTTTCATGGGACAAATTGGTTTCATCGAAAAGAAACATTGGAGATGTTATCGGAATTCAAACACAGTTGCCATTTTACACCTGAATGGAATCATTCCACCATGACAAAAGAAGATACATATTTAGAAATACTAGAAAATAGCATGTTTTGCCCTGTTCTACGTGGAAATAACTTTGAAACATTTAGATTATATGAATGTTTAGAAGCTGGAACAATTCCACTTTATATACGTAATGAAGGGGATAACTTATTTTGGTCATTTATTTCAAGATTGGGGTTACTTTCTATTACTGACAACATCGTAGATGTTATTCGAGATTTTATTAAAAATCCGTCTAAGGCTGAAACATACAGACAAACACTTATGAAACAGTGGGTCATATGGAAATGCGAGATTAAATCAAACCTGCTTTCTTGCGCCTAGACGTTTCTTTTAGAGCATCACTGAAAGAATGACCCTTATGTTTCATTTCACCCCAGACTTTCATAACTTTTTTATTCCAATCAGAAGGTCCGCGTTTTCCACTCTTTCCACGTTTTCCACGAGTTTTTCCACGCTTTTGTTTCTTGTTCTTACGAGTTCTTCCTCCGCGAAGTGCCATTTTTATTTCTATTATTATCTTTGAAAATTTATTGCCGGGACATAAAGATTTTTTGAATAAATCATTTTAGAATGACGGATATTTCAGAATTTATATCACAGCTTAATAATATAATTGAATTGAATGAGCCAGCACAGAAAGATATAAAATCAATTAAAATTCTTATTGTATCTACTCATGTAAATCAAAGTAATGGTTATAGCAAAGTCATATATAACATCATAAAAGAATTATCAAAGCAATCATGGATAAAACTTGTTCATTTTGGAACACAACAAATTATTAGTGGAGATATTGGTCGTATCTATCCATCGAGTGTGAACGTAATTGATGGGACAAGTATGGAAAAGAATAAAGAATCAGGGTTCGCCTTTTCGGAACTTCCTGGTGTTATTACTTCCGAAAAACCTGATATTGTATTTATTTATAATGATTTATCTACCATATGTAGTTATATTGAAGAAATTCGTAAAATCGAAAGAACGTTTAAAATTTGGGCATATCTTGATATCACATATAAATCTCCCCCATCGCATATGATTGATATCATCAACCGAGATGTAGAGCGTATTTTTTGTTTTACAAAATCGTGGAAAGATGAACTCAAAAGTAATGGGATTACACGACCCATGGATGTGATGAATCATGGAATTGATAAGGCGATTCGTCTTATTCCAAAAGAATTAGCCCGTCAAACATTAGGTTTACCAAAGGATGTGTTTCTTTTTACGTCTTTAAATAAGAATATTTCACGTAAAAGGCTGGATATCCTTATTATGGCATTTGTGAAACTAATCATTCGATTTCCTATAAAGCAGTTATTTCTATTAGTTGTGGCAGATATAGGAAAACGAGGAGGATTTCCTCTGTTTGATATTTTTGCGAGGGAGATTAAATTGGCAGGTTCTTCGGTTGAACAATTTGGCAATCGATTGCTTATTACTTCCAAAGATACTTGTTATAAAGATGAAGATATCAATGTTCTATATAATTGTGGCGATGTTGGAGTAAGTTGCGCAGAAGGGGAAGGATTTGGTCTTTGTACGTTTGAACAAATGTCATTGGGTATTCCACAGATTGTCCCAAATATAAACGGGTATACTGAATACTGTAATCAAGATAATTCTATTATGGTTACACCATCCAGTCGATATTATATACCTTTATTACATACCATTACGGGTGAAGCACAAATGGTAGATCCTGAAGATGTTTCAAAAGCAATGGAAAAATACGCATTTGATGAAAATCTGAGAAATCTTCATGGAAAACTAGGTAAAGAAAAATGTAGTGAATACACATGGGATAAATGTTCGCAGATACTTATAAAACGTTTACAGACATTGGAGGATTAACATTCGAGGATAGTAGATGCAAAGGTCAGGAGATTTGATAACCCCACTTGTATTCGAGAATAAAAACATTTATTCGAATTTCATATTATTCTTTATATTGGTTATATTTTTTTTAATGTTTGGTATAATGTTTATTGTAATGATATATGAAATCTGTAAAGGATCTAAACCCGTAACATTTTTACCAAAGAGGTAACATCCGGAATTTGTATTGTTTTTTAATTGATTATCTTCTTATAAAACATTAGGATAAAATGTTAGACGCTAGTTTTACAGAATTTCTTTTAATAACAATAGGAATCATAATAGGAGCCATTGTTGTTCCACTTATG
>Ga0114969_10003474_pt1 | contig 12687 bp, 10 predicted proteins | sample M_130807_MF_Meta_FD_87316 | JGI IMG/M metagenome (GOLD analysis project Ga0114969, IMG submission 87316) | Freshwater microbial communities from Lake Montjoie, Canada to study carbon cycling - M_130807_MF_MetaG | ecosystem: Environmental > Aquatic > Freshwater > Lake | place: Lake Montjoie...
CACCGGACCATCCCGTCGCACGCGCCCTGCTCCGCGCCTTCGGGGCGCCGCTCGCGGCACCGAGCGCCAACCGCTCGGGCCGCATCTCCCCGACGACGGCCGAGCACGTCGCCGCCGAGTTTTCCGACGTCGAGGATCTCCCGGTGCTCGATGGCGGTCCGTGTCGCGTCGGGCTGGAGTCGACCGTGGTCGACCTGACCGGTGCGCACCCGGTCATCCTGCGCCCCGGCGCCGTGACCGCGGCCGACCTGGAGCCGATCCTGGGGCCGGTCGCCTCGCCCCGGCTCGAACGCCAGGGTTCGAGTCCCGGGACCCGCGCCTCGCACTATGCGCCGACGACTCCGGCGGCGAGCGTCGGCGAGAGCGCGCTCGCCCGCGCGCTGGCCGGCGAGAGCAACCCGGTCGCCGTCCTCGCGCGATCGGGCATCGCGGTCGTTGCCCCCCACCGCGCATTCCACCTGCCCCCCGACGACGCCGGGTTCGCCCGCGAACTCTATGCGCGCCTGCGCGAAGCCGACATGGCCGGCACCGCACGCATCCTGATCGCGCTGCCCGACGAGGAGGGCGGCGCCTGGGACGCGATCCACGACCGCGTGCGCCGCGCCGTCGCGCCGCGCGGGTAGCGGCCCGACCTCAACGCAGGGCGCGCCGCATCGCCTCGATCGGCGCGCGACGCCCGGTCCAGGCCGTGAAGGCCGCCGCTCCCTGGTGAAGCAGCATCCCGAGCCCGTTGGCGACCGGCCGGCCGCGTCTTGCCGCGGGCGCGAGGAACGGCGTGCGCGCCCGGGTGTAGACCAGGTCGTAGAAGAGGCAGTGCGCGGTCGTCGCCGCGACGTCGAGCGGGGCGAACGCCTCGCCGTGCATGCCGAGCGAGGTCGCGTTCACGACGACAGACGCGGCGCCGAGGAGTTCGCGCGCGGCCGGGCCGCCGGGGGCGAGGTCGGCGAGATCGAGCACGACGAGTTCCGCGGACGTGACCCGGCGCATCTCCCGTGCGAGCGCATGCGCGCGATCGGGGCGGCGCGCCGCGATCGCGACACGCCGCGCGCGACCGCCGAGGGCCGCGACCGCGGCCCGTGCCGAACCGCCCGCGCCGAGCAGCACCGCGAGGTCGACGCGGCGGCGGCCGAGTCCGGCCTCGACGAGGGCGCGCTCGAGTCCGACGACGTCGGTGTTGTCGCCGGCGAGCGTTCCGTCCTCGTGCATGACGACGGTATTGACCGCCCGGCAAGCCTTCGCACGATCGGTCAGGCGGTCGAGGTGGGGGATCACCGCCTGCTTGTGGGGGACCGTCACGTTCAGTCCGCGCAGTCCGAGCGCGCGGGCGCCTTCCAGGGCCGCCCCTACGTCGTTGTCCGCGACGCGAAACGGGAGATAGGCCCAATTCATGCCCAGCGCGCGGAAGGCGGCATTGTGCATCGCCGGCGAACGGGTGTGCGCGATCGGGTCGCCGATCACGCCCACGACCCGGGTCGCACCGTCGATCGACGGTTCCTGCACAGGTCGGGCCACACACGTACCTACCGCGCCACGGCGCGCCCCGGCAACCGCGCCCCGCCGCGCGCGCCGGGCGGGCATGGCCCGCAGTCGATCAACCCGCGGGGATCGGGGTCGTCCCACCCGACATGATGTACTCGATCCACCACGGCGGCGCCGCGTTCATGAGCGTGCTCATGTCCCAGTAGTCCCACCAGCGGACGATCAGGCCTTCGCGGATCTCGTGCATCGAGACGAAGGGCAGCACGACGCTCTCGCCGGTGTGCCAGCGCCACTCCTCGGCGTGCTCGGTCACGACGAGGTCGCCCTGCGCGACGATGTGGCGCAGGCGGTGGTGGTACTCGCGGATCGGGCCGAGCCCGAGACGGAGACGCGCCGCGACCGCAGCCGGGCCGAAGGCGCCCTCGTCCGGCGCCGGCACGTCGCGGTAGTGACCGTCGGGCGCGAAGTAGGCGCCGACCTTGTCGAAGTCGCGCCTGTACAGGTCCTGCCAGAACCTCTCGATGATCTGCCGATTGGCTGCCGCACCCATCCGGATCCTCCTCTCGCGGTCGCCGCCGGGGCGAGACCGCGCGGACGCGCGCGGCACGCAACGCGGTTTCGCGACCGCGAAACCCCTTCGATCACGGGACGCGGCCGCGCGGCAAGCCGCTTCGGCCACCGTGGCGCGGTTGCTTCGCGACGGCCCGTGCGCGAGACCTACGACCCAGCATGGAAAGCCGGGGGGAGGAGCTGTCGCCTGCCGAGTCCGGCGACGGGAGCGCCCGCGGTCCCGGCTCCGTTTCGAGCAGCCGCACCGGCCACCACGCGACCCTCGTGGCGAGCGGCATTCTCGCGAGTCGCCTCGCCGGATTCGTCCGCCAGCACTTCCTCGCCCGGATGCTCGGCCTCTCCGACGCCTCGGATGCCTTCAGCGCCGCCTTCCGTATCCCGAACTTCCTGCAGAACCTCTTCGGCGAAGGCGTGCTCTCGGCGTCCTTCATCCCGGTCTACGCGCGCCTGCTCGGCGAGGGGGACGACGAGGAAGCGACCCGCGTCGCCGCGGCGGTCGGCGCGCTCCTCGCCGTCTGCACCTCGGTGATCGTGCTCGTCGGCATGGCGGCGACACCGCTGCTCATCGATGCCATCGCGCCCGGCTTCGAGGGTGCGAAACGCACCCTCACGGTCGACCTGGTGCGCATCCTCTTCCCCGGGGCCGGCCTGCTCGTGCTCTCGGCCTGGTGCCTGGGCATCCTGAACAGCCACCACCGCTTCCTGCTCTCCTACGCGGCACCGATGGCCTGGAACCTGGCGATCGTCGCGGCACTGCTGCTCGCACGCGGAGCCGGCGACCCGGACCGGATCGCGGTCGCCGCGGCCTGGGGCTCGTTCGCCGGCAGCGGACTGCAGGTGCTCGTACAGCTGCCCTCGGTCGTGGCGCTGCTCGGCCGGATCGTCGGTCCGGTCTCGGCGGCGCGCGGACATGTCGCGACGGTGCTGCGCAACTTCCTGCCGGTCTTCGTCGGCCGCGGGGTCGTGCAGATCAGCGCCTACGTCGACACGGTGATCGCGAGCCTGCTGCCTGCGGGTGCGGTGGCCGCGCTGAGCAGCGCGCAGGTGCTCTCGGTGCTGCCGGTGAGCCTCTTCGGCATGTCGATCTCGGCCGCCGAACTGCCGGCCATGTCGCGGGCGAGCGGTGGCGAGGAGCACGTGGCGGAGGAGTTGCGGCGACGACTCGACGGAGGCCTCCGACTGATCGCCTTCCTCGTCGTACCCTCGGCGATGGCGTTCCTCGCGCTGGGCGACCTGCTCGCCGCGGCGCTCTTCCAGGCGGGGCGCTTCACCCGTGCCGACTCCGTCTACGTCTGGGGGATCCTCGCCGGTTCGGCGGTCGGTCTGCTCGCCTCGACCCTCGGCCGGCTCTACGCCTCCACCTGGTACGCGCTGCGCGACACGCGCACGCCCCTGCGCTTCGCACTCGTCCGCGTCGCACTCACGATCGCGCTCGGCCTGCTCTTCGCGCTGCCGCTACCGCGCCTGCTCGGGATCGACCCCAAGTGGGGTGCGGCGGGACTCACCGCGTCGGCCGGCATCGCCGCCTGGGTCGAATTGTTCCTGCTGCGCCGGGCGCTCGGGTTCCGCATCGGGAGAACCGGGCTCGATTCCGGCTACGTCGCACGGCTGTGGGCCTCGGCGGCCATCGCCGCAGCGGTCGGCTGGGGCGTGAAACTCGCGGTCGGACTCGACCACCCGGTCGTCGTCGGAACCCTTGCCGTGGCGGCCTACGGGGCCGCGTACTTCGCGGTCACCGCGGCGCTCGGACTCGGGGAGGGGCGCCGCTTCCTCGCACGCATCCCGGTCGTCGGCGCGCGCTTGCGCTGAGATCGTCGGAGCCGCGCCGCACGGACGGCCTCGCCCCGGCAGGAGCTCGATCACGCCCTTCAGAGGATGGCGGTGTCCGCCGGTTCCTCGACGACATGGTTCTCCAGGGTGCCGATCCCCTCGACCTCGACCTTCACGACGTCCCCGGGTGCGAGTAGCACCCAAGGCTGGCGCGCGATGCCGACGCCGGCCGGCGTACCGGTCGACACGATGTCGCCCGGCTCCAGCGTGAAGGCGGTCGACAGCGTCTCGATCTGCTGGGCGACGCCGAAGATCATCTCGGCGGTCGAGGCATCCTGCATCAGGTTGCCATTCACCCAGGTGCGGATGCGCAGCTTCTGCGGGTCGGCGATCTCGTCGGCGGTCACGACCCAGGGGCCGATCGGGCCGTGCGTGTCGAAGGACTTGCCGAGCGTCATCGTCGGCGCCTTGAACTGCCAGTCGCGCACCGTGACGTCGTTGCAGACCATGTAGCCGCCGACGACCTCGAGCGCGCGCGCCGCGGGGACGTGACGGCAGCGCCGGCCGATCACGACGGCGAGTTCCCCCTCGAAGTCGAGCATCTGCGAGACCCGCGGGCGATGGATCGCATCGCCGGGGCCGATGATGCAGGTGGTCTGCTTGTTGAAGAAGACCGGGAAGGTCGGCGCCTCGAGGCCCGCCTCCTTGACGTGGTCGGCGTAGTTGAGCCCGATCGCGAGGAACTTCGGCGGGTGCGGGACCGGGGCGAGCAGCCGGACCTCGGCCAACGGCAGACTGCGCGCGCCCGCTGCGGCCGCGCGCAGCGCGACACGGGCGGGTTCGCCGCCGGCGAGAAATCCGGGGATGCCGCAGGAGAGTCCGGGGGCATCGCTCACGTCGAGGATCCGGTCGCCCTCGACGAGACCAAAGCCGTCCTTCGTACCGATGCGGAAGCGTGCAAGTTTCATTGATGGGATCCTTGGATGGATGTCGCGCCGGCCCGTGGCGGAGCAGTACCGCGGGCCGGCGCTCCGCAACGGGTCAGAAGTCCCGGTCGAGGACCGTCTTGCGCCCTTCGCCCTTCGCCTTGGCGATCGCCGCGTCGCACAGCCCACGCACGCGCTCCGAGAGCACAGTAGACGCGGCATCGGACGTGTTCATCCCCGCCGTCGCACGGATATAAGCCTTGATCTTCGAGACCACCACGAGAACTTCCTTCTCGGCATCGGACATGTCGTTCCTCCTGGGCTCGCTCGCGAGCGTTGGGCGCGGTGCATCGACCGCGCGCGGCTGAGGTGCGGCGCGGGAAGCCCCGCCGCCGGAACTCCCGGCGGCCTCTCGGGCCTCCCGTGCCTGTTGCTTCTCCTTCTCCAGTCCCTGCTCCGCCTCCCAAGCCGCGTGCGTCGGCGAGCGACTTTCGTTCGCCCATGCCTCGCGGTGGCGGTAGATCGGCAGGTGACCGTCCCAGCACTCGACCGAACAGAACACGAGGCTGGCGCGCGGCCGGTTGCAGGTCGAGACGCTGCAGGTCCAGTAATCGGCGCTGAAGCCGATCGGCTCCCTGCAGGTGCTGCAGCGTCTCCATGATGCGTCGTCCATGAACGAATCCCCGAGCGCGCCTTCGCTCAGCCCTCGCCCCGTCCGCCGCCCGGCGACTTTTCGCCGGCCTTGATGCGGTCGATGACCGTCATCGCCGACGCGACCATCGAGCCCACGTCGGAGACGTTGGCGGGCAGGATCATCGTCGTGCCCGCCTTCGCCAGTTGGCCGAAACGATCGACGTACTGCTCGGCAACGCGCAGGCGGACCGCCTGCTCGCCCCCGGGTATCTGGATCGCCTCGGCGACCTGCCGGATGCCGGTCGCGGTGGCGCGCGCGATCGCCTCGATAGCCGACGCCTGCCCCTCCGCCTCGTTGATCTGCTGCTGGCGCACCGCCTCGGACTGCTTGATCACCTGCTGCTTGTCGCCCTCGGCCGCGTTGATCGACGCGTCCCGCTGGCCCTCGGAGGTCAGGATGACCGCGCGCTTCTCGCGCTCGGCACGCATCTGCTTCTCCATGGCCGCGAGCACGTCGGCGGGCGGAGTGATGTTCTTGATCTCGTAGCGCAGGACCTTGACGCCCCACGGCTCCGAGGCCTTGTCGAGTTCCTGAACGATCGAGAAGTTGATGTGGGCGCGCTCCTCGAAGGTGCGGTCGAGGTCGATCTTGCCGATCTCGCTGCGCAACGTGGTCTGCGCGAGCTGGCTGATCGCGAACTCCGGGTTGGCGGCTCCGTAGGAGGCCCGCTGAGGGTCGAGCGTCTGCAGGTAGAGGACTCCGTCGACGTGCACCTGGACGTTGTCGCGCGTGATGCAGACCTGCTCGGGGATGTCGACCGCCCGCTCCTTGAGCGAGTGCCGGTAGGCGACGTTGTCCACGAAGGGGATCAGCATGTGGAAGCCCGCGCCGAGGGTCTGGTGGTAACGGCCGAGTCGCTCGACGACGTAGGCGCTCTGCTGCGGGACGACGACCGCGGTCCGCGCCACGACGAAGAATACGAGCGCGGCCAGGATCAGCATGGTCACCAGGACTTCGTTCATCGCTTCATCCTTCCATGCTCCGGGCTCAAAGCTCGGCCCGAACCCACAGCGTCAGGCCCTCGACCCGGTCCACGCGGCAGCGGTCGCCGCGGCGCAGCGCGACCGACGCCGTGGCGCGCACCGTCCAGGTGGTGCCTCGCAACTCGGCGCGACCCACGCCGCCCGGATCGAGGTCCTCGGTGAGGATCGCCACCTCGCCGACCATCGCCTCGTCGACGCCGCCCGGGCCCTCGTTCCCACCGAGGTGCGCCACCACCCAGTCGCGCACGAGGAGCAGGGAGGCGACCGAGAACACGGAGAAGAGCAGCCACTGGAGCCAAGCCGAGTCGACGATGCCGAGGCGCACGATCAAGCCCACCAGCACCGCCGCGATCCCGAAGAAAATCGCGAAGAATCCGCCCGGCGTTGCCATCTCGGCCGCGAGCAGGACGGCACCGACGAGGATCCATAGCCACCACGGCATTGCTGCGCGGGGTAGCCCACCGCCCGACCGTGCGTCAAACGGGCCGCCGGGTCGAGGCCTCGGCCTTGGCGGCGATCACCCCGGTGTCGATCACCCCGGTTGAAGCAGTTCGCCCCATGGTCTTAATCTCGCGGTACGGCGGGCGCGCGGGTGGCCGCCACCCCGGGAGGATCGCGTGTTCGAACGACTCATGCCGCGAAAGTTCGCGTTCTTCGTCGCCTGAGACCCATGGGTGCGACCATCACACTTGCCGGGTGGGCGGCGACCGTCGCGGCGAGGGACCTGCCCGAGTCCGCGCGAACGGCGGCACCGGTTCTCTTCCTCGACTGGCTGGGCAACGCGATCGGCGGCAGCCGCGGCGACTCCTCGGCCGCGATGGCGCGCTTCCTCGATCGGCGTGCGCCGCGCGGACCGGCCACGGTCGTCGGGCGTCGCGACGGGCTCGATCCGACCTGGGCCGCGATCGCGAACGGACAGTCCGCGCACGTGCTCGAGTGCGACGACACGCACCAGGCCTCGTCGTCGCATCCGGGCGCCGCAGTCTGGGCTGCGATGCTCGCGCTTGCCGAGCGCGAGGACGCGACGCTCGGCGAGGCGTTCGTCGCGGCCGTCGTCGGGTACGAGGTCGTGGGCCGACTCGGCGAAGCCCTCGGTCCGGCCGAGCACTATGCGCGCGGCTTCCACCCGACCGGCACCTGCGGCGCGATCGGTTGCGCCGTGGCGGCGGCGCGCCTGCTCGGCCTCGGACCCGCGACCATGGTGCACGCGATCGGCATCGCGAGCAGCCAGGCGGCGGGCTCGATGGAGTTCCTCGCCGACGGCGCCTGGACGAAGCGGCTCCACCCGGGCTGGGCGGCGCATGCGGGGCTGATCGCGGCCGACCTGGCCGCCGCCGGTTTCACCGGTCCCGCGAGCGCGCTCGAAGGCCGAAGCGGCTTCCTCGCGAGCCACTCCGCTGCCCCGCGGCCGGCGCGGCTCACCGACGGCCTCGGCGAAGAACCGGTCATCGGCCGCACCTCGATCAAGGCGCACGCCTGCTGCCGCTACGAACAGGCGCCGATCGACGGCCTGCTCCGGCTGAGGCGCGAGCATGCGCTCTCGCCCGCCGACGTCGAGAGCGTCGCGATCGGCATGCTCGGCGCCGGCTGGGACATCGTCGCCGAGCCGCGGGCGCGCAAGATCGGGCCGCGCAGCGTCGTCGACGCGCAGTTCTCGATGCCCTTCGGTGCGGCGGTGGCGCTCGTGTGCGGCCGGGCCTCGATCCACGAGCACGCACCGGCCACGCTGGTCGATCCCGACGTCCGCGCGATGATGGAACGGGTGCGGTGCGTGCGCGATCCGGCGCTCGACGCCCGCTATCCGCGGCAGTGGCCGGCGTGGGTCGAGATCCGCACGCGGGACGGTCGCCTGATCCGCGCCGAGGTCGACCATCCCAAGGGCGACCCGGAGAATCCCCTGTCGCGCGAGGAGCGGGTCGCGAAGTTCCTCGACCTGGCCGGCGACGCCCTGCCCGCGGATCGCCTCGACGCGGTGATCGCGGCGATCGAGGACGGGCCATGGCAGCACCAGGCCCGCGAGTTCGGTCGCCTGCTCCGCGGAGAGTCTTGATCGTGCGCAGCGCGCGCCCCGGCGGGCCTGCCGGGACCGAGCCCCCGGCCGACCTTCGGCCGCACCGCCCGGCGCCGCCGCTCCTGCTCGCGTTCGCCCTCGCGAGCGCGGCTGCGGCGGGCCTCTCTCCCCCGTTTCCGGGTGCGCTCGCCGCCGCAGCCGCGATCGCCGACTCCACCGGTGCGGCACCCGGGCCGCGAGCGACGGTGGCGGGGCGAGGCTCGCTGCTGGTCGCCGATCGCTCGCTGAGCCGCACGTCGTCGCCATTCGCCGAGACGGTCGTGTTGCTCCTCGAGCACCGGCCGGCCGGTGCGATCGGCATCGTCCTGAACCAACCGGGAGACCGCAGGCTCTCGACCATCGAGCCGAGCCTCGGCGACCTCGGCGAGCGCGACGAAACGGTTCACGCCGGGGGCCCGCTCGAGCGCGAGCGGCTCGTGCTCGTCGTGCAGGCACCCGAAGCGCCGCGCGATTCGTTGCGCATTTTCGACGACGTCTGGGTGACCGGCAGCACCGACGCCGTGCGCGAACTGGTCCGCACGCGCAAGTCCGACGCCCGCTTCCGCGCCTTTGCCGGTCGGACGATCTGGGGTCCGGCACAACTCGACGAGGAGATCCGCCGCGGCGAGTGGCTGGTCGCCCCCGCTGACGCCGCGAGCGTCTTCACCACCGACCCGGCTGGCCTCTGGCGCCGCCTGGTCGACCGCCTGTCGGCGCGCTGGGTCCGTGCCCCGAACGCCTCCGGCCAGCGAGCCCGAATCGCCGCCTAGCGGCGCCCCCCTAGGCGAGGGCCGCGTGCGCCGCCGCCAACCGGGCGATCGGCACCCGGTAAGGCGAGCAGGACACGTAATCCAGCCCGATCTCGTGGCAGAAGATCACCGATGCCGGATCCCCGCCGTGCTCACCGCAGATGCCGCACTTGAGTCCCGGACGCCCGGCACGCCCCTCGCGCACCGCGTGCGCCATGAGGAAGCCGACGCCACTCTGGTCGATCGACACGAACGGATCGCCCGCGAGCACGTTGCGCTCGATGTAGGCGGGCAGGAACATCCCGGCGTCGTCGCGCGAGAGTCCCATCGTCATCTGGGTCAGGTCGTTCGTGCCGAAGGAGAAGAAGTCCGCTTCGCCCGCGATCTCCCGGGCGACGATCGCCGCGCGCGGCACCTCGATCATGGTGCCCACCGAGTAGGCGACCTTGACCTTCTTCTTCGCCATCGTCTCCTCGGCGATCGCGACGGTGAGTGCGCGCAGGAACGCGAGTTCCTGCACGACGCCGACGAGCGGGATCATGATCTCGGGGATCACCTTCACCTTGTCGCGCGCGAGGTCGCAGGCAGCCTCCATGATCGCGCGCACCTGGATCTCGTAGATCTCCGGGTAGGTGACGCCGAGGCGGCAGCCGCGGTGGCCGAGCATCGGGTTCGCCTCCTTTAGGAGGTCGCGCTTCTGGCGCAGGCGCGCGGCGGGCACGCCGATCTTCTTTGCGAGGTCGGCGACCTCCGCGTCGGTGTGCGGCAGGAACTCGTGCAGCGGCGGATCGAGCAGACGGATCGTGACCGGGAGCCCGTTCATCGCCTTGAAGATCCCCTTGAAGTCGGAACGCTGCATCGGGAGGATCTTCGCAAGCGCCTTGCGCCGGCCCGCCGTGTCGTCGGCGAGGATCATCTCGCGGACCGCGTCGATGCGGTCGCCGTCGAAGAACATGTGCTCGGTGCGGCAGAGTCCGATGCCCTCGGCACCGAACTCGCGCGCGACCTTCGCGTCGTGCGGCGTGTCGGCGTTGGCTCGGACCTTCAGCCTGCGCAAGGAGTCGGCCCACGACATCAGCTTGGAGAAGTCGGCCGAGAGCTTGGGTTCGACCGTCGGGACGAGCCCGGCGTAGATCGCCCCGGTCGCACCGTCGATGGTGATCGGGTCGCCGGCGCGGATCGTCCGGCCGCCGACGCTCATCCTGCCGCCCGGGTAGTCGATCTCGAGCGCGCTGCAGCCCACGACGCACGGCTTGCCCATGCCTCGACCGACCACGGCCGCGTGCGAGGTGGCGCCGCCGCGGGCCGTCAGGATGCCCTCCGCGGCGTGCATGCCGTGGATGTCCTCCGGCGAGGTCTCGACGCGCACCAGCACGACCTTGCGGCCGTTCTTGACCGCCTTCTCCGCGTCATCGGCGGAGAACACGACCTCGCCGGCTGCGGCGCCCGGCGAAGCCGGGAGTCCACGCGCGACCAGGTCCTTCTTCGCGCTGCCATCGACCTGACGGTGGAGCAGTGCGTCGAGCGACGTCGGCTCCACCCGCTTCACCGCGGTGCGCTTGTCGATGAGTTTCTCGGCGACCATGTCGACCGCGATCTTGACCGCTGCCGACGCGGTGCGCTTCCCATTGCGCGTCTGGAGCATGTAGAGCGTCGCGCGCTCGATCGTGAACTCGATGTCCTGCATGTCGCGGTAGTGCTTCTCGAGGGTGGCCGCGACCTGGCGCAACTGCTTGTACGCCTTCGGCATGACCTCCTCGAGCGACGGAGCATGGCGCTTGCGATCCGCCTCGGGCAGGCCCTGCGCCTTCGCCACCTCCCGCGAAGCCTCGATCGTCACCTTCTGCGGATCGCGGATGCCCGCGACGACGTCCTCGCCCTGCGCGTTCACCAGGAACTCGCCGTAGAAGCGCTTGTTGCCGTTGGCGGGATCGCGCGTGAACGCCACGCCCGTCGCGCAGTCGTCGCCCAGATTTCCGAAGACCATCGCCTGGACGTTGACGGCCGTCCCCCACTCCGCGGGGATCGAGTAGAGCTTGCGGTAGGTGATCGCTCGCTGGTTCATCCACGACCCGAACACCGCGCCGATCGCACCCCAGAGCTGCTCCCACGGATCGTCGGGGAAGCGGCGCCCGGTGCGGCGGCGCACCAGGTCCTTGAACTCGACGACGATCTGCTTCAGGTCCTCGGTCGTGAGGTCGAGGTCGGCCTTCACGCCGCGCGACTTCTTCTTCGCGTCGAGGACGACCTCGAAGGGATCGTGCTCCTTGTCGCTCTCCGGCTTGAGGCCGAGGACGACGTCGCCGTACATCTGCACGAAACGGCGGTAGGAGTCATAGGCGAAGCGCGGATTTCCCGAGGCCTCGGCGAGCGCCTTGGCGGTCGTGTCGTTCAGGCCGAGGTTCAGGATCGTGTCCATCATGCCCGGCATGGACGAGCGCGCCCCGGAGCGGACCGAAACGAGCAGCGGGTCCTTGGCGTCACCGAAGCGCTTGCCGACGATCTGCTCGACCCGCGCCATCGCCTTCTTCACCGACTCTTCGAGACCGGCGGGATACTTCCGGCCGTTGGCGTAGAAGTGGGTGCAGACCTCGGTGGTGATTGTGAAGCCCGGCGGCACCGGCAGCCCGAGCGCCGCCATCTCGGCGAGGTTGGCGCCCTTGCCGCCGAGCAGGTTCTTCATGTCGGCCCGGCCGTCGGCACGACCGCCCCCGAAGCCGTAGGTCCACGCCCCGGAGCCCTTCGCCGTCCTGGTGCCCGCCTTCGTCGCGGCGGCGCGGACCGCCCTCGGCGCCTTTGCCGTCGCATTCTTGATCGCTCGTGGCTTCGCCGCGACCGCCGTCGCCTTGTTCTTCGGATTTCGCGCCATGGAATCCCCTCTGGAGCTTGGTCGCCGGACGCTCGGGCGCCGGGCGTCCGGGTGGACTATCACCCCGGGACGGAGGCTGCACGACCGAGGATCGTCGCGGTGGCCTGATCATTGCCTCTCGGAACACTTCGATCACGGGTGCCCGGACGACGCGGCATCGGCACCATGCGCTGCGGCGAAAGGCTTTGCGGGACGGCACTGCGACGGGGGGATCGGCGACTCTTCGCCGTGTCGCGATCATTTTTCGTCATCGGATCCGTAGGGGTCCGATCGGTCAGGGGCTGGGGGCAGGGAGACGCGCGAGTCCGGGACGCATCGACCCTAGGACCCCGATTTCGAGCGAAGGCGGGGTTTGCGCCAGCGCGTGTGGGCAAGCCCTCTCGACCCTAGGGTGCGCCCCGACCGGATCGCGCTTGGCACCGCGGTTGCTTCTGTTCTCTGGCAGACGGTACTGCGACGCGACGGACGCGGCGTTGGGCCGGGAAGACGAGAAGCCCGCAACCCCACAACCCGGGCTGGAAGGAGCAAACGATGCTGCACAAGGACGAAAAAGGTTTCACCCTGATCGAACTTCTGGTCGTGGTCGCCATCATCGGC
>Ga0114969_10003475_pt1 | contig 12687 bp, 13 predicted proteins | sample M_130807_MF_Meta_FD_87316 | JGI IMG/M metagenome (GOLD analysis project Ga0114969, IMG submission 87316) | Freshwater microbial communities from Lake Montjoie, Canada to study carbon cycling - M_130807_MF_MetaG | ecosystem: Environmental > Aquatic > Freshwater > Lake | place: Lake Montjoie...
CCCAATTTTTCTTCGGCTTCAACTGCAGGTCGTACAATGATAATTTTTTCATAATGGTTATCAGGTTCGTATAATAATGTTAACGCCGCACTCATAGCTACGTAACTTTTACCAACACCCGCTGGACCTGTACAAATTGTGATTTGATTATGTTTTAAAATTTCATAATACTTTCTTTGATTTTCCGTTAAAAATTTTTCTTTGGGTTTTCGTTTAAAGATTTTAGCAATAATGTCTTTCTTATTGAGTGGTCTTGTTGATTCCTCATTCACCGAAGGACCAGCCTGCGGAGTCACTTTTTTTGGTCTAGCCATAATTTATAAATTAATTTTTATACACAAATAATACTTAATAATTAATAATATTAAATATCATATTATACATGATTAACCCATATTTAAAAAACATCCTCGGATTTTATCCATATTGGACATCATAAACGGTAATAAGTTGTTATGATAATCTTGTTGTAATTTTTTTAAATTATCACTATCTTCGTTTCTTGTTTGACTTTCATAATGATATGCAACAACATTACCTTCAGTATAATTTGATAAACCCAATGTCACACATTTCAAATTTAATTCAACATCCTCAAAACAACTGATATAATTTTCATTAAAAAAATCACATTTTTCAAAAATATCTTTTTTAATCATTAATAAACCACCTGTATTTCCCGACTCTTTAGTTAGGGATGTTGAGTAGTTGTAATAATTAAATAGATTTTTGTGACTTACTTGTAATGTTTGATTTTTATCAATAAATAGAATAACCCCATCGTGTTGGATTAAATTATCCCCAAAATGGAGTCTACCACCAACAGTTCCGACTTTAGTATTTTCTTTAAAGACTTTTAACATACCATAAATTGCGTTGTTCAACAATTTAATATCATTGTTACAGAATAAGATAAACTCATATTCATTCCCAACATGGTGTTTTACAACTTCATTATTTATCTTTGCAAAATTATAATAATCGAATTCAATTAACTTAACATTCGTATTTTCATATCTTGTTTTAATTAATTCTTTTTCCTCAACTGACGAACCTGTGTCAGCAATAAAAATATCATATAAAGACGAATTACAGTGTTCATGAAATGAATCAATACAATCAAATAATAAATTCAGTTTACTCTTTGTAGGTATAACAACCGCAACTTTACCAACATTTTTAATTTGTTTTTCTTTAATTTCAGGAACATATACGGTTTCAGGTCTTAAATCCAAAGGTAATATAGATTTAAATTTATTAATGAATTTTTCTTTAGTTTCGTAAAATTCTTGATTTGGTTTTCCTACTGATTGGTGTGTTATCTCAAATGATGAGGTTACACCTATCTTAACCCCATTAATAAAATTAGGTAAACAAAAACTGTGGTCATAAAAATGGAAACGTCCTATGGTCTCATCAAATTTATGTATTATCTTTGTTTTGTCAAATGACATGAATAAACCATCAATACTTACCACAGGAACTATGAATGGTAATTTTGGGGAATACTTACTTAAAAACTTTTTATAACCATCAGGATGGTGATACACTTGACCAACCATCGTTTGTTGTAATCTGTCCCAATATACCCCTGACTCAGGAAAGTAACAACTACCAGCCTTCCCAATTATCCCGAATTCGGGGGAATTAGAATAATCATCTAATAATTTTTTACCCCAATTTTTCTCAAGTTTAATGTCATTATGACAACAAACAACAATATCATATATTGATTCTGTAATACCTGAATTATAAACTTCAGCTAATGAAAATTGATTATGATTAACAGATTCTAAAATTTGGGGATTTTTAACTCCCACAGTATCTAATAAATGTTTTTTAAAATTCTCGTTATAAACGGAATCTTTATGAGTTGAGTATATTATTGTTATCATTATACATAAAATTATAAGCCGTTAAATCTTCGACATCATTAAAATTGTGAGAGTCGAACTCATCAATATTTCGTTTTATTGTCGTATCCGCACGACCTCGTTCACATTTTAACAAAAATTCTTCTTTAGTTTTACCAAAATAATGATGTATAACTGCAATATCAACATTACCTGGTTGGTTAAATGGTCCTTTGTTAATTTTTTTATTTGTATTAGTCCAAAAACAATTTGGGTTATGAACCCCCATAACAACCTTTGGTGTTAATTTTATAATTGATTTAATATGCTGATTAATTGATGACTGTCTTTTAGTAAAACGTTTCAACACACTATATTCATTATTAACACCTTCATGACCATTATCACCAAATAAAAACCAATTGATACCAATAGCGTCATATTCAGAGTACTCCCGAATAAATTCTTTGATGTTGTTATGTTTCTTTAACACTAAAAATTCGTCAACATCAAAAAAAGCCACCCAACCATAATTGTTTAAATTGTTTTTAATAAAATGATTATATGCTAAAACTTGTTTATTAGGTCCATCAAATTCTACTTTAATAACACTTGGGTCTTCAATCTCACATCTCCAATCATTTTGATAAATAATGATATCATCAAACCCTAATTTTTTATTATAATCAATCCATTCTTGGATATAATCGTCTTCATTTTTCGCTATACAGACTAACGCAACTTTCATAACCTATTTCTTTATGATACAAAAAGAGGGACAACCATCTTTGGTAATGTAATTTATCATTAAATCTTTCTCAACACAAAACTCGTCAACCGCTCGAACAACACCTTCAAACATTACTTTAGTGTAATCATGACCACAAATAAACCCACCTTGTCTTATTTTATTATACGCTAAATTTAAATCATTTTTAACACCTGAATATGTATGGTCACCATCAATATAAATTAAATCAAAATATTCATCTTTAAATTCATTTAATATATTACTACTAAACCCTTTATGTATTGATACATTTTCATGAATACTAAAATCATTTTTAATTTTTTCATATTCTTCATTTAAATTAACCCAAACAACATTATTACCATCTTTATCACCTGAACACATTTGTCCTTGGAAAATATCAATTAAATGTAACTCTTTTGGTTTTAAATTATCTATCATGAATTTTGATAGGTCACCTTTAAAAACACCTATTTCACACATTACAAGGTCATGACCTAATAATTTTAATAATTCTTCTCTGTCTTCAATAATTTGCATTCTCTAAATAATTTTTCATTTTATTATATTTTATACTAAAGTTACCAATACCACCTGGAAAATGTAGTAACACACCATTAAAATTTATATGACCTATATATCCACCATGACTAACTAAATCATTAAATGAATTACTGTATAAATTATTTCTCCATAAATAAACATTCACAGTTGGTTGTTCAGCAACAGGTGATTCTTTATCAGTCGTTTGATAAATTTCGTCTATTTTAGATAAATCAGATAACAGTTGATAATTAAACGCGAAAAATCCTGCACTAAAACCTTTAACACCCATAGAATTGATTTGACTTTTTTCAACATCAGTTAATAAATAATCCCCATAATAATGTTGAGGACATGTCATTAATAAATTAGTATGGTTATCGTCAGCAACATAAAATTTATTTTCAGTCATAACATTAAATAATTCATTTGGATTTTTTAACCATAAGGTATCCAAGTCACAAAAAATTATTTTATCATAGTCAGAAATTTTATTGTATTTGTATATTTTTAACTTATTTGATGATGATTCTAATAAATTATTATCATCAATTTCCATAAATAAAATATTACCATTGTATTTTATGTTATCTAACAGTTCGTTTTTAACATCGGTAATAAACAATATATCCCCATCATAACCTGTTTCATTTAAACTATTAATACACAATTCTGCTAATTTAATATATTCTGAATTATAACTTAATGTAAAATAAATCAAATTTTTTTTAAATACCTGTTGACCCAAATCCATTCTCACCTCTTTCTTTATTGTTTATTGTTTCTTTATTGACCAAATCAACCCATTTTCCGTTCACTACTGGACATAAAACCGCTTGAGCCACCTTCATACCTTTAGTGATAGTAAACGGGTCTTTATTAGTATTAAAAATGATTACTTTAACTTCACCTGTATAACCGTTATCAACAGTACCAGGCGAGTTTAAACACATTAACCCTTGGTTTAATGCTAAACCACTCTTAGACCTAACTTGAACTTCAAATCCGTCATTAATATCTAAGGATAAGCCTGTCGGTACTAATACTCTACCAAATGATGGTACAACAATTCTTTCCGTTGAATGTAAATCAAATCCCGAATCACTTTCGTAATTGTATTTAGGTTCGACCGCATCTTCATGTAGTTTAGTGTAACCTAATTCAAGTTTTGGTGAATAATTATTAAATTCATTCTCAATTTCATCCATGTTAACTCCTAACTCATTTAAAATACTATCAAAATCTTCAGTATCTTCATCATCTAAATCAGTTTTCATGATATCATCAATTTCTTTCATACGTTCATTATAGAACTCGTAATCGTTTGCGTTTATCATTTTAATTCTTTTAATTTTTTTATCACATCAATTAATACTTGAACGTCACGTTCACAATATTCCGCAATTTCTTTTATCATACTTTTTTCCCAATACGCTTCATGAACCTTATCACCAGTAACCTCACCATCTTTTGGTGATGGAACTTCCATACAAGTACACATTAAATCCAAAGACCCAATTGAAGTATACGAACCGTATTGCCAAATTTCTTTGGTATCAATCGCCTTAATCTCCCAAGGTTTAGTATCATAAGATGGTAGGATTGATGGTGGTAATAAACCATTAATTATCATACGTTTAGCTAACATAGGAATATCAAAGTTTTTTAGGTTATGACCACATAAATAGAAATCTAATTTTCCACATCTATCAAGTAGTTTTTGAACACCCAATAAAACTTCTTTTTCATCACCACCTGAGAATGTTTGAGTTTTAGTTTCACCTTTGTCGGTAACAAACGCAACACTAACACAAACAATTTTAGCAAACTCAGGTACTAACGCCGCACGTCTTTTAAACATATAGTTTTTTTGGTCAATTTCCACCGAAGCATCTTCAGGAAATCTTTTCTGAAACCAATCAAAATATTTGTCAAATTGATTAGCAATTTCAGTGTCTAAAGCAGCACATGAGTCATAGTCGGGACAAGACCCAACCGTCTCAATGTCCAAGAATAAAATTTTTGTAATTGGTATTTTTATCATTTTTATTTAATTATTGATTTGTAAAATTCAGCTCTTTCTTTAGTAACGTTTCTCAAGTCGTATTTGTCTTTAACAGTTTCATACAATCTTTCACCCATATCAGTAATCATATTTGGATTATCAACAAGTTTCTTAACAAATCTTGACCAATCACTATGATTTTTTACCTCATCGACCAATAATGAGTTACCATCAACAAAGTTACCATTTTTTAATGAATGTTTCAAGTCGATGGTATAAGGGCCAACATTAGATGCTATTAACGCTTTCTTATAAAACCCCGCTTCAATTACTTTAAGTTGTGATTTAACTCGGTTGAATATGTGATTTTTAATTGGTGCTAATGAGATATCAAACTTAGAATAGTTCATAGCATATGATGTTACAGGTTTTGTCCACACACGTTCATACGGTAAAATGATATCACTCTTATATTCATTTTCCTCAAATTGGAATAAATGATTACGATATTTTTCATCAATAATTTTATACTTATCCGTGAAAATTTCTTCGTATTTAACCCAAACAGTTTCGTGAGGTTTAATTGGTCGTTGTTTTTGTTCACCCGTTTGTTGATTTACTTCAGTAACCGTACCACGAGTATCAAAACCACATAATACGTATTGTATTTTATCTTTAATACTTGAGTTTTTCTGAACAAAACCTTCTAATAACTTTAAGTCATGTAAATGTGATGACCCACCTAACCAACCAATTCGAGTTCTTTCACATTCTAATGTCGGTTCTTTAAATTGTGGTTCATCAGGATTAATTGCGTTTGGGAATACAACAACATTTTTATGGAATTTTCTCATTTCATCAGCAAAAATTTCAGTTGTTGTTGTAATATAATCGGCTAATTTTAAATTCGCAACAATTTTTTCGTGAATTTTATTTTGTACAATTAATGAGTGAATAGGGTGTTCTTTTGTTGGTAACCAATAATCATCTAAATCGACAATAACTTTAATTCCTCTGTTTTTTAAGTAGGTAATTAAACTTTGAGTACCTTCATAAGATGAACCAACATTTCTATGAATATGTACGATTTGATACTTATTCCAAAAGTTAGGGTCATTAACATTTGGTTGGTGGTCAATGTCAACGTGGAAGTCATCAGGATACATATTTTGTAACATTACGTGAGGGTCAACTGACCTGAACTTACCAACTCCCGTAGTATCACTTGGAAGTACTAATACATTAATTTTTGTCATATTTTTTCTATTATACGAAAAATATAACTGAGTTTTTTTATTATATCAATATACAAAACTAAAAAAACCCCCATGATTAATGGAGGTTTAAATGTAGTAATAGTTTTTTTATTTTACTATGAAACTTTTCTAACTTTAGTAACTTTACCTTCAAAGATATGTTGACCGACACTAAACTTGAATACGTCATTACTTTTTTTCGTTGATTCAACAAGTAACCCATTTTCTTTCAAAACGTCCTCAACAGTTTCTCTAACAATACTTTTAATCTCTTCAGCCGAAATACCATTACTAACACTTTCAGTAATAGGTCTACGTTGTTCAGTTCTTGGTAATTGTTCACCTTTAGGATTAACATTCATTAATCGAGCGGCCTTTTCAGCGATTTCTGCCGATATTGTACTACCACCATTTAATGAATTAGTTGGTTGTGATATCGGATGTTCCATCATTAATTGTTTAATCTCATCAGGTAACTTTGAAGACATAATCCTATCTTTAGTTATTGGTTGAGTATTAGGGACGGAATTATTAGTCGGATGAAACTCACTTTCATTTATCACATCTTGTGGTAAATTATATTTAGCTTGTGGGGCTTCAAATGTTTCAACTTGTGGGGATTCAAAACCCATATTACTTGAGGCACCTCTACCCATAGAATTGTGTCGTTCCATGATTTTTTTAGAAACCATCAATTTTTGTATTAAATCGTTTTCGTTTGTCATATTAATATGTTTTATTTAAAAATATGTGATAAAAAATAACTGTAAAGTTATAATTTACTCAACATTTTGTTCAGGGGCGTCAAATGAAACTAAAGTCATAATCCTAACCATACCTTTATCCCCATTTGGATTAAAACCTGGCTTTGGTTCATTAAATGTTTCACCCGTTGGTTTAAATGATAAAATTTTATCAACTCTAAATAACCTCCACCCAGGTAATGGTTGTTCACCTTTATACCCCGTATGAGATGCTCCTGAATCATCCCATGCTCTTAACACAGGGTTATCTGATTTACTATAACCAAAACATACAGGTTCAATCCCACGCAATCCTTTACCACCTGGTTCATCACCATCATAATAAATAACAACTTTTTGTCGTTTTTTGATTGCATCATTTAAAGATTGAATTGACGCAATCTCTAATATTATCGACTTAACTGTATTAATTAGTTTCATTAAGCACTTGGTGTTGTATACGGTGCGTTTGATTTATACGCGTTTATTACAATACTTGACTTTCTCTCAAGAATATCTTGGATTGCTCCAGCACTTTGATTACCCGTATCTAAAAATCCACCTGTACCTTTACCTTGGGCATCACCTGTCGCTAACGCATCCGCGTTAACTGATGAATATTCATTAGTGGTTTTATAGTCATTTTTAGGTAATAACTTTTGTCTTTCAGAATCTGCGATTTGCGACAATTTATTAGTTGGTTGTCCTAAATCTAATGGTTCGTTAACTGCCATAATTAAATTATTTTTCTTATTAAATCTTTTATTTTATCTACGTCTTCAGATATTGCGGTAGCATGTCTATTAACGCTTGATTTATGTGATTGACTTGGTCTATTTTGATTAGTCAAATCATTTTTTTCATGGGGTTGGATGAATTGGTTAGGTAATACGATTGATTTAATCTCTTTAGACAACTCAGTACCATTTCTCATAGTCCCTAATGTATTATCAACCCATCCTTTCACATAATGACCTCCATTTAAAATAAATGGTAAATCGTTTTCATGACCGTTAAAATTATCAAACCAACTCTTCATTCTTTTTAATTGTTGGTAAGTAATTTCTCTTTTATCTCTTAAATCTTGATTACGTTTGTACCCTTCCGTAGAATTGTCGGCACCTTTAGCAGCATCAAAACACTGACCTAGATAACCTACAACTTCTTCAGGTAATGGTACTGTATGTCCGTATAAATCTTTATTCATCGTATTTTAACGCTTTAATTAATTGGTCTAAACTAATACCTTCTTTTTCAGCTAATTTCTTAATTGATTTTAAGTTTCGTTTTAAAAATGAACCAATTGTTTTATTTGCTTCAGAACTACTCTTAACCACGTCACCGTCTTTTTTTGATTTTTTAGTTAAAATATCCTCAACCATTTTAATCATACGTTGTTTTTGAACCTCGTCAATTGGTTCCTTTTCAACTAAACGTTGTCTAATAAATGAACCTTTCATTTTTTTCTTTTCTAACTTAGGGTCTTTACCCTGTTCTCTTGCTCTTTCGTCAGCATTATCAACACCCATATCTTCAAGAGTATCTACAGTATCATTATAATCCATGTCTTTAGTTTCTTCCCAACCAAATACCTCATCATAATTAACCTCAGCAACTATATTGTCTTGTTCTTCTTCACTCTCACCATAATAAACACGGTAACCTCTAGTAACAGGGTCATTCGTTGCTCTCGACATAGCAATAGTTTGGTCCATAGTTTTTTTAGGTGTTAAGTACTGACTTTTAAATGGGATTGCCGAACCTAACATAGTACCATCAGCATCAACTAATTCATCAATTTCACCATCACCATCTAACTCTTTAAACTTAGAATTAATTTGTTTTTCAGTAAATTTTTTGTTTGTTTTAAGAAACTTGTCAACTAAACTTTTGATATTTTTTTCATTCTTTTTATTAAGAACAATTTTTTTATCTTTTTTTCGTGATTCAGTCAAAGTTTCCGCCACAGAATAAAATAACGATATTTTATCATAACCCTCTTTTAAAAGGAAATAATAATTATTACTGAAATATTCTTTATTATATTCTATCATACCATTTTTTTATAATAAATACTTCGTTTTAGAGTATTTATCTTAAAAAAGATGGCGAGTCAAAATATTAATCAATATGTTTATCCAAATTGGGGTGTAAAACTCATTAATGAGTCATATGATATGTCATTAACATCAGATGAACAGGGGTACAATCAAGAGGTTGTTTTCTCCCCATATTTGATTGCTCAGACATACGGTAATAAGTTACCATTTTATTTTGATATTGATAATCCTTTAACATCTCAGGGGTTATCATTAACTTATAAAAATTATAATCAAAATAACATATTTGTTTCCCAAAACTTTTATAATCCCGACAATACTGATTTAACTTGTTTTACAGGTCATTCATCTTGCGATATTGGGTTAACAGGTATTGATAATGGTCTTGTTGATAAAATGACAGGTGAAACGATTAATTTTACTGATGGATTATTTAATGATAGTCAAAAATTTGAACGTTTAAATTTTGATAGACGTTTAAAATTATTCCAAGTAACAGGAAATACTAGTTCACCTAATGTTAGATTCTCAGGGTTCAACAAAACAATATTATATGAAGTCGTAAGTAAAGATAATCCGTATGTCGGTAAATACCACGAATTATACGGTGGTTTTTATCAAGGATTTTATAAATTATTTGGATATGATTACGATATTTTCCCTAACAGGATGAATAAAGGTTGGTCCGTTGAAATGTTATTAAAGCCAAGGTTATTTAACGAATACCAACCAGGTGTTGGTGAGACTACCTTAAACGAAATATACCCTCAAAATAAAAATACCTTTTTCTATATTGGGGCAAGAGCCGAAAATAAATTTTATCACCATGCCGATGGTACACCTAATTGTTTTACAGGATACACTAGAATTACAACACCATTAACGGGTATAACAACTTGTGCTTGTTGTAATAAAACAATCACTAATAGTCGTTGTATATACGTTTACCCACCAAGGTCAATTAATAATCAACATGACCCTCATATAAATTATGGTTGTGATATTTGTAATGGAAATCAAAAATTAAGATTAACATGTGGTTGTGGATGTTATGAACCTGAATGTAAAACATGCGGATGGGAATGTCAAAAACATGAGTGTTCAACAGTTATCTACCCAACACCAACTCCGACACCTTCACCAACCCCAACACCTGATGGTTGTATTGTAACACCGACATGTACACCAACATGTACAACATGTGATACTTGTCATGATTGTGATTGTGTTTACACAGGTTTTACATCTGTTGAAAATACTTGTGAATCTGACCCACTATTCGATTCGTTATCAAACGCATTATCATTTAGATTATGTGGTGACCCTAAAAACCCTCAAATAGGGGTAAGAGCGTTAAGGATAACAGGTGATTGTGAAACTACTGGTACTTGTTCTACAACAGGAGTAACATTTGTTACAGGATACACCGTATTTGATTATTGTACCCCACCAATATACCCAAGATGTTTAAAAGAAAATCCTGCGTGGTTAAATGAAGAACATTGGTTCCAAGTAAATTTTGTTTGGGAACGTTATACTTGGTTAGATGATTGTGATTTGTTTTATCGTGGCGGATTAAGTGATATAACCAAAGAAGAATATTTAGAGTCATTAGCGAATAATACAACGTCATTAATTACTGTTCCTTACACATCTGAAAATGGTAAAGTCGCAGAATTAATTGAGTTAGTTAGAATGAACGATAAATGGATAACAAGTTCAAAATATCGAAAAGGTAGATTAAAAATTTACATTAATGGTCAGATATTTGACACTATTGAAGATTTTGAAGAAGTTATTCCAAGAGCATTAAGTACTGACAAAGAAAAACAAGTCGGTGTACCATTTAATGTTTCATGGGGTGGAGGAACTCAAGGTTTACGTGAAAATTTAACATTTTCTTCAACGACACAACCATTTGGACCATATGTTCAAGACCCAGAATGTTTACCAACTAATGATTTAACGGGTACAACTTTTAATGGTTTAAAAACTAACATATTAATCGAACAAAATTTTGCAGGTACATTCGAAGGTGCGATTTCACAATTCAGAATGTATACCGAACCATTGTCAGCACCTGAAGTTAAACATAATTTCAAGATATTAAATCAGAAATTTGAAATGTTTAATCCTGATTGTCCTGATTGTTCTACTAGTTTCTGTGAGATAAATGATTTCACATATGTCATTAGTGATTCAATTGAAAATAATTTAATTACACCATATTCATTAGGACGTGTTTTCATACCTGATGAACGTGATAAAAAATATTTAATAGAAAATAAATTAACGTTACCAAAAACCATTTTAACTTCCAAATATTGGGACGCTAATGGATGGTGGGGAAACCAAGGAAATACCCCACAATGTGTTGGTTATGCTTGGTCCCATTGGATTGAAGATGGTCCTGTTGGACATGATGGTGTCGCACCTATTGTTCCACCAACATTAATTTATCGTGAAGCCCAAAAGGTAGATGAGTGGGTTGGTGAGAATTATGACGGTACATCAGTAAGAGGTGCTGCCAAATATTTGAGAACTACAAATAGAATTTCATCATATTTATGGACATACGATATTAATGTATTGATTAATACTGTTTTAACTAAAGGACCTGTTGTTGTTGGTACTAATTGGTACTCATCAATGTTCACTCCTGATAGAAATGGTGTTATTAGAGTTTTAGGTAGAGTTGCTGGAGGTCACGCTTATCTTATAAATGGTGTTGACAGAAATACAAAGTTATTTAGAATTAAGAATAGTTGGGGTAAAACTTGGGGTAAATCAGGTCACGCTTATATATCATTTACTGATATGGATAGATTAATTAGAGAAAACGGTGAAGTTTGTCTAGCAATAGAAAATAAATTTTAAAAAATTAAAAATAAAGAATGTCTCAAATAATAACGATAAGTAGTATCAACTATGATGGGGAAATTGCGAATATTCTTTTTAAACCAGACAATGATGTTATTACTATTAATTTAGGTGATGTTGAATTACCTTTTGATTTTGAACCTTCTTTATTAATCCCTTCAAGAGAGGTTTATGGTACATACACTATCTTAGTTGAAGGTAGTGATTGTCCTAATTTTTTAAATGTTTATAGACCAACACCAACAGTTACACCAACACCTACAAACACTAAAACACCTACACCTACTCACACATCAACTCAAACACCAACTATCACACCAAATCCTTGTTTATTAACTAGAACACCCACACAAACACCAACTAATACAACTACTAACACACCAACTAATACTCCTACTAATACTCAAACACCTACCAAAACCCCTACTCAAACACCAACACAAACAAATACACCAACACAAACAAATACACCAACACAAACTCCAACAAATACTTCGACAAATACTCCGACACAAACTCCAACAAAAACTGTTTTTATACCAACACCAACAAATACCGAGACATCAACTAGTACACCAACACCAACAAATACCGAG
>Ga0114969_10003476_pt1 | contig 12686 bp, 19 predicted proteins | sample M_130807_MF_Meta_FD_87316 | JGI IMG/M metagenome (GOLD analysis project Ga0114969, IMG submission 87316) | Freshwater microbial communities from Lake Montjoie, Canada to study carbon cycling - M_130807_MF_MetaG | ecosystem: Environmental > Aquatic > Freshwater > Lake | place: Lake Montjoie...
CAACCGCGAAGTGTAACAATAAGTTACACAGTGCAAAGTCTGCTTATGTACCAGGTTGCATACTGGGAAGTTACTGAAATCTATGCCGATGATGGCAGGCCTTCGCGCTTTGCGTGGGTGCAAAACGATCGTGTAACCGTAAAACTAAATTCAACAAGCACTGAAGTAGATTATTACACAGTTAACAATGAGCGCAGGCCACAAAGCGGCATTGGAAGTTTGATTACATTCCAGTCACTAAATCCTGGGGTGCTTACAACAGGCGCTCGCACAATACGCGCCGCTTTAGATTTAGAACGCGCTGCGCAGATAAGCGCCGCCACACCTGTCCCCTCGGGCTATTTAAAGAATTCAGGTGCAGACCTTCCTGAAGCGCAAGTCCAGGGTCTATTGGCAACATGGAAGGCTAGTCGTAATGCGCGCAGTACTGCTTACCTGACTAGCACTCTCGAATATGTCACAACTTCTTTCAGCCCTAAAGACATGATGTATGACGAAGCAAAGCAAAGCCTTAGTACCGAAATCTGCCGTTTAATGAATGTGCCTGCATACATGGCCAGCAGTGACGCCAATAAGTCCATGACTTACCAAAATGTTTTAGACGCAAGAAAAGAATTTTACGCTTATACCCTGGCACCGTATGTTTGTGCCATCGAGGACAGGCTTTCAATGAACGATATAACCGCAAACGGCAATTATGTGCGCTTCGCCAGCGATGAAACATTCCTGCGCGCGGATGCAAAAGCAAGGTTAGAAGTAATAGAAAAAATGCTGACCCTCGGATTAATTACCATTGATCAGGCAATGGCAATGGAGGACTTAACACCGAATGGAGATATAAGTTGAAATTAAATTTTAGTATGCCAATACAAGCGGCAGACACCGAGCGCCGAATTATTAGCGGCAAAGTTATGGAGTACGGCGCTATTGGATCAACTAGTGTTGGGCCTGTTGTCTTTGAGCGCGGGTCAATTCAAATACCCAATACGGCAAAGATAAAGTTGCTTGCGCAACACGAGCCAAATAACCCGATTGGACGCGCTCAATCCTTTTCTACCGAAGGCAATTTCATGTATGGCAATTTTAAGATTTCAAATAGCAGTAAGGGCACAGATTATTTAACCCTGGCTGCGGAGGACCTTGTTTCTGGGCTATCCGTCGGGGTGGAAGTAATTGCATCCCTGCCCAAAGACAATTACCTCCTTGTTACGGCAGCCACCCTGGTGGAAGTATCACTCGTGGAAAGCCCTGCGTTTGAAAACGCAACCGTAACTAAAGTTGCTGCAAGCGAAAGCGAAGCAGAGCAAGAACCAACCCAACCAACAACAGAAACAGAAAGTGAGGCAGTCGTGGAACAAACTCCCGCCGCCGCAATACCCGAGGTGGAAACTGCTCCCGTAGTTGAAGCCTCACGACCAACAATTACCACGCCTTATAATTCGCAGACAGTGCGTCATGGCATCACATCCTCAGGTGAATTGCTACGCCATAAGATTTTGGCCACGCAAGGTAACGAACAATCAAAACTATGGCTTACAGCCGCAGATGATTTCTCAAGCGCTGGATTAGGTTTTAATCCAACACAGTATTTGCGCGATATTGTTTCAACACAAGGTAATTTTGGCCGCCCTGCAATGGAATGCGTAGATCGTCAAACACTTCCAGCCAGCGGAATGACGATTAATCGGCCAAAATTCACGACTTACCCAACCGTAACTGTGGAGGCAGAAGGCGGCGCAGTAGATAATACTGACGCAGTTTCTGCATATCTAACTTCAACAGTCAGCAAGTATTCTGGAATGCAGACACTCAGTATTGAGTTACTGGAAAGATCAGATCCAGGATTCTTTGACGCTATTACAAGAGAACTTCAGAACAATTACGATAAGGTTACAGATGCAGCCGTTATTGCTGCACTAACTGCAGGTGGTACACAAGCAAGCACCGTGGCTGCCACTTCAGCAGGAATTATCTCCTATGTTTCACAGGCCGCACCAGCCGCTTATCTTGCTTCAAGTTATTTTGCGAAAAATTACTTGGCAGGTTCAAGCCAGTGGACATTGCTTCTAGGCGCTACTGATTCAACAGGCCGCCCAATTTACAATGCAGGCGCTCCTATGAACTCAGGAGGGGTTGCTGCACCAACATCCGCAAAAGGCACAGTTCTTGGATTGGATTTATATGTTGACCGCAATGTTGTTTCAACAACAATTGATGAGTCAGCATTTATTATTTCACCAGAAGCCTTTACAGTTTTTGAAAGCCCAACCGCGTACATGAGCGTAAATGTGGTTTCAAATCTCCAGGTGCAAGTGGCAATTTATGGTTACATGGCCACAATGGTAAATGTAAGCGGAGGAATTCAACGCTTTAATCTTACATAAGCAACACAACTAACTCGCTTAAGCCTGGGGTGCAGGAGGCCCTTTCCCCAGGTTTAGGCCCAATACGAGAGGAATCAAATGGCTGCTACATATACAACTATGCAAGAGTTGCGCGACTCACTTGGTATTGGCACTTTGTACACAGACCCACAAGTTGAGGAATGCTGCCAAACCGCGCAGGATTTAATTAATTCGTTTCTATGGTTTAACACTGACCCTGTTGTTGCGACAGGTTTGGCAAGTAATGTGGCAACAATTGTGATTGCTACAACGACGCCATTTGTTGTTGGTCAACAAGTCACAATTGCTGCAAGCGGTGCGCCTTTTAATGGCACAAGGGTAATAACTGGCACTGGGCCTTATTATTCATCCACCACAACACTTATATTACCTTATCGCGCGGGTTACCCAGTGGGTTACCAATACTTGCAGTTTTCTATTTCAGGAGCAGACCAAACGCTGCACTTTGTGCAACCTTACGGCACCGTTACTGGGCCAGACGATAAAACCGCAAGTTATGCGAACACTGCGGCAATTAGATCAGCCTCATTAATCCTGGCAACAAACATTTGGCAATCAAGGCAAAGCACACAAAACGGGGCAATGGGTGTTGACGGATACAGTCCGAGCCCATTTAGAATGTCAAATACTTTGATGGCATCAATACGCGGGCTTTTAGCGCCTTACCTTAGCCCGCAGAGTATGGTCGGTTGAAAAATGCCAGCCGCCGCGCTAACCACCCTGCGCACAACTATCGCAACCGCCCTGGCCAATGCAGGCGTTTGGTCCACTTTTAGTTACCCACCGCCCGTGGCAATTGCCAACTCAGTTATTGTTTCGCCTTCTGATCCCTACCTTGAGCCTTCCAACAACTCGCAAAACACCCTTGCTTGTAAAGCCAACTTTAAAATTATTATCATTGTGCCTTACCTAGACAACCAGGGCAATTTGGCAAACATGGAAAGCACGATTGTTGCCGTGTTTAACAAACTTGCCAACTCCACAATTGTGTTCAATATAACTAGCGCGGGCGCGCCCTCTATATTGGATACACCAGGAGGGCAATTTATGACCTCTGATTTTACAATATCCGTTCTAACGACTTGGAGTTAAAATGACCTACCCTACAGAAGCAGATTTGGCAGTATTAAAAAAACTTGGTTTACCAGTACCCACCGAAACAAAAACACAAAAGAATGAGGAGCAAGAATAATGGCAATCTATTTAGACAACCTGGTGGGCCTAAAAATTGCCACCGTGGACTTGAGTTCGTATGTAACGGCAATTACTTTAACGCAGACTTTTGACGAAGTAGAAACCACAGTTATGGGAAATTCTGCCCACAATTTTGCGAAAGGTCTGGAAGCCTCAACGCTACAAGTGGACTTCCTGAATGACTGGGCTGCGGCAAAAGTGGGGGCAACATTGCAGGCCGCTTATGGCACAAGTGTAACTGCCGTAATGATCCCTGTCACTGGCACAATCGTATCGGCTACAAATCCGCTTTACACCGTATCAATTCTGGTCAACAATCTGACCCCAGTTGGCACAGGTGGCCCAGGCGACTATGCAACTTCAAGTATGACATTTACCTGCACTTCCACAGTTGCATATGCAACTTCTGGATCATTCTAAAAAGGAGTAAAAATGGCAAGGTTAAAAATCACTAGGGCCTCGGGAGATGTGATTGTTTCAATATCTCCCGTGGTTGAGTACGCCTTTGAAAAGTACACAGGCAATGGAATTCATAAGCAATTTAGAGATCAAGAGAAGCAGTCGGATATTTACTGGCTGGCCCACAATGCGTTAATGCGTGTTGAGGTAATCCCACCCTGGGGCGATGCTTTTCTTGAGACTTTAATTTCTGTTGAGATAATGGACGATGACGACCCAAAATAATTAATCGGGAAAGTTTTACCTACCTAGTGGCCTCACTAGCCGTAGAGTTAAAGATCTCACCCGATGAAGTATTAAGCATGGACGAACGAATGTTTAAGGCCGTATTACAGGTGTTAAAGGACAAAGCAAGGGAGGCGAAAAATGGCAGCCGTAATAAAGGGGCTCGTAGAAACTAGACGCAATTTGGCAAAATTTGAACCCGATTTAAAGCGCGAAGTCGATCGCGAGGCTAGGGCCTTCCTTAAAGTAATGGTTACCGATGCGCGAGGTTTCGTGCCTTCGTCTATGCCACAAAATTTGCACAACTGGAGCAATCGCACACTTGGCCCGCTAACTAAAGCGCAAAGTGAATCAAGACCGTTTCCCAAGTATGAACCAGGCGAAATAAAGGTTGGCTTAAAATACAAGGTTGGGGGCATGAAAAACTCTAGCAGTGGGTTTAGAGCAATTTATGCCTTGCGAAATGAAAGCCCCGCAGGTGCAATCTATGAAACTGCAGGTCGTATTAATCCAGGAGGCTTACCTTACGGCGGGCCAAATGCCTCGCGTACTGATCGCAAGGTCAGCCATTCGCGCAATCCCAATGCGGGTGCGTGGTTCATTAATGAGTTAGATAAAAATGACGGTCAACGACAAATTAAAGGCAAAAAGGAAGGCCGCTTGGCATTCAGAGCCGTTGAAAAAGATAACGGGCGCGCCATTAAAGGAATTACTGCCGCCATTACAGATGCTTCTAATAAATTTAACATTCGCGAAGGTGCAAGAAAGGCGTTTGCATGACGCTAACGATTCCAATCATTTCGACCTTCTCAGACAAAGGATTAAAAAAAGCAAGCAAGTCTGTTGACTCTTTTGCCAAATCAGCCACCCGTTCACTTGCTGCCGTGTTTGGAGTTGCCGCCATTGAACGGTTCAGTCGGGCTTCCGTAAAAGCATTTTTAGCAGACGATAAAGCCGCAACGCTATTAACTAAAACACTTACCAACCTGGGATTAGCCTTTAATGAAAAGAGCGTAAAGGGTTACATTCAAACCTTGCAGGATACGACAGGTGTGCTTGATGACAGTTTGCGCCCTGCCTTTGCCTCATTGCTCGTCGCAACTCAGGATTACAAAGCCGCGCAGGATTTACTCACAACTGCACTGGATGTTAGTGCGGGTACTGGTAAAGATTTAAGAAGTGTGAGCCAGGCGCTAAGCAAGGCATACCTGGGTAATTACGCCTCACTAAGTCGCTTAGGCGCTGGTATATCTAAGGCTGACATAAAGGCTGGCAATTTTGATGAAATGCTTAAAAAGTTAAATAAGACCTTCACAGGATCAGCACTCACGGCGGCCTCTACTTACTCGGGTCAGGTAAATATCTTAAAAGCCGCATTCACAGATTTACAGGAAGCCGTTGGCGAAGGTCTGATTATTGCCTTGCAGGATTTAGGTAAAGATAAGTCTGTCAGTAGCCTTTCTAAGAGCATGAAGGAGTTTGGCGATAACACGAAGTTTGCCATTATTGGCGTAGGTGATTTAGTAGAAAAAATTTTAGGTGTAAAAAAGAATAAGCGCACTTTTGATTTTCTTGGCAGCATTCTATTTTCCTTGCCTAAACTATTAATTGCACAAGGCAAAGCATCAGAGGCGGCTAAGGCGGCGGCCAAATACAATCCGCTTAGTTCATTAACGACTCAACTTAAAGTAAAAAAGAAAATTGTCACACTAGAAAACGCCTCGCTTGCTGCGGCTAAGGCTAAGGCGGCGTTAGATAAGGCCAACCGCGCGCTGGACTTTGCAGGCACTATATTTGACTTGGATAAAATACAACTATATGCAGCGCTGCAAGGCAAAATCACTGCAGAGGATCGCGACAAGTTAACCCTGAAATTGTTATTGCTAAATGCCGAAAACCAAACGGGCGAAGCGCTTATTAAATCAGCAGCCGAAGCAACGCGCCTTAGTGAAAAAATCCTTATGAACAACGGCCTTGTAATGACTTATGACGGCATAATTAAAAACCTAGCAACGGCAAAAAATCCATTTGAAGGTTTTGATGCTTACACTAAAGGCGTTTTGGAGAACATACGCCAAATACAACTGGCCTTAGATTCTCTTAAAATGCCAACATTAAGTGGTGGAGTCACTAACAACACAGCATTGATCCCAGGTTACATACCAGTTAACCCAGGCCCAGGGGCTCCTGCTCTGCCAGGCGCTTCTGGTAGTAATTACGGCCCAGGTTTTACTGGCGGCGTTGGCAATCCAACTGGAATTCTGAGCATGATGCCAACCAATAACGGTTTTGGAGGCGCTTCTGGCAATACTTTTACTTCAGGCTCAATTGGCGGCGTTGGCAATCCAATGGGCAATTATTCAACCGTCGTAAATGTAAACGCTGGAACAATTGCCAACCCACAAGAGATACAAGATATCGTTGTGAACGCGATACAAACCGCGCAACGCCAGGGCAACAGCACAAATTACGCAGGAGGAATGTAATGGCTGCCCCTACTGTCCAAGCAATAATAAACTTTTCAACTGGCCCAAGTTTCGCCCAAGCAATGATTTTAGACACTGGGTTGCTTGGCACAAATATCTTGGCAGATGCCACTTCAGTAATTGTAGATGTCTCAAGCCAAATTAATTCAATCATGATTAAACGCGGGCGCAATGCCCAGGCCGACCAATTCCAGACAGGCACACTCTCGCTGCGAATTGTTGACCAACTAGGGTATTTCAATCCTATGAACACAAGTGGGCCGTATTATGGCCTGCTTAATCCAATGGTAAAAATACAAATTAACGCCGTAAGTTTAAGCGTTGTTTATCCGCTTTACAGTGGGTTCATCACAAGTTTTACAACAACTACACCGACTCAAGCCTTAGATGATGTTGTTTACACAATGATTGAGGCGGTCGATGCATTCCGTTTAGCACAAATGGCTCAAATAACAACCGTGGCGGGCAGCGCCGCAGGCGATTTGAGTGGCACAAGGATTAACCAAATACTCGACCAAATAGCGTGGCCTGCCTCTATGCGAGATATTGACGCGGGGCAAACCACGGTCCAGGCCAACCCTAATACTGCGGCAACGGCCCTTGGATCAATGCAGAAGATAGAGTTGGCAGAATATGGCGCGCTTTATGTTGACGCAAACGGTTCATTCGTATTTCAAGATCGTTCGGTTACCGCAGGTTCAGTAGCAAACACGCCAATAGTATTTAATGATAACGGCACAGGTATTGCTTACTTTGATGCTATTTGGCGGCTAGATGACACCCTTGTTTACAACAACGCAAGCATTACTAGGACAGGCGGCAGCGCCCAGGTTGCCACCAATGCGGCTTCAATTCTTAAATACTTTGACCATTCCTACAATCAAACCGCAATGATGATGCAGACCGATGCCGTGGCCCTTGATTATGCCCAGGCCTATGTTGCCTCAAGGGCTGAAACCTCAGTTAGATGTGATGCCATTGTGTTAGACCTTTACACTCCTAACTACGCGGCGGGCGTGTTGGCTGCAATGACGCTGGATTATTTTGACAATGTAACAATTAGCACCACGCAGCCAGGATCAAGCACTTTAACTAAAACCTTGCAGGTATTTGGCGTTGCCTATGTAATATCACCAAATAGTTTTAAGGTAACTTTCACGACACTTGAGCCTATTTTAGACTCATTTATACTAGACTCAACTTTGTACGGAATTTTGGATACTTCCGTATTAAGTTATTAAGGGGTAAAAATGGCTAAACAGACCTTCACAACTGGGCAGGTTTTGACTGCTGCCCAGATGACTTCACTGCAACAAACAGCAATGGGTGGGGGATCTGCCACGGCTAAAACAACCTCTTATGTTTTAGTTGCTGCCGATGCTGGCACTGCTGTTCAAATGAACGCAGCAGGTGCAACAACAATTACAGTAAATACCGCACTCTTTGCGGCTGGTGATACTGTTCAAATTCAAAATATCGGCGCAGGTGTTTGCACAATAACGGCTGGCACTGCAACGGTCAGCACAAGTTCAGTTTTAGGATTACAACAATATGACGGCGGTTTTCTTTATTTTACAGCAACAGGTGCCGCAATTTACTTCGCTTGGGATGCAGCCGACTCATCTGCCGCCGCCGCAGGAACTCTGACAGGTGCAACGCTAGCCTCAAATGTTTTAGCCTCATCGCTGACTTCATTTGGCACAACCCCAGTGATCGCAAGCCCTAAAATTTCATCAACTTACACCGCCAAGACCGCCGCCTATACCTTCGCAAGTGGAGATGAAGGCAACTTATTTTCAATGAACAACGCGGCGACTGCCCAGTTCAATATCCCAACAGATGCAACCTTCAACTTCGCAGTCGGCACAGAGATAAATGTGTTTTGGATTACAGGTGCAGGTCAGCCAACAATCGGCGCGGTAACCCCAGGAACCACCACCGTCATCTCAACAGGTGCTACAAGTGCTACGCCCAAATTGCGTGTGGCTAACTCTGGTGCTACTTGTAAGAAACTGGCGGCGAATTCTTGGATTGTGTTTGGAGATATTTCCTAATGACTCCAATTTTAGGAATTATGGCAAGCCAAAATTATGTTAGAACTAAACCCGTGGACATTTTGGTTATTGCTGGCGGCGGCGGCGCAGGTGGCGATGTTAGCGGCGGCGGCGGCGCAGGTGGAATTGCGTATTTTGCGGCGTCAGGTGTAGGAATAACTGCTTACACAATTACTGTTGGCGGCGGCGGCGCAGGTGGCGCGGCTGGATTCTCGCAAGGCACTAGCGGAGTCAATTCGACTTTTTCAAGTTTAACCGCAGGATCAGGTGGTGGCGGTTCAGGTGGGCTAGGAGTTTCAAGCGGCGCGGCTTTGGCTGGCGGCTCAGGTGGTGGCGGTGGTGGTGGTGGTGGAAGCGGCGCGGCAAGCAACCAATCCGCAAGTGGCACGACAAATTCTTACGGCAGCGCAGGTGGTAATAATAGTGGCAATACTGGTGGTGGTGGTGGCGGTGCAGGCGCGGTTGGCAGTAATGCTAATGGCAGTCTCGGTGGCAATGGTGGCAATGGAACAAACGCATTTTCAGTCTGGGCTACCGCAACTACAACGGGCGTAGCAGGATATTACGGCGGTGGTGGTGGCGGTGGTGGTACTTACACGGCTGCAACTGGCGGGGCAGCAGGATTAGGCGGTGGCGCGGCAGGATTAGAAGGCGCTGGTGCTTGTAATAGTGGTACCGCTAATACGGGCGGTGGCGCTGGTGGTATTCGTGAAAAAACCTCAACTAGCGGAAATGGTGGATCAGGTTTAATTCTTGTTAGATATACAACGGGTTCAATCACCGCAACAGGTGGTACTACTTCAACTAGCGGTGGATACACATATCACAAATTTACTTCAAGCGGCACATTTACGAGAACGGCTTAAGATGAGTCATTTTGCAGAAATTGATGAAAACAATTTAGTCATTCGCGTTCTTGTCGCTGATAATACAATGCCAAACGAAGGTTATGACTGGTTAATTGATAACTTAGGCGGCACTTGGATTCAGACTTCCTACAACTCAAAGATTCGCGGCACTTACGCAGGAATCGGAATGACTTACAACCAAACCGAGGATATCTTTATCACTCCACAGCCTTATCCTTCTTGGACTCGTAGCGGTTCATTCTGGAACGCTCCTACTCCAATGCCTGATGACGGCAAGAGGTATTTGTGGAATGAAGCCGAATTGAAATGGCAAGAGTATGGAATTGCCTAACGGCACACTTAGCACAATGCTTGAGGTTGCACTTAAGGAAGTTGGTTATGCCGAAACGCCTGACAACATAACAAAGTACGGGGCAGTAATGAAGGCGCAGGGGCAACCCTGGTGTGGCAGTTATATCAACTGGTGCGCGGGTGAGGCGGGGGTTGTAATGCCAAATGTGGTCTCAACCATTGCAGGGGCTAAAAAGTTCAAGGCCGCAGGTAAATGGTTTGTTAACCCTAAAGTTGGCGACCTAGCGTTCTTCGATTTCATAGATGACAAGAAAACGGTGATCCAACACATAGGATTGGTTGTAAAGGTGGGAGAACATTCCATAGTTACAATCGAGGGCAACACTTCAGATAAAGGCAGCCAATCAAATGGCGGGCAGGTCTGTATGAAAACCCGAAAAATAGGGCCTAACTCATTCGTGGTCGGTTACGGTCGGCCCGATTACAAGGAGGCATAAATGGATCAAGCAAAACTATTAGCAGCATCATGGGGGCGCTCATTTTTAACCGCCGCCCTAACCTGTTACTTAACCTGGGGATCGCTTAACTGGAAAATGATGCTTAACAGTGGCCTTTGTGCCGTTGTGCCCGTCATCTTGCGCTGGTTAAACCCTAAAGACGCTGCATTTGGGTTAGCGGCTAAGAAGTAATGAACGCTCAGGCCTGGGTTGCCGTTGCCGTAGGTGTCATGGCAATCCTGTCTGGGGTGTTTGGCTTTATGCGCTTTATGATTAAGGCCATAATGTGTGAAATAGGGCCGCAGGCTAACGGCACAAGCCTGAAAGGGCAGGTCAGCCGCCTAGAACGCCAAATGGAGCGCCTGGAATCACGCCTCGATGCGGGCCTACTGAAAGATTAACGCGACACGCCCATTGCGCCTATTGCGCCCTTAGCGCCTTTAGAGTATCTTTTAGTCACTGGCAGATCGCCAGGGTACTAATAGATTGGGCCTCAAATGTCAAAGATGGGCGAAATTTACGCAGAGATTGAAGAGTTTTTAGATTATAACTGGTTTATGATTAAAGCCGAAAAATATGAATGGCTGAATGTTTCGATGTTATCCGAGGCAAAACGCTAATGGTTACTTTAAACATCGAAGTCACCCCGTTGGATTTTGAACAATTGACCACCAATTCTATGGAAGGTGGCAGTCACTGGTTGAAGCAGCAAGATCGCTTTGAAATTGTATCACCAAGCCAGTTTGGGGTTGTGCCAGTAGCAACTAGCAAATACCTGCACTGGTGCGAAACCTACGCAAGCGTGATGTTATGCCGCGCTTTTCTCGATAATCAACAACACGGGTGTTTTGTTGCATGGGATATTGCGGCGATGGAATATGTCATCTGTACAAATTACCCTGGACCCTTTAAGGATAAGAAATAATGGCCACAAAACAGACCTACACCACAAGCGAGGCTGCGGATTATTTAGAAATGTCCTCATCGACCTTACGGCGCCTGGTTGCCATGGATATAATCCCATGTACAACTACTTATGGTGGACATTATCGCTTTACCTTGGCAAATCTGACAAAGTACCAGGAGACGCAAAATGCTTAATTTCATTGTCAACCTGCCAACCGCCGTGTGGGTTCTAGCATTTCTTGTAATTCTCCTATCGCTGGCCGTTTTAGGTTACATGATCGGGGTCGAAGTCGGCCTAGATCGTGGCCACCGCGTTGGTTTTGACTTAGGCAAACGCCAGGTCAGCCGCGAAGTCACCTCACAAATCAATACCTGGGCCACCGAAATTAGGGGGATAAGTGAAGCCATCAAAACGCTTAAATAGAAACACCGTCATTATTAGCCCTGATTCTAAACAAACCAGCAGGCTCGCAGCCCTTCACGCCTTGCCATATTCTGGCTCAATCAGGCACCGAGTATATGAATTCATTGTAAGGCGGGGCGTCCTTGGGGCAACAGACCAGGAAATTGCGACTAACTTAAACCTTCAAGGCGATACAGTCAGACCAACTCGTAAGACCCTAGAGCAGGATTTGTTCGTCATAGATAGCGGGCTCACCCGCAACAACCACAACGGCAACGCCTGCATTGTGTGGCGCGCCAATATCGAAGGGCAATTATTATGAGTTTCAACCTGCAGGATTACACCACGGTTGCAGAGCGCATCAAGATATTCTGGGAACTACACCCCGAGGGCGCAATAACCACCGATTTAATAGACCACTCAAATCAACGCTTTATCGTCAAAGCGCGCTTGTATCGCAATTCGGCTGATCAGATGCCTTTTGCCACAGGCTACGCCCACGAGATAGTGGCTGAGCGCGGTGTAAACCGCGATTTCGCCCTTGAAAACTGCGAAACTTCAGCGGTAGGAATTGCCTGTAAGAACGCAGGAATTGGTACAGACAAGCATGCAATCAGCCGTGAGGAGGCCCAGAAGGTTGAACGCGTAAACGCGGCGCCACCTATCGCGCCTGAGAATGATTGGGAGGGTTTCATAGGTGGGCCACAACTACCAACTGAAAACCCAGACATCGAAACTTGCCCCCACGGAATGATGATCCTTAAAGAAGGCAAGGCCAAAGCCACTGGCTTGCCCTATTACGGATACACCTGCCCCGCGCCCGTAGTTCATTTACAGTGCCCTGCCAGGTGGTACAAACTAGGTGCTGACGGCAAGTGGATGCCTAAAAATGGGTGA
>Ga0114969_10003477_pt1 | contig 12686 bp, 9 predicted proteins | sample M_130807_MF_Meta_FD_87316 | JGI IMG/M metagenome (GOLD analysis project Ga0114969, IMG submission 87316) | Freshwater microbial communities from Lake Montjoie, Canada to study carbon cycling - M_130807_MF_MetaG | ecosystem: Environmental > Aquatic > Freshwater > Lake | place: Lake Montjoie...
GCCCCGCATTTGACAGCCGTGTTCTGGGATTGCTCGCCGCTCCGGATAATTTAGTTCGCGGCATCAATGAAGCCGTCAACTATCAGTTTGGATTCGACATCACGTCAAGTTGGGGCTACAAACTTTTATTGCGTAGCAGTGGCGCGCTTGTGGCGATTGGTCTTGTGGCACTTCTTGGCTTAAGTTGCATTGTGGTGGTGGGTCCTGGCGAGCAAGCGGTTTGCCTTCGCGGCGGTTCCATCTTGGGTCGCGTGCATCAAGGCGAGCTCATGTGGAAATTGCCTTGGCCATTTGAAACCGCGGAGGTGGTGGATATCGCGCAAGTTCATGCTTTGCCCTTGCAAACCAGCAATATGAAAGTTGGCAGGGTGAATTTATGGAGCGACGCGCCCGATGCGGAAAATCAGCGCGCGGCCTATTTGGTGGCGGCCCCCCAACTTGCGATGGAGGTGCAACGTGACTTGGGAACCGGAAGCGAGGCCGCGATGGTCTTGAATCCGCTCGCTCCCGCCAACATTTCGGATGTCAACTCCGATGCCGCCGCCAAGGGAATCAGTGATCGTTTCGCGCTTGTGGACGCCGATTTGGTTTTGATTTGGCGCATCAAGTCTGATGGACTTTTATCCTGGTTAAATTTTGCCAGCGACACCAAGATGCGCCGAGCGGGCTACGAAATGCGCGAAGTTATTTTGCGCGAAATGTCGCGGCGGGATGTGTGTCAGTATCTTTCCACGCGGCCGCTTGATGAAGTTCTAAGCCCCAGTGGTGCCGCGCTCGCCACGGCGTTGCGTGAACGCATTCAAGGAACCTTTGATAAAGAGAAAACGGGCGTTGAGGTTGTCAGCGTGCAAATTCCTGCGTTGCGACCGCCGGGCGAATCAGCGGCGATGTACGAGGAGCTTTCCATGGACACCCAAAACGCGCGCAAGGTAAAGGAAGAAGCTCAACGAATTGTGAACACCACCATGGCCGCGTTGCTTGGAGACGCAAGATTGGCCGCGCAAGCCGTGGAGGCGATTGAGGTGTGGCGTGTCACCCAACGTGCCAAGGGCGAAGCCGCCGCGGATACCGTAGCCGCGCGGGTGGCAGTTGAAAATATTCTGGTGTCAACCCGCGGTCAAATTGCCACGCAGATCAAACGTGCGCGCGCGCGCCGATGGGAATTGCATTTGGCGGCGCGCAAGACCGCCAGCGAAGTGCTTGGACAGGCGGGCGCCTATCACATGGCGCCAGAATTGTTCATGCAACGCAAACTTATGGAATCCTTATCGCAAAGTCTTTCAAGTGTTCGTCAAAAATATGTTTTGGGAATCGATCCCAATCGCATTCGTGTGGATATTCAAATGCAACAGCCAGAAGTTGGATTTAACTTGGCTGATTACGTAGAAAAGAAATCGGATCAGTAAACGTAGGAACTTAAACAATGTCAAAGACTCTTCCCATTGCCGCCGGCGCGTTCATTCTGTTCGTTCTGACTTTGTTCAACACCACGTACACCGTGAATTATCACGAGGTTGCCGTGGCCACACGCTTTGGCAAACCCGCGGGCATTGTTCGCGAGGCTGGTCTGCACTTCAAGGCGCCGTTCTTTATTGATCAAGTTGCAAAGTTGGACACGCGGCTTCAACTTTCTGAAAGCAACATGGAAACCGTGTTGACAAAAGATGGCCAGCAAGTGGTGGTCAAGGCATTTCTGTTGTGGCGCGTGAATTCAATTGGCGACGCGCCCTTGGCTTTTTATAACGGCTACGGAAATCTAGACGCCGCGAGCAAGGAACTAGAGACGCGCCTGAACGCCAGCATTCGTGGCTCGGTGGGGCAGTTTTCATTCGCCGATTTGATTGGTTCTAAGAGCCGGTTGCCCGACGCGGAAACCGCGCTTTTGGCTGATATCAAGCTCAATCCAATGGTCGGCGTGGAGCCTGTGACTGTGGGTCTGAGCCAAGTTGTTCTGCCACCCAAGACCACCATCGCCGTGGTGAAACGCATGAGCGCCGTTCAAGAGACATTGGCAAATCTAGAGGAAAGCCGAGGTCAAGCCGAGGCCGACGCCATTAAAAGCATGGCCGCGAGTCAAGCCGACACCATCCGCAATTTTGCTGAGCAGTGGGCCGCTGAAATAGAGGCGGTTGGAAACACCGAGGCCACGCGCTATTACGAGCAAATGAAAAAAGAGGCCGATCTCGCGATTTTCTTGGCGTGGCTTGACACGCTTCGCGCCAGCCTTTCAGGTAGCACCACATTTGTGACCGACATGAACAAGGCGCCATTTCACTTGATGGACCTTGACGCGCCGGTGGACGCAAAAGGAATTCCACAGCCCACGCAAAAATCTTCTTGGGGCCAGTCGAGCCAGGGAGCGAATAAATAAATGGCGGCTGACGACAACCAACTTCCGCCTGAAGACGCCGATGAATCGAATGTTCCGCGCCGTGAAGCCAGCGCGCAATTTGAAGTGGCCGCCACGGTTGCCGCAGAGGTTGCCATGCGCCAAGCCATGGATCCCGCCAATCAAAGTCTTGGCGAAGCGCTTCGGCTTTCGTACCGACTTCTGCAAGTGGCGATTGTTGGTTTGTTGATCACCTTTTTATTCAGTGGCTTTCAAACAGTGCAAGAAGGAATGAGCGGCGTGCGCACCATCTTTGGGCGCATTTCCGGCGAGCCCGGTCAAGAGGCGCTCAGTCCCGGCTTGAATCCATTTTGGCCATATCCAGTGGGAGATATCAGCGTTTTTGAGACCAAGCGCGTTGTGGAATTGCGCTCGGAATTTTGGCCGCGCATGTCGGCTAAGAACACCACCATTGAACAAATGATCGATGGCGCCGATCCCACCGCGCCGCTGAAGCCGGGATTTGATGGAACGGTGATCACTGGCGATGGAGATTTGGCGCACATCCAATTGGTGGCGGAATATGTTGTTGAAGATCCAGTTCGTTTTTTGCAGGCTGTTGATCTTGAAAAAGGTGATGCGATTGTCCGCATCGCGTTGTCGTGCGGTGTCACCACGGCGATCGCAAGAATGCCGTTGACTGAACTTGTCGATCAACGGGAACAACCCGCGGCCATGGTGCAGTTGGAAGCGCAAAGAATTTTAGATGGAATGTCCAGTGGAATACGTTTACAGAAAGTCACCATGCCTGAGCGCAGTGCGCCGTTTGTTGTGCGCAATGTGTTGCGCCGAGTGCAAACTGGAAAGGAAGACGCCAAGACCATCGTTGATCGCGCGCGTCAAGAAGCCACAGCGAAACTTTTGGAGGCCGCCGGTCCAAATTACGAACAGATTTTGTCCATGATTGATGTGTATGAGTCGGCCCTGTCCGCTGGCGAACTCACCCGAGCCGATCAACTACTGCGCGAGATTGGATTGCGTCTTGAAATGAAAGATATTGGTGGAACAGCCAGTTCCATAGTGAATCGCGCCAAAAGTTATCAAAGCGCCATCGCCGCCAACCTGGGCAAAGAGGTGCGCCGCATAGAGGGATTGCGTGACACGTGGGAGCAAAATCCCCAGCAACTGGCGCGGCAACTTTGGCTGGATAGTTTGCGCATTGTGCTCACCCAAAAAGAAGTTGAGGTGTTCTCCATGCCGCCTGGAGTTGGCCAAAACCAAATCAGCATTGTCAGCAGTCCGGAAGTCATGCAAATTCGCCGCAACGCCGATGTGGAGCGACGTAAACGAGCCGCCGCGGCGATCGAAGCATTGCGCCCCTCATGGTCACTTGGTGTAAGGCAAACAGTGTTGGACAAAGCGGGTCGACGGCTTGACGAAAAGGGCGCGCAGGGATTTGGGCGGGAGAACAAGTAATGGCAAAGACAAGCAAGGAGGTCCCCGAAATTGCAGTGTCTGCGGTTGGCCTCACAAAAGTTTTCTCTGATTTTTGGATGCGTGCCCGAGCTGTGGCGGTGGATGGAATTGATTTTGAAATCCGCCAACATGAAATTTTTGGTTTGCTTGGACCAAACGGCAGTGGAAAAAGCACAACTATTAAAATGATCCTGGGTCTTTTACGGCCAACGCGGGGGCGATTAAGTGTGTTGGGCCACGCCCCCGATGATGTGAAGATTAAATCACGCATTGGCTATTTGCCCGAGGAAAGTTACCTCTATCGATTTCTGAATCCCATGGAAACGCTGGATTATTACGGAAAATTGTTTGGTTTGGAACGGCGCATCCGGCGCAGGCGTTGCGAGGAATTGTTGGAGATGGTTGGCTTAAATCAAGTGAGTCGGCGTCGCGTCGGAGAATTTTCCAAAGGAATGGCGCGGCGACTTGGGCTTGCGCAAGCGCTTGTGAATGATCCAGATTTTTTGATTTTAGACGAGCCCACAAGTGGACTTGATCCAATTGGAACACGGCAAGTGAAAGATTTGTTGTTGGAGCTTGGTCGCCGTGGAAAAACAATTTTGTTGTCCAGCCATCTGCTTGCGGATGTGGAGGATGTGTGCGATCGCATGGCGATTCTGTACGGCGGAAAAATACGCGCTAGTGGAACTGGAAACGAACTTCTGGAGGACACCAATCACACCTTCATTGAAACACGGAGGCTTCAACCGCAAACAATCGCCAAGTTGGAGCGTGTGTTGCAAGAGTCCGAGGGAGTTGGAATAGAAAGCACGCATGCTCCGCGACAGAAATTGGAGGATCTCTTCATGAAAATTGTCGCGCAAGCTCGAACCGAGCAGTTGGCAAACAGTGGCGCTTCGCATGGCGGCAAGACCGCGGCTTTCTTGGCGGCCAATGAGACGGATGGCGTTGATTTAGTCCAGCAACTTTCCAGCGTTCCCAAGCCCGCGCCCGTCAAGATTGTTGCAGACAAAAAAATCGCCGCAGTTGAGTTGCCAGCGGATATTTTGGGAGATTTAGCCAAATCCAGCGACCGCGTCGCGCAGAAGCCAAAGAGCGCGCCCGCCTTGAAACCGGACGCCAACGTGGACCGCAATGTGCTTGATGGGTTGATGGGCAACGATAAAAATTCGGGTGGGGGCAAAGCCCCTTGACACGCTCACTGCTGGAGATTTGGTTGCGTTGGAATAGCGGCCTTGAGAAGTTGCGCGCAAAAATAATCGCAGGCATGGTGTGCACGTTGGTGATGGCTGGATTGGTCTCACCGTTTTTTTTGGCAAGCATGCGATTGCACACGCAACGCAACGCCATTGAATCCATTGTTCGACAGGCCAACTTGGTCGATCGTGATCCCATCAGTGTCGCGCTGTTAGAGCGTGGAGAAGTAGTCACATTGGCGGAGGGAAAATTTGAAAGTAGTCGCCTTCGCTCAATTGGAGTGCAGTTGTTTGATCGCCAAGGAAAAGTTCTTGATCCAACTTTAGTTTCCGATATTTTATTGGCGCCCTATTTTCCGGCATGGTCCCCGGTATTTGTGGTGGAACGATATACATCGCCGCTTTTCATTGGCGCCATATTGCTGTGCGCCTTGTATGTATCCCTGTGGTTGGAATTATTTCTTCCGTGTCTTTGCCTGATGGGAATGGCGGCGGCAATTGTGGTGCCCGCCATGAATTGGGGATATTTCGCACTGGCGTTTGTCACCACCGGCACCACGGCGCTGATCATGTCATTTGCCCTGCTGATACGGATATGTATTGCTGTACTGAATGGCCGCGCCGGTTGGTGCGCCGTGGCCCAAACATTGATTCGTGAGTCCATCCGATTGCGGATCAGCGTTGCGTTTATCGCGGTGGTGTTGATCGCGTTGCCGATTTTGCCGATTTTCATTGATGGATCCAGTCCGTTGCGTTATCAAATTCAGACATTCATGTCACGCGCCTTGGACATCGCGTATGTATGCGCCGCGTGCATGACGTTGTCCTTGGGTTGCGCCACCGTTGCGTTTGAAATTCGTGACCGACAAATTTGGCAGTTAATGACAAAGCCTTTGGATCGCTTTCAATATTTAATTGGAAAGTGGGTGGGGCTTGTTGTACTCAACGCCGTCCTATTTTTGGTGTGCGGAGTTGGAATATTCATCTTTGTGCAATGGATGCGCACACGTCCATCCTTGGATGAGTTTGATCGAATTGCCGTGCGCGACGAAGTGCTTGTGGCTCGCGATGTCTCGCGGCCCGAATACAAGCGCTTGGATCGCGACAAAGTGGAGGAGGCGGTTGATTCATTGATCGCATCCGACGCCGTTTTGAAAGCGGATCTAGACGGCGGTCGCCGCAGGTTGGAGGATGTGCGACGTGAAATCGCCACTCAGCGCCAAGCGGAGTTTCAGTCGGCGCAGAGGCGAGTGACTCCAGGAGAAAGCAAAACCTTCGTATTTAACGGGTTATCAGAGGCAAAAAAGTTGGGTGGAACTTTATCCTTGCGTTATTTTCTTCATGCCGGAGGTAGTGATTCGCATACATCGTGTCCAATTATTTTTGAATTCTCGGATCAAACTTGGGTGGATCGAATGTTTGTGCCCGCCCAAGGGCACATGCTTGCGGTGTCGTCCAACTTGATTGACACAAATGGAAATTTGACAGTGCAAGTGCGCAATCTAAAATTTGATTCCAAGACTGGCGAGTTTTTTCCTGGTGAATACACCTTTAATTGGGATGAGGACAGCCTGGAGGTGCTCTATCGTGTGGGCGGATTTGAGGCCAACTACTTGCGCGCCATGGTGGTGAACTTAATCAAACTTTCATTCTTGGCGATGTTGGCGGTGTGTTCCGCGACAACACTTAGTTTTTCCATCGCCTGCCTTCTCTCGTTCTCTATTTTTCTGGCGGGTAGCTTGGCTCCATTCTTGGCGCAAAGCTTGATGTATTGGACCTCGGCCGCTGATCCTGGATCGATTGAAAGCATGGTGCAATTTGTTGTGCGAGTCATCGCTGGAGTGGTGGAATTTGCGCTACGGCCGTTTGGACAAACCAGCGCCAATGATCTTTTGGTCAAGGGGCGCAATGTGAGTTGGGAACGAATGTTGCAGGCTCTGGCCGTGATCGGTTTGGCGTGGACTGGAACCACGCTTGTGATTGGCTGGCTGGCGTTTCGCCGCAAGGAATTGGCCGTTTACAGCGGTCAAGGCTAATCCATGCGTGACCGAATCATTCAACTGATATGCGCGCTGGTGTTTGTTGCGGGAGCCATCATGAGTGGCGTTGCCGTTCCCGCATTGCTCAAGCAGGCCAACACGGAAGGACTGCGTTACACCTCTGATCCCATTGAAGGCGCGCCTCCGATTGTGGCACTTGGCACCGCGATTGGCGCACTGCGTGGAGTGTTGGCGGATTATCTGTGGATTAAATTGCAGGCGCAAAAAGAGCAGGGTCTTTTTTACGAGGCCATGGCCGACGCCGATTTGATCACCAAGTTGCAACCACGCTTCGCGGAAGTCTGGGGATTCCATGGACACAACATGGCCTACAACATTTCTGTATTGACCAACACGCCCGATGAGCGTTGGGCATGGGTGAACGCGGGCGTCGACTTGGTCCGCAACAAGGGATTGCGCTACAACCCCAATGATCTTGGCCTGAACAAGGAGTTGGCATTTTGGTTCGCGCATAAAATTGACGGCGTTTCTGATGACGCTCATTTGCATTACAAACGCGAGTTCGCCAAAGAGTGGCAATATATTCTTGGCACGCCACCCTACGATCAAGTGGAGCGTGAAAAATGGATGCGGGAGATCGCCAACGCGCCCGATACGCTTCAAGAACTGCTGGTACAGACACCCGAAGTGGCCACGTTGATTGATCAATTAACAGCCGAATTTGCCCCATTTGACAAGAAATTTCAGTTTAAAGTTGACAAGGAATTTTTAATCAACGTAGGCAAGTGGCTGGCGGTGAAGACATCGCCCTACGCAAAAATTTTGAACTTGGAGAGCAAATTCAAGAACAATGATCCCATCTTCGTGGCGTTTGATCAAGTTTTATCCAAGCCGGATCAGCAAGCCGCGTTGAAAGCGCTGTTGATGTTTGCGCGCAAGCGGGTTCTGCTGGATGACTACAACATGAACCCGACCAAGATGGCGGATTACACACGTGACTACGGTCCGCTGGATTGGCGCCATCCGCAAGCGCATGCATTTTATTTCAGCCGCATTGGCGCCGAACAAGGTGAGTTGCGATACGGAACGCCCGACGACGCCTACAAGGTGATGAACAACGATCGCATGACCATTCAAGCGATGCAGGCTATGAATCACACCGGGTTGATGGCGATCGATCCATTCTCAAATGACAATCCCACGCGTCTGCAGGACAACCGCTGGATCAAGTCGATTGAGAAATATTTTTTACAGCTGTACCAAAAGCATTATGAAACTCGCGGAGCGGGAGGCGACACATTCTGCGACTTCCATGAGAACTTCATGTCGCAGGCCATTCGCCAACTCTTTCGGGTTGGTGACTATGCCGGCGCCCAGGAAATACTTGATCATTTGGATAATTTGTACGGCAGGGGAGGATTGATTCCCAACGAAAAATATCAAATGTCATTGGAGGATTTTGTGCGCGACGCCACCTATGGCGAATATGACATGGTTCCTGACGTGGCGCGAACCGATGTGTACGCCGTGTTGCAACGCGGATTTCGCGAGGGGCTGTTGTTGGGGCGCAAAAAAATTCTGGATGAAAGTTTAAAGTTCGCCAAAGATCTCACGGAGTATTTCCAGGGCAACCGCTACACCGATTTTGTGAACAAGTTTGGCGAGAAGCGAATGGCGGATCTTGTTGGAGATATTCGAAGAAGCGTGGAGGATGTGTTGATCGCATTGATTCGCGACACCAACCAGCCCTTGCTTGATCGTTTGTCCATGTACAACCGCGCCACGCAGGAGCAACGCCAAATGGTGTACGACTCGGTCAAGGATCAAATAGAATCCGAGTTGAAGGACAGTCCGTTGAGCCAGGTGATGCAACTTTCGGTGGCGTTGCCGGAGCCGCCAGAAATGCCCGCCTATCGGGCGCTACAGGCCGAGGCGGCGGTGTTGCGCCAAGACAGTCTAGAGAAACAAAATCGCTCGGAAACCCAACGAAAATGAGCGCTTCCAACATACCACCTGCCATCTTTGCCATTGGGCGCAACTACCCGGAGCACGCCAAGGAGATGGGTGGCGCGGTTGATCCCAATCCAATCATCTTCATGAAAAATCCAGCGAGTGTGATTACGGATGGACAATCCATCGTGATTCCATCCATCTGCGAGCGTCCTGGGCCGCAAGTGGATTGGGAAGGGGAGCTGGCGATTGAAATTGGAACAACATGTCGCAATGTCAGACAAGCGGACGCGCTTTCAATGGTTCGCGCCTACCGCGCCGCCAATGATGTGAGCGCGCGCTGGTGGCAGAAGCAAGGCTCGGGTGGACAATTTTGCCGTGGAAAAAGTTTCGACACGTTTTGCCCGTTGTCTCAACCTACCCGCGCCGACCGTGTCGCGAATCCCCAAGATCTGCGGATTATCACGCGCGTGAATGGCGTGGTGATGCAGGACGCGTCCACATCCGGCATGTTCCACACGGTGGAGAAAATTATTTGCGCGTTGAGCGATGGAACCACACTGTTGGCCGGCACCATCATTCTTACGGGCTCGCCCGCGGGGGTGGGCGCCGCAAGAAATCCGCCTGTTTTCCTGCAAAATGGCGATGTTGTGGAAGTGGAGATTCCAGGCGTGGGTCGCGTGCGCAATCCTGTTCAAAGCGAAAAATGAACAAGATCAACGCGCGAACTTCTTTCGCCGCGCGTTGCTTGATGGGATTGGTTCGTGGATATCAAATAATTCTTTCGCCAGTGCTTGGCGGTCGATGCCGCTTTGAGCCTTCGTGTTCTTGCTATTCAATGGAGGCGTTGCAAACCCACGGCGCGTTGCGCGGATTATGGTTAACCACGCGGCGAGTTACTCGTTGTCATCCTTGGGGTGGCTCTGGATTTGATCCGGTGCCAACTTCTTGCAACGATTCTCCAATTTGCGCAGAGCGTCCATCAGCGCATCTTGATACTCCTTCAACTGTTTCGGCTCATGCGGGCGAACCACAATCACCACATCAAGACACGTCGGCAACTGCTTCTGCCACAGTCGAAAACCTTCGCGCAACAAACGCTTGATGCGGTTGCGGCGCACGGCCGTTCCCACTTTGCGCGGCAAGCTCACGCCAATACGGGTGTGGCAAAGCGAATTGCGTAGCGCGTAGATTGTGAGAAATCCCAAATCCACCCGCTGTTTCCCCGCGTAGACGCGGCGAAAATCGCGGTCAAGCCGCAAGCGCATTTTGGCTGGAAATCGCAGGGAATTCTTCATTTTTATGACGCCTCCAATTCGCGTTGGTAGCGATTCATCAGTGAGGCGCGCGAAATAAGTCCCATCACTTGCGCCGGAACGTCGCGCGAAAGAACGGCGAGCCGCTCCACATCATGTCGGCTGAATCGATCCAGCGCAACATCAAGGGTTTCATTCTCATAGACCACGGGTAAATCGTCGCGGGTGACCTCGTCCACGCTCAACAGCGCGATCACTTGTCGATTGATCAGCGCCTGACGCAAATCATTTGATGTCACCATGCCGCGGTAGGAGCCATCATCATGAAGCACCACAAAGTCATCCACTCCATGCTCGGCGCTGATGCCAATGATCTTTGACAACTCATCATGCGCTGACACTGTGATGGCCGTGTCCAGTGGCAGGTTGGACACGCGCAATCGCCGTAGCACGGTTAAGTCGCTCATGCCGCCAAGGCGAATTCCAAGCGATGCAAGCTCGGCGGTGTAAATGCTGTCGCGGTAGAGAACGCGGCTGGCCAACGCCGCAATCACCGCGGTCAACATCAGTGGCAACATGATGTTGTAACTGCGCGTGAGTTCATACACCAGCAACACCCCAGTGAGCGGCGCGTGGGTGGTGGAGGCAAGCATGGCCGCCATTCCAACCAGCGCCATATGCGTGGGTGGTGGAGCGCCCGTGAAACCTGCGGCATGCAGAATCATGCCGAAAGCGCCGCCACTCATGGCTCCTAAAAGCAAGCTTGGCGCGAACAATCCACCCGCGCCGCCGGAGCCAAGCGTGAGACAGGTGGCGATCATCTTCAACAACAGCGCAACGCAAATACCGCCCGCGATCCACAACATGTCTGAACTTGATCCCAACAACGCTGGCTCATACATCGTTCGATCAAGCAATTGACGCGTGGCAGAATATCCCGCGCCGAAAAATGGTGGATAGCCCGATCCTGATGTGTTCAAACTAATCCACGCCACGCCCAAACAGCCAAGAACGATGGCTCCCATGAGCGGCCGAAGCAATGAAGGAACTGGAATGCGCGCGAAAAGTTTTTCGCTTAGCGGTAGCAGGCGAGTGAAGCCAACCGCAATCAACGCGCTTAACAATCCAAGCACCACATAGAAAAATGTCTGTCCAATAGTGAATGTTTCTGACTTGCCTTGGAAGAAGTCCATGCCCACTCCAAACAATGGCTCGGAACTGCCAAGCCACATTTGCGCAGTCGCCGCGCTTACCACGCTGGCAATCACAATGGGCGTGAATGTGCGCAGTGAGAAGTCTCGCAAGATCACTTCCATGGTGAAAAAAATCGCGGCCAACGGCGCGTTGAATACCGCCGCTAATCCCGCGGCGGAACCACATCCAAGCAATGTGGCCGCACTTGCGCCATCGCCCTTGAGCCATCGGGAAAGATTGCTACCCACGGTCGCGCCAATGGTCACGATTGGTCCTTCAGGTCCAGCGCTTCCACCTGAACCAATCGTGCAAGTGCTTGCCAGCCAATGTCGAATGCCAAGTCGAATGGGTAGATTGGATTGCTCGCGGTTCACGGCCAGCATGACGCGCGTAACTCCATGGCCGCGAAAGTTGGTGGGAAAAATCCAAAAAACGAATGCGGTCAACAGCGCCCCCACGCAAGGCGCTAGCAATAAAAGAATTTGATTCAGGCCCGCAAATTCCTCGCCTAAAAATTCAGGCAAGCGCTCCAACCAGCGGATGGGAAGTATGAAGCCAATCGCGGCGGTTCCCATGACAACTCCAAGACCGCCAGCGACAAGAACCAACCACCATTCTCGGTCAAGGCCAAGGCGTGTGCGAAGTCGGTTTGCCAACGAGTTGGAAAGCATGTCCTTGCAGGGTAACTGCGTCGGCGGCGCGCCTGACTTGGATTGACCATGATTTATCCAACGGCGCAATCGCAAGCATTTAAGCGATGGAAGCCCGCCGCCCAAAAAGATGAAACGTTGTTACACTATGTGGCTCGCCAAAGTGGCGAATTCTTCGAACCATAGTGGAGATCTGAACATGATTGAAGCCCTTTTAAGCGATGAGATTGTGGAAAAGTTTGGTGGTCGATTTAAATTGACCTCGCTGATTCAAAAGCGTCTGAAGGAAATCATCGAAGGCGCGCGCCCGCTTGTGGAAAGAAATAATCGCAGTGACTTGGAAGTTGTCGTGGCCGAGATCATGGAAGACAAGATCACAATTGATTGGGAGAAGAGCAATTTGCCCAAGCCTTCGGCGAACAAGCGAAAGTAATTTCACTTCAATTTGAATTATGCAACCGCTTGGCTTTCAAATGCCAAGCGGTTTTATTTTTAGAACATAGCGCGCCGCGGCGCGCCAATACAAGATCGCTTGGATTTACGTGATCTGTCCAGCGCGAAGAAAGCGGAGAGGGTGGGATTCGAACCCACGAGTAGGCAAGCCCACTATCCGTTTTCGAGACGGGTCCCTTCAA
>Ga0114969_10003480_pt1 | contig 12676 bp, 25 predicted proteins | sample M_130807_MF_Meta_FD_87316 | JGI IMG/M metagenome (GOLD analysis project Ga0114969, IMG submission 87316) | Freshwater microbial communities from Lake Montjoie, Canada to study carbon cycling - M_130807_MF_MetaG | ecosystem: Environmental > Aquatic > Freshwater > Lake | place: Lake Montjoie...
ATTTTGTTTTGTGGTCGAACCCATTACGGTATCGAACCAAACATCTGTTCCTGTGGCTGTTCCTTCAAACATACCACTCAAAGAAATCGTGCCATCTTTTAATCCTGCAATGTAAGTTTTTGCCGAACTTCCAAACGCGCTGGTTTCAACGGGGTCTTGGCTTGCTGTGGCTGTCATATCATTAAAATAGGTACTAAAATCATACTTATCAATAAAAACATTTACTGATTTACCGTGTCTAAAGGTTGGCATTATTTTTCCTCAACTGGGATTGATGATTCAACGGCTACCTCAACAATGGGTTCCGTTTCGATTGGTTCTAAAATCTCTTCAATAGGTTCCACTATTTTTAACTCTGTTTTGCTTTTTTCCGGCTTAGAAGCCTCTTCGATAATTCCGCTTTCAATCAGCCAATTCACCGATTGCGGTGGGATGTCCTCAACAATTGCGCCAACTTCTGCGCGTTTATTCGGCGGGTAATCAATTCCCTGAAGTACGCGATATTTAGCCATCTAAACCTCCTAGTAACGGTGCATGGGTAGCCCAAGTACACCGTCTAGGTCACACGGACACAAAGGTAAGACGAGAACTCGGGCGACTAGCGCACAGTAGGTTTATTGTATCAGGCGAAAAAAACCACTAAATTATTTATACGCCTTTTTTTGCTTTTCGTAGTGAGCCAACATTTTGACTCATTGCATACATCGCTGTCATGCCATCAAGTCTGACGGAATACCAAATCATTTTTTTCTTTGTGCCGTCTGCTCTTGGAAACCAGAAATGGACATCTTCAATGGTGGCAAGACCCATTTCTTTGTGAATTACACGATCACCTTTTTGAAATTTTGGCATCTCTACGCTCCGCTTCTTGGTTGTAGGTCAAAGACTTTAGCCTCGACATATTTTGAATCTACAAAGACTTTCTCGCCTGATTCAACCGTGATTCCAACCCGTGTCAAAACAGATTCGCCGTGCCAATTTTCATAACCCAACCAAAAGATTTCGCCTTCAGTTCCTTTTGGCACTTTACGACCTTTGACTACGACAACTTTTTGACCTTTGACAATTGCACCTTCAGCCAAATCACGCGCAATCTTTACTTGATATTGAGCGATTTCATGTTCATTGCAATCATGGGCGCGGTAGATAGCCTTACCCCGAGCGGTGTAATCAGCATATTGGCTAGTAACAATGTCAATATTGGCAATATAAAATTTACCGTTTTTTGACTCGCATTTAACAACGGTTTGCCCACACTTAACGCAAGGCTTTGAACTTTCAACTGGTCTAGCCATGTTATTCCCCTCTCTGAGAACAACATAAGTATACCACAACTAGGGTTAGGTATTATCCCTTTTAAGGCGCTCCTCTTGAATCATCCCAAGAGTTAAGAAATAACCAATGCCGTCTACCACGGTGTCAGGCTTAGATTGATTTACTTCACGGGCTATCTTCATCCCGACCATACAAAGGGCTACCTGCTCAGCAGAAACCTCACAGCCGAGGATTACAGACCATATCTTTGATGCCCTAGTAAAGTTATCGAGTGGATGCCCATAGGCTTCCTGACGATCTCCTGACACCAACTCAGCGGCATAAGAGGCAATATCTCTAGGGTCGTTCATTGCAGTAGTTGGAGGTCTGTTACCCCCCGCTCCGACACTAGGAATGTCAGAACTCCCACATCGGCAATCTCCCCCGTTGATTGCCTCCACCATACGCTTCCCCCGTCGAGGGCTGGTGCTTGAATCCATTTGACTCCTCCCCAATCTGCTAACTTCAAAGAGTGATAATGACCTGATACTAAAATATCGCAATCACCTATTGCTTGCCGACCTAAAGTTTGATCGGCAATCCAGCGCCTTAATTTAGCCTCTACACCTGCTCCAGCACGGGCTAAGTGACCGTGAGTTATTCCAATAATCTTTCCCTTTACCTCTAAGGTCAGGCTCAACTCATCGGTTGGAATTGCAAACTTAATATGACCGTAGGCATCTGGATTAGCACCAAAGATTTCTGCTACGGACTCAACAAGGGCAACATCATCATTGTCGCCAAAAGTTGTAAAAGTTTTTCCGTTCTTACGGTTCTCCCCGTGGTTTCCACCAATTGCGGCTACGGTAATTTCTGGAACTATTTTTGACCAACGGATTAGGGCATCTCGCAATAATCTACGAGCAATTTTTACTTGATCGCGCCGGTCTACTTCAACTGTAAAAGTTTGAATATCGTAATGACCGTCGCATCCTTCGACTAAATCGCCAAGACAGAGAACAACAATTGAATCAATAGAGCGACCCATCTTACGCAATTCTTTTAATCTGAACTCAACATCATCTATAGCCTGTAACCATCGCCCTACTAAACCTTTTAATCCGTCGCCATCTCTTTTACCTATCTGCCAATCAGAGGCGCATATTACTAAACTAGCGTTTCCAACAAAAGGCTTAGGTGGTTTAGGTTTATGTTTTCTTATCTCTTGCATCAAGGCTTCAATATCGGCAACTTCGTGTTTGCCTTTGCGAACTACTTTGCCTTTCCATTGACGGTTAAGGACTCCAGAAGTATCGCCCCACACATTAAACAGTACAGGTTCAACGACAGTAAAAGCGTCAGGGTCAAGCCCCCACAATTTTAGAACTCCCGACCAATCGGGGGCGTTGTCGCCTTCCATTGGCTGAGTAGTAACTGTTCCTTCTTCACCTTGCCAAGCAACTCCTGGCAACCATTCGGCTTGCCTTTGACGAGGCTCAGTTTTTTGAACTGAATTCATCTCGGTTGTTTGCAGTAATTTATCTAAGGCTTCATCAAGACTCACTTAATACCACTAAATCGTTCATTAAACACTTACAGCCATCCTTACCCATGAGTCTGCGCCGATGTCTACGAAGTACATCAGCAGATGATACTGCAAGTCCATAAGTGCCTAAAACTTTACGAAGGGAAGCGGAATCAATTTTTGTATTACAAAAAATTTCATTTAATTTAATTTGTAATGGTTTTTCCAACTCATTAACCATCTTGCCAACGGAGCAACCTCCACGATGGATTCCGTTATCAATTAAAGCATTGAGATCGTTTAATAAATCATCCTGATTTATTTTTAGACTTACAACGGGAACATCTAATACTCCATGGGCGCGTTGCACTTTCAAAGAGGAGTCTTTCGCATTTCCAGCATCTTTGGAACTCATCTGTCGTTGCGTTTCTGCCATAGGGGTCTGCCACTCTCTCTAGTGGAGCCGACGGCTCCGTGGTCATGTCCTCACTAGACATCGGAAGTTTACCGATACTAATGGGCGATATTTAGGGTCTACTCCTAACAAGTTCACAGAACCCATTGGCTCTATTCTCATAATGTTAATACCTGAAACTGTAATAGCAACAACCGAAGCAAGCGTGTTGCGAATATTCTCAGCCTTATCTCGGGCAGTTGGATAATCCTCTCGTTCTGCTCTACAAATAATTTGAAGCATTGGGTAGTCAATTACTATGCCACCAGTTCCCATTGTAAAAGCAGGAGGAGAACCGGCATTTTCATAGACTGCGACACAAGCATCAGGGGTTTCAGGCAAGGTTCCAAGAAAAATATTTGTGCCTAAAGTGCCGTATGAGTTGGTAACAAGATAATCACCAATTGCTTCTAAAATGGTAGCCATTAGACACCCCTACTTTGTGCGATATGTGAAATTCTCTTTGCTAGATTTTGTTGAATTGCAGGGATTCTGTCCATCAATGGTCGCTCAAGATATTTAGCCTGTGTTGGTGGATTGTGATAGTTGCCGATAATCTCATGGACATAAAGGGCATAAGGGGCGGCAGGTCCTCCATAAAATATATCTACAAAGTAACCTCGAGTTCCCATTTGCGGTGCAGATACTCCACCTGAGCCTCGTAGTACGCCGGTATCTACCGGAACAAGAACTTGTGAGTTGGCAAAAATCACATTTGCTTCTTCATACAGCGCTTGACCCATGACTGCGCCGCTTTGATCTTTAAGATTTTTTAATACCCGTTGTAGGTCATCCATTCCTTCTAAAGTAAATGAGTAGGTAGCCACTTATCTGCCAAACCTGATAACGGTGTGGTGAGAACCATTTTCATCTGAAATGTTATCAACGCCATTGACAGTAAATGTTTTTGAGCCAATAACCATTTTATGACCAACGGTAAGTGTTGTTTGAGGACCGTAGGTAATAAAACGCCCAATGTCGGTTACTTCAACACCTTGCACATCTCGCGTTTTTGAAGCGCCATAAATAAGACGACCAACGGCAGAAGTTTCAGTTCCGGCAAAAGTAGGCTTGTTGTATTTATCAACTGCGCTTTTAGCCGTGAATACAACCGTATCGGTCATAAATTCAACAACTTTTGAGTAGATAGCATCTGCCATGGCTACCTACCTAACTATTAACTGGTTTATCTAAATAATTGCTGTTTGGATTATCGTGAACTCCAGCAAAGAAATCTGTGTTGTAATCCTGCACCATTCTGTCGTTGGTTGATAGCAAGGAATCAGCGTTAGCCCACATGGTAGGAGGGGTTTTACGCATACGGCGTTGAAGGAAGTTATTAGCAAGGTCTTGGTATTGTTTTGATTTAGCGGTGTAGGACTGGGATACAGAAATATCTCCTACGCTTTTTGAAGTTGAATCTGCTAAACGGCTAAAACGAGAAACAAGGGTTTCACACGCGGCGCGACAAATTTCATAAACATTTACCCATTCGGCAATTAAATAATCCAACTCAGCATCGGTAAAAAGCACATCACCCGAATCGGTATCGTTAAGTAAGAACCTAACTGCGTTTCGAGTTGAAGTGGTTGGGTCGCCGGAATAAGTAAAAGCCACTACATCCCGCCGAGCATAAAGTTAGTAACTCGAGCAAGATTTAAGGCAGATTTAACATTGACTGCATCTGTGTCGGTGGTTTCAGATGAATTACCTAAACCAGTAATTTTGTAAGTTCCCGCGACAAGATTACTGCCTAGTGAAATAGTGGCACTATTTATTATTGGAGAAGTTAAAGTTTTATTGGTGAGGGTATCTGTAGTGGCTTTACCAACTAAAGTATCTGTTGCGTCTGGGATTGTTACAAATCTATCGGCTGTTGGCTCAGCAACTTGCAAAACGGTTTCATAAGCATCGGCAACTGCGCCCTCAAAAATAATGCTTGTTGTGTGCTGTGGGGTGTCAAAATAAGTATCAATATCGGTGGCTAGGTTGAGAAAATCAGTATGAACAGCAGGGTTATCACCTGCGGTTGGGTATCTAAACCCCTTAGTTGTTGTACCTGCCATAATTTACTCCTTCTAAATCAATCTTTTTTTTGTATTGTAGGGAAACTGGTATTGCTTAATCAAGGCTACCTTGACCTTCCGAAACACCTTGCGTGTCATATCTTGCGACTGTCAAAGCGCCAAAACTTACCGCATTTCCAGTAGTTGCAATTGTGACATAATCAATTATAGTCGTAAGTGATGAACCACCCCCAAAAAGTCCTCTTGTGGATGAAGATGCACCACCACAGTTGGCTCGGCTATTACTTAAATTGCCAAAAGTCGTTCCATTTCCCGTGGTTGCAATTGTTATGTATTCAATTAAACCTGCCGTGCCAGAACCCGCAAAAAGTCCTCTCGTCGTTGAAGAACATCCACCGATGCTTGCTCGAGCGGTACCTAGGGTACCAAAAGTTGTCGCGTTTCCAGTAGTTGCGGTTGTTACATAATCAATTGTGTTAAGCGCACTCGAAACATACCCACCACCAAAAACACCTCTTGTTGGTGACTGGCAACCAGCAAGATTTGCTCGAGCAACCGTTAAAGCGCCAAAACTTGTAGAGTTTCCAGTAGTTGCAATTGTTACATACTCCATTTGGTCTAAATATGCGGAATTGTAACCTCCTGCGTGTATCGCCCTTGTTTCTGAAGAACATCCAGTTCCCGCGTATCTTGCATTAGTCAAAGAACCAAAGTTTACCGCATTTCCAGCCGTTGCAGTTGTAATATAATCAATTGTGGCGTATTGAGTTCCCACATTATATCCACCACCAAAAACCGCTCTCGTAGTAGAAGAACCTCCACCTACACGATCACGGGAAACACTCATTGTGCCAAAACTTGTAGCATTTCCTGTTGATGCGATTGTTACATAATCAATCACATTTGCCGGTGTGCCACCTGAACCAACACCAGAAGAAAAAATGCCTCTAGTTTGCGAAACAAAACTTCCTTTTGCTCCAGTCAAGGTGATAGCACCAGTTGTCAAAGTAGAAACTTGTGAGCCAGGAATCATTATGCGTTGTAGCCCTAGATGTGGCATTTACTCACCCCTTAATTCTTTAGTTACGCTAGTTTAGCAAAGAGGTTTGCTACTGCCTCGGTGACAATAAATACTCTTTCTTCACTTGTAATTGGGTCAATAACCGTAATGTCAGGCAAATATGTGTTCACATAAGTAACAGCACTTGCTTCATCAGGGAACTCAGCCTCGATACCGGATAAATCCGCACCGTATTGTGATATACCAAGGAGAACCATGGTAAGTGGAGCCTCTCCTTTTGGATAATATCCCCCATCTTCTACAAAATCAGGGATAGTTCCATTTTCGTTTAATCTGTAACTAATTACTTTTTTCGCCACTTGTAATCTCCCCTGTTAGTGATTTCTTATCAAGTGGTATAAATCCACGAAGTTCAGCGAACTTAGCCCCACAGTCGGCAAACTTATCCGCGCAAGCCTCAAGCCATCTCATTGTTATTTCCTGTGTTGGTTCTTGACCTTTTTCAAGCATTTCCTGTTCTGCTTGTAAAAAAGCAAAAACTTCTGCTTGTACAACCGCTCCATTGATTCCCATATCAAATAAATAAATATGGTTGCCCTCATCTATTACTCCACCCCGAGTCCTTGCCGCGCATAAGGCTTGTTTTAAGGCGGTCATAACATGATGGCGTGATTCATTTTTTTCATAATCTTCTTCGGTAATCTCATTCAAACCCAATTTTTGCATAATCGCTTGGTATTGGGTAGTGAAAAAACTTAATTTGCGCACAGCGCCTTTGACTGCATTTTCAGAATTATTCAAGTGGTTGTTAATTTCAATAATATCAACCCAAAGAAGTTCTTTATCGTAACCATCTTGTGCCTCATCATGCGCTTCTGTTTTTTTCTTTAACTCAATTTGTTTACGCTTGACTGTTATGTGGGCTTCTTCAAGGGCAGAACGGGTCTGGTCAATAACCGCCAAGATATGCTTCAAAGAACTCATCGGAGTAAGGTCAGTAACATCTAAGGTAACATTTTTGTACTGAGATGAAGATTTATAGAAGTTTTGAGAATCTCTACTAATAGCAGGAAGATTAGCGTTAATATGCTCTAACATTCCTTTGTATTCAGGTGTTATGGCAAGTTCGTTGCTCACTTCTTGAAGTGCTATCTCCATGAATAATCTTTCGTTTGATTTCTCTACATTCATGTTTGTAGCCTTAGATGTGGTGACATCTTCTGCCTTTCTTACTGCGGTTGAATTAAATTTGCGCTTGTAATGCAGTAAGAATTGAATTTGCTTTAGCGCGTTCAATCATTTCAGTTTTAATTAAACCGGAAAAGTGGTCAAATTGTTGTAACTCTGCAAGCCGTTCTACTCTTTCAAATGGGCAATCACGGGCGGCATCGTGGTGATTTACACCTTTATATTGAATTAAATCTGCATCCCAAGCACCATTAAGCGTAGCAATAATTGCTGTATAAACTGTGATGTTATTGGTATAAGCATCAACTTCTAATTGACGAAGTTCAACTGGTGTTAAAGGTGTTACTGGTGGTAGTGTATTTTCTGACATTTTTTTCCTTTTCTATTGTTGTGTTAGTTACCGTGCGATGGATTTCTATTGCTAACCCAAACCCAACCGCTGTATGATGCGCCGGTATTGGTTGGGTCAGTATATTTACTTCCAAAACCTGTTCCCTCGGTAAAAGCGTGACCGTGATATTTTGGTGCATCTTGATGTACTATCATTAAAGCCTTTCCATCGGCAGTAAAGTGAGAACTAAAACTTCTATAGGCTGTATTTGTAGTAGGTGAAGTATATCTTGTTCCATACCCTGAAGCAACGGTAAATGGATAAACTGCTGTTTGGTCTGCTGTGGTACCAGAGTTATTAGCATAAGTAACAGAAATAGTTGCTCCACTTTCGCTAAATTGCACACTTGTACTTTGACCTGTTGTATTTATACTTGCCGCATTACTATAAGCAGTACCGAATCCACTACCGTTTGTCCAAGCAATAGTCCAGAATTGAGGTGAAGCGGAATAGCCTGAAATACTTACTGCGTTACCAGTTGGATGCCAACCAACATAGTCTGTTTCTGGATAACCAAAAACTGCTGGTGGTAAACCGTACCTAGTACCAAACCCACTTGCATCAGTCCAAGCATAAGCAGAACATCCTTGGGCTGAGTTTACAGGGAGCCTTTCTGTTATGACGGTAGAAAGAGCATCGGGAGCCCACTTAAAACCATAGTTTGCCGCGGCTGTCCAACCAGCAGGTTCGGCAACAGTTGTACCCCAAGCGCTACCATCCCAAGGTTTGACTTTTCTTACATTGTTAGGGTAATCATTTCCCCAATGACAAAAAGTTCCTAATGGGTGCCATTGTGCACTTGAGTATCGGGCAGTACCTATAGAAGTATATTCAGTTCCAAAAGTACCTGTTGTTGGATTAAATGCCCAAGTTTCACCAGTTGAAGTAGTAGAAGATGTTAAAGTCATTACTGTTGCGGCAGGATTAAATCTTGCGGATAAAGGGTCTGTTGATCGTACTGAAGGTTTTGCAATTACCGTACCAAACCCACCTGCATTTGTCCAAGGAGTCACAAAAACATTAGCAGAACCATTTTGGGCTTCTGAAAATAAAACATAAATTGGTGGCGCAAAAGCACCCTTAGCACCTTGGGTGGTCAAAGACCCAGTAAGCGCAGTAGAAACCTGCGCTCCTGGATTCGCCGATAATAGTCTGGTCGCTAAGGACACGGTGACTCCCTCTTAGACAGTTGTTACGCGGTTTACAAATCCGTGAACGGTAATCTTGCTTGCTGTTCCCGCAAATGCTCTAATAACAAGGGAGTTGCGAATTACAAGGTCAGGAAGAATCAAAGTAAGTCCTGATGTGGCAGGTATTGACAATTTAATAAGGTCGGTAGGCGAACTTACTCCACCATACTCAATGGTTAGGTTGATTGATGCAGTATCGTTATTTGTTGCGTACAAAGTTACGACATCGCAATCTGTTACAGATGATTGTGCTGTATGAATAAGTGTTCCCGCAGTTGCAGTTGCCACTACCAAAACACCTACGCCGTGTGCGGCTCCCGATATAGGGATTCTAGATACTGTTGTTGCCATTTATTTCTCCTTAAGCGAATACCTGCACCGCAAAGGCGAAGGCTTGGTCGTTGGCGGTTGTACCTGCCGCTGGAGTAGCCCAACTTGGGATTCCCGCGGCGACAGTAAGAACTTGTCCTGTGCTACCAATGCCCAATTTAGACAAGGTATTTGAAGCACTTGCATAAATAGAATCACCAGTTGTGTAAGTTGATTGTGCTGTACCGCCATTTGTTGCTGTAAGTGTTCCAGTAACACCCGTTGTTAAAGGAAGTCCAGTCACATTTGTCATAACACCTGATGCTGGAGTTCCAAGAGCAGGGGTTGTTAAAGTTGGGCTAGTAAGAATCTTATTTGTAAGAGTGTCTGATGTTGCTTTTCCTACAAGAGTATCGGTAGCAACTGGAAGAGTAAGTACTGAAGTTCCAGCAGTAGCACCTGAAACAATTGTTGTTGTTCCAGAAGTAGATCCGCTAAGTTTTACACCAGTAGTACCAAAAGTAGGCAGAACATTAAATACAACTACGCCTGTTCCTGATTCATCAGATATTGCCGCCGCTAAATCTGCGGAAACCGATAATGCTGTTCCAGCCCCGCCATTGGTTGTTATTGCCATATTATGCTATCTCGCTTCCAAAGAGAGTGAAAGAAAGGTCGGTTCCAGCAGACATAATATAAAGTTGATCTGTAGCATCTAAAGTCATTCCAATTGTATAAACAACTGTTGCATTAGCGGCAATCGGGGTGTTGTAAGCAATATAATGTTTATCGGCTAGGGTCGCGTTATTAGGGCGAATTACAACTGAGTAAGTTTGTGCGCTCGCCGCGCGATTACAAACGACCATACTTGAAATGATGGTTTCAGTTGCCGCATTGACGGTAAGCATACTGGTCAATGATGATGTGGATGCCTGTTGAGCAATCACTTTGTACGATGTTGCCATGAACTATCCTCCGATTAAAAGCAATGGATGTATTGTAGCGGATGCGTTATTTGTTGCCGTAGTGAGGCTACTTGATGCTGTAGATGCCGATGCTTGAGCCGACGATAAGAAGGCAGAAATGTCAGCATTATTTAGGTTATATGTGGATGCAGTTAAAGCCGTATAGGTAGCAAAAGCACTATCTACTTGGGTATAGGTTGTATAAGTGCTTGGAATATACCAATATTTCCCTGAAGCAATAATCGTTTGAGTTGCTTGGTCAATTTTTGTGTCAAGGGTAGTTATGTTTGTTTCAAGGGTTGTAAAGGTAGTATCATCAATCAACTGGACATAAGTAGTCGCCAGAGTAGGAGCAGGGCTTACATCTGCTAAATCTATAGCGCCCCCGTTATATGGAACGCTAATTGTGTAGGTGCGACCACCAACAAAAGACTCTACAACGGTATATGTATATGGGTTGGGAATTACATCTGGGTCATTTGTTGCTGGAAGTGTTACAGAAAACGCGCCACTTACTAAAGGTACAACTACGGTTGAGGGAACAACCATCACATTATCAATGCCTGATCGAAGTACATCACCTAAAGTAAAAGTAATTTGACCAGTTATTGCATCTCCTGAGTAATCAACATAGGCACCTGTGATAGTGATTGTACTTAAATTGGCTGGAAGTGCCATTAGCCACCAACCAAGAAAAAGAAATTAAATTTACTATCTAAAAGAGTTTGAGCGCTTGTCTTTGAACTCAACGCTGATGTTTGAGCGGTAGCCAAGGCTGTCGCGTCAGTAGCGATAGCATCGGTTGTAATTTCAATAGAGGTTAAAACCGCAAGAGCGGCGGTGTAATCGGCAATTGGTACATACGGCTCAGCCATATTAAAGCCCCATTAGTAAAAACATTTTTGGGGTAAAATCGGCTATTTGTGTGGCTATTGTTGCTGTACTCGTAGCGTAAGTAGAAGCGTTTTCAGAATAATCTTCAGCATCAACAACAATTACCCTTACCAACTCATCAGCCGTGTAATCGGCTAAGAGGCTTGTGTATTGGGTTAGGGTGGCATAAGAAGTAGATTCGGCTAAAGTGACCGCAGGAAGCAAGTCAGCAAGGTTTTGGGTGGTGCCAGCGACCTCGACAGGAAGTGCAATCTGCGTAGTTCTACCACCAGTAAAGTTTTCAACAATTGTGTAAATAAAAGGTTGAGGCGCTACATCTGTATCGCTTGTGCAAGGTAGGGTCAAAGTTAGCGAACCTGTTGCATCTAAGGTTTTAACAATGGCAGTTGGCATCATAATTACATTCAAAGTTGTTTCTTTGAGAATTGTTTGAGGCGTAAAAGTAACTGACCCGCTGACTGGGTTGCCAATTAGATCAACATAGGTACCTTCAACTGTGCAAGTAGAAAGTGAGGCTGGTAACGCCATGGGTTAAACCCCTATGCGTAGAACATTTAGATTAACGCTAGAACCAGCGATAGCGTAAAGAGATTCTCCGTACTCAAGTTCAACTGTTAATGTTCCGCTTGTTGCTGGCAAAGCCCAACCAAAAACGCTAGTTGTAACATCAGAGCCTCCGAGATAAATAACAGCGGCGCTTGTATTTTGAATATACATCTTTTGCCCACGACTTCCGCCCCCAAGTGAGATTGCACTTCGGGCTGTGGTAATTGGCATAACTGCTCCTGAAACTGCCATTTCTTATACCCCTTGTCGCATTACATTGACCGTTTGGGTGGAAGAGGCGACAACGCCATAAATATCTTCTTGTTTACTCAACTCAATAACAAAATCAGAACCACCAGCAAGGGCGTACCCATAGACCGATGAGGTTACGCTTGCATCACCAAGATAGACGGTAGCCCCGCCTGAAGGATTTTGAATACAAACAGATTTACCGCTTCTTCCACCATCAAGTGCGGCAATGGTTAAAATAGTGGGCGAAGTTGTGACAGAAACTCTTGTATAACTTAAACCCATGCTAACTCCTCATTAAAAAAGGTGGCAACTCATTTCTGAATTACCACCCCGTAATTATTTGGTGGTTTTTTCTTTAAGTTTGACTTCAGGCGCGTCAGTTAAATAACGCTGTTGTGTCAATTTCTCAACATACTTCCAGCCTGTAACATCAACAATGTCGCCGTGATTGAGTTGTTTTCCGTTAGCAATCATCTGCCTGAGAACAAGTTTTTGCATTATGCTATGCGGTAAATTGATACTGTTGTTGGAGCAGTTACAACTACTTGCCAACGAGATGCTTGTCCAGCAGTCGCGGCTGTTGTTGCAAGTCCTACGATTGTTACACCAGTTCCACCAGCCAAAGTAGCAACATAAGCCGCTAAGTTGATGTAACTAAAC
>Ga0114969_10003481_pt1 | contig 12665 bp, 12 predicted proteins | sample M_130807_MF_Meta_FD_87316 | JGI IMG/M metagenome (GOLD analysis project Ga0114969, IMG submission 87316) | Freshwater microbial communities from Lake Montjoie, Canada to study carbon cycling - M_130807_MF_MetaG | ecosystem: Environmental > Aquatic > Freshwater > Lake | place: Lake Montjoie...
CTTTATTAGAATCGTTAGTCAATTGCTAAAGTTGTGAAAGGATATAAGTGTAACGGGTTTTATCTTTATTCTTTTTTGTGTTTTCAATAGCCTGCTTGAGCGGCGCAATTACATCAGAATACCTTTCCTGCTTTAAAAAATTCTGTGTGTTTATTAAAGTAAATTCATCCCGAAGATCGAAAGGGAAAGTCTGATCAGAAGCGAGTACTTTAATTATGCTTTGTGCTTCATCATGTTTTCCTAAAGCAATATAGGTTTTCAATAGCCAGAGTAAAGCTTCATTTCTAATTGGTTTATGCTGAATGCTAAAACCATCGGAGTTTTTCAACCATGGAATTGTTACATCTCCTTCTTTTATTTTTTTTCCACCGGATGGTTTTTTCTTTTTTCCTGTTTCTTTAAAAGTGGCTACTATATATTGAAAAGTTGAGAGAGCGTCTTCATAATCACCTTTATAAAAATATGATTCGCCAATTAGTTGGTAACAGTCGTCCATCCACTTACTTTTAGGATGTAATTGAGTAACTACAGATAATTTAATTATCACTGAGTCAAGGTCGCCTTTTGAACCTGTACCAGCTTCTTCATCAGTAAACAACGGAAGCAATTTTGTATAATCATCCTGCAAAGAAGATGTCATACTCTCTTTTACACGATTCAATTTCAATTTGCCATAATAAAATCCATTGTAGCGGGCGGTAGTGTTGTGATAAAAACCACCCATTAATGATAATTTACTACCTTTTTTTCCGCCTGAACAGGCAAATAGAAATACTATGACTGAAAATAATAATGTTGCGCTTAATTTTATGTTCTTCAAATGCTGCCAGATTTTTCCCTGAGGTGAAACGATTAACTTGAAAAAATAGTACTAACTCAATAAACAAATATAGAAAGTGAACCTAAAGGAACTATAAAAAAATCTAACATTCAGGTGTTGAGATGATAATTACTGTTCTTTTAAAAAACTCAAAATCGAAAATTTTATAACAATACAATTTAAATATTTTCCTTATTCAAATAATAACTAATTTTTCAGGCGGAATTTTTTCTGAAACAAGGATATAAAAGTAAATTGTGCGGTTTATGATTAAATCTGAGAGGGGTAAATAAATGGAAGAACACAAAAGTCCTGTTAAGCGCGTTTTAAAACAATTAACAAATAAGTACCGATTGGTAATAATGAATGATGAAACCTTTGAAGAGGTTTCATCTTTTCGCCTGTCTCGTGTAAACATCTATATTTTACTAAGCACACTAATCGTAATTATAGTTTCTTTCGTAACATCTGCAATAGTTTTTACTCCACTTAAAGAATATATACCAGGGTATGCAAGTTCAAGCAACAGGCGTGAACTTATAAATCTTCGGATTAAAGCTGATAGCATGATATTGGCTGTAAAAGCGCATGACCTTTATGTATCAAACCTAGAAAGTATTATAAACAATGGTGAACCAATTGTAAAAATTGATACACCGGTAATTGATGCAGAAACTGTTCATCAGTTTGATAGTATTGATTTGAAAAAGATTTCTCCAATGGAATCTAAATTGCGAGAAAATGTAGAGAATGAAAGCAGCTTTATGCTTAATCTAGATTTAGCGAAAGACCAGATTGGAAAAAAATTCAGTTCAATTGCGGAATTTCATTTCTTTCAGCCGGTTAAAGGTTATGTAACAGCTGGATTTGCCCCCAAAGAAGATCATTATGGGGTAGATATTGTAGCTCCTGAAAATGAAGCAATTAAGGCCACTTTGGATGGGGTGGTTGTGTTTGCGAACTGGACTACTGAAACAGGATATGTAATTGCTATTCAACACTCAAACAATTTAATATCTTTGTACAAGCATAATTCAGTGTTGCTAAAAAAGGAAGGGGCATTTATTAAAGCCGGTGATGTTGTTGCAGTGATTGGAAATAGTGGCGAACAAACATCTGGTCCTCATCTTCACTTTGAATTATGGTACAAAGGGTTGCCATTAAATCCGCAGGATTACATAGTGTTCAATTAAAAAAAATTAACCATGTTTAACAAAGCAGCACAAGACATTAACCAGACGAAGGTTCAACAAACCAACTCATCTAATCCAAATTCAAATTCAAATTCAAATGCCGTAAACATTATTGGTCAGGGAACAACCATCCAGGGCGAAATTGTTTGCGACGGAGATATTAGAATTGACGGAATGGTGAAAGGAACTGTTACATCTAAAGCAAAAATTGTAATTGGTGTTACTGGTTCAGTTGATGGGGATATTATTTGTGATAACGCTGATATCAGTGGAAAAATTTTCGGTACAGTAGAAGTGGATGAATTGCTTTTTTTAAAATCATCTGCATACATCGAAGGGAATATCACTACTGGAAAATTTGTAGTTGAGACCGGCGCTAAGTTTAATGGTAGTTGCCGCATGGGAGTGAAAGAAATAAAACCCGGTGAAAAACACAACACCCAACAACAAGAACTCAGAAAAGAAGCAGTCTGATGCTTCAATCTATGCTCGCTATTCAAGCATTGGATTTCAATTAATTGCTGCAGTAATGATTGGCTTTGCTTTTGGTTATTTTGTTGATCATTTTTTTCATTTTCAATTACCAATATTTAAAACGCTGTTTTCCTTTGGAGGTGTTTTATTAGGATTGTATATTGTTATAAAAGAAGTTTCAAAACCTTGAATACATTAAAATCTTACTGGAGAAAATATTTTGTGGTCACTTTGATGATGATTGTTTTTTCTATAGTGGTTTCTCGATTGGAAAATATGCAGCCTTTTGAAAATTTTACTTATTCAATTTTTATTTTTTATGCGGTTCTAAGTCCAATAATGTTTTGGTGGGCTTCAAAAGGAATTATCAGTAACAACAATTATAAGTTTGTGACAGCAATAACTGGAAGTATGACTGTCAAGCTTTTATTAAGTCTTGTTTTTGTAGTTACTTATGCTTTTTTATTTAAGCCAGGAAAACCATATTTTATTATCCCTTTTTTTGTTGACTATAGTTGTTATACCATTTTGGAAGTTGTTGAAATGATGAAACTCACAAAAATTTCGAACCGGAAAACGGAGTAATGAATTCAGAAGCAAAAAATAAAATTGCTGTAATTCTTAATCCATTTGTTCCACCAAAATCCTTACCGCTGCTTGTTAACTGGATTGACGAATACAAAATAAAAGTCATCATTACCCCAAACAGAAAAACTGTAATGGGTGATTATCGTTCACCCGATTATTCAAGAGGTCATGTAATAACTGTAAACGGAACATTGAATCCATTTGCATTTACAATCACATTTGTTCATGAAGTTGCGCATTTAATAGTTTGGCTGAAACATAGAGGTAAGGTTTCAGCACATGGCATAGAATGGAAAGATGATTTTAAAGAACTGATGAAACCATTATTAATTCAAGATATTTTTCCTGAAGATATTTCAAATGCTTTAGAAAAGTATTTAAAAAATCCTGCAGCAAGTTCCTGTTATGATATTTCTTTAACTAAAGCATTGGCGCAATACAACAAAAAGAAAACATTACACCTGGAAGATGTTATTGAAGGAAGCGAGTTCATAGCCCACGATGGAAGAACTTATCTTAAGGGAAAAAAATTGCGAAAACGATATATGTGTGAGAATGTTGCAACCAAAGCAGTGTATTTGTTTTCGCCGGTTGCAGAAATAAAAATCAGTTAATAAAAAATCGCGCCTCATGATATAAGAAGCGCGATTTTTTATTAAAGCAATTGTTAAAATATTACTTATTGATATTCAGCATTTTTGTAATAACATCGTTATCAGTTTTCAATTTAACAAAATAAATTCCGGATGCTACATCTTCTAATCTGTAATTAAAAAAGTTAGCGCCATTCTTTAATTCAATGATTTCTATAAATAATTCCTGGCTTAAAATATTGGTGATTCTGATTTCACCAGTTATATCACAAATAGAATTTACACTTAACATAAATTTTCCATCAGAAGGATTCGGGAAAATTGTGAATTCGTTTTCAGAAATATTTGTTGTAACATCTTCTAATCGCAATGCAGTTGTAAATGTTTGAATTGTAGTCCAGCCGGAATTTACTGAGCCGGAAGAATTACAATCACTGCGCATTCTGATTTCGTAAGTTGAATTGCTTAATAAGCCTGTCAGGTTTTTTAAAGCTGTTGGAGCGGTTATTAAAGTTGTTGTCCATGTGGTTACTCCTTGTTTGCGATATTGTAATCTGTATTTTAAAGCACAAGTATTACCGGTCCAGTTAACTGTTGTTGTTGTTTGTGCAATATTTGTGAAATTAATAGCTGATGGTTTTTCACAATTGCAAAGAGTAGTAAATGTTTGAATGGCTGAATAAGCAGATGCAATAGTCCCGGCGCTATTACAATCTGATCGAACGCGATACTCATAAGTAGTAAGCGGTAATAATGTATTGATAGTCTTGGTAGAAGTTGGGGCAGTTACTGCAGTTGTACTCCAGGTTGTAGTTCCCAGTACTCTGGTTTGAATACGATATTTTACGGCACAACTGTTACCTGTCCAGGTTATTGTTGCTTTTGATCCACTTATTACTGTTGAAGTAATATTCGTTGGCACATCGCAAGGTGTAGTGTTTACTGTTATTGATGTATTACCTGCACATCCGTTTGCATCAGTAACTGTTGCTGAGTAATTACCTGGACCTGCAAGAATTGTTGAAGTTGTTTCACCCGTATTCCATAGATAAACATATCCCGGAGTTCCTCCTGTAATGCTTAATGAAAGTGTTATAGTACCAGAAGCACATGCTGAGCCCCCTCCGCTTGCCGCAATTGTAATAACCGGTGCTGAAGAAATAATAAAATTTGTACCATTATCAGTTCCAATAATGTTTGGGTTCGAGCTGACAACTCTCAACCTATATCCAGTACCATCTATAACTGTATAAGGTATAGTTGCATTTATATTTCCATTATTTGATGTTGTAGTGAAATTGCCTATTGAAATTGGAGATGCAAAACTTCCTGTTGCGTCGCTTAATTGTACAGTGTAAATATTTCCTGCATTATAAATTCCAGTTGAAGTAAATGGAACTGATACAACAGTTCCTTTACAAAATGAAAATGACAATAATGTTCCTGTTGTTATGGTATTTGAAGCTACTCTTCCGAATGTAAAAGCACTAAAAAATGATGCAATATTTGATGTAATTGAGCCAGATATAGCATTACCACTTGAAGCAAATTTTCCTGCATTTGTCCAAGATGATCCATTCCAACTTGCAACCCGTAATCCAATTGTATCAACAAATCCACTTGAAGAAGCCCAGTTTAATTTCACTTTGGCATCAGCAGGAGTAACACCACTTCTTGAAAGTAAAATGTGTTCAATATTACTTACTGAAATTAAAGGTGCAGTAACGGAGATGGTATTTGAAAAAGATGAAGCTAAATATTGTCCGGTCCAGGTTGTTGAATTTGCTGAAGATGGCAATACTTCAAATGTTCGGTATGTAGTTCCATCTCCGGTTGGGAAAACAAATGCGTTTGTACTGGTTGTTGTTTTAACCATTGGGCCATTCACAAAACTGCTGGCGCTCGCACTTGCATAATTTCCACTTGAACTTAAAATTAATTTGGCAGCTGATGTTGTATTTAATTTTCCATTGGCAAATACGATGTTTGCAGAGGTGTTTATATCTGTTGCACAATTTATACCCGAAACATTATTCATGGTTAGATTTCCCCAATTTGAAGATGTGCCTCCGATATTTTGTGCTATTGAACCGTTAAATATTATACCGCCAGCTCCACCTACTCCAGCATTTAAAACCACATTCTTTTTCGCACTTATACTAAATGTGCTTAATGATATAGCTGAAGATGAGCTTAAAGAATCATTAACAACAATAGTTCCAGTTAGTGTTTTTGTTCCAGCATCATTCATAAACAATTTATTGTATGTTCTGGTGGTAATTGTTTGTGCTGTAGATGAAGCATATTGAATTTTGCCAGAGGTATTTATTGCATTTAAATCCCAATTAATATCAGAAGTTCTGTTTTTTAGGGCAACATTGTTGGCGGCTTCCGTTAACAATCCGGAACCAAGTGTAGAATTCAAAGTTTTTATTGTTCCATTATTTCCGAACAAAAGGAGTGGACCAGCAGTTGCAACAAAACCAGTTGAGTCAATTTCTGTTTCCGATCCTGCTATTTCACCATTGCTATCAACTGCCAAAATGCCATTTACTTTTAAAGTATCATTAGTGTGAATTGCCATTGAACTACCGCTTATAATTTCACGGGCTCCGTTTATAACCCAATCAGCGGCGGATTCTGAAATCTGAGCAGTTATTGGATCACCAATAAGTGGATTAGAATATTGAATCGGGGCATCAAATATATTAAAGGGAACATTCCATGTTTTCGGAGAGGCTTCAGTTCCTCCATTTAATGTAATTACCGGATGAGCACCAATTGAATCAAATAGACCGAAGAAAAATGATTTAATAATTATGTCTTGTGAAGTAAGTGGAATATCTATGGTATAACTTTTCGAATACTGTATATAAACATTTCCTGAAAAATTTAATTGTGGCCGCTTTGGGTCAACTCCCGCATATAGTCTTGTGTTTCCAACTATTCCTAATAAATCTGGAATATTTACATCACCATTAAAATTGCAAATTGTTTTATTGTTTGCTCCTCCTTCTGAATTAGGGCCAAGAATTGCCATGGCAATTGCAGAATTATTTTGACTCATATTTGGAGACTGGAAAACTCCATTTACATTAAAAGTCTCTCCTGCATTAACAGCATTATTCATAATGATTGATGTGTTTACATCAATTGCTACTGATCCGCTGGTAATATTTATTGTTGAAGTCATTGTAGAAGTAGCAGATCCCATTTTTAAATTTCCTACAGTATGGGTTAAGTTGCTGTTATTCTGACTATTCATAATTAGTAATCCTCGCGCAATAATCAGTGAGTCAATTACTATAAAGCCTGAAGTGCATGAGGTTGCATTTATTAAAGTGTTTACAAATGTGCCACCTCCATAAGTAATGGTAAATTTTCCACCAGTATTATTAATTTTTAATTTATTAAAAGTTGTTGATCCACTTCCTCCAATGGATTGTGATGTGCTGCCACCTATTATAGTATTACAAGTATTAGTACCATTAACCAAATTGATTGTTCCATTATTGGTTAAAGCAGTTCCATTGTAATTCAAAGTGTGAATTGTTGCAGAGCCAGGGGCTATGCAATTCAAAGTTCCAGTCGCGCTTATTGTAAGTATTCCGGTTATTGTCATGGAACGACCAGTCCCGGTTGCATCGAAACTTAGTGTTCCGTTGATTGTCACATTTACTACACTTGGTGGATTTACATTCACTGTAATAATATGCCCGGCACTGATGGTGATGTTATCACCGGCTAATGGAACTGCTCCACCCCAAACGGCTGTATTATTCCAGTTACCAGATGCAACTGTTACTTTGTTTGCTGCCTGAATTGAAAATTGATTGATGAGCAGGAAGACGGTAATTAAAAAACTAATGTGTCTCATGTTATTTTGATTTGGTTTGTGCGAACAAGATATAAAATATGTTTACATCAAGACAAATTTTTTAAAAAAGCACTACTGAAAACTATCAATATACAATTTCAGTAATTTTTCTAAATCGTTGAACTTGGTGAGAGGAAGTGTTTCAGCACGGTCATATACATCATGATAAGCGCTTATGCCGCCAAGCGTGTAAATAAAAAAACATCGAACTCCTTTTTCTGAAAAAGGATAATGATCGCTGTTCATTGCTTTGCCTCTTGGCTGCACACTCTTTAGTAAATGAAATTCGTCGTTGAGTTTTACGAGGCGATCGAAATCACTTTTATATTCTGTTGCGTTTACAACTTTAATTCCTTCTTCGCCGGTTCCCATTATATCCATATTGATAAGGAAGCGGATTTTGTGTAAACTGATTAGAGGATATGCGGCAAAAAACTGCGATCCAATCAAACCAACTTCTTCACCACCGAATGCGATGAACACCATTGTGTATTCCGGGCGGTGATCAATGTTGGAATAATATCTTGCGAGAGAAAGCAACATCGAAATTCCACTTGCATTGTCATTTGCGCCGGGGAAGTAAGTTGCATTTCCCAATCCGCCAAGATGATCGTAATGCGCTGTGAGTACAATCATTGAATCTGGTTTGCGTGTACCCTGAATGTAACCGACCACATTCTGCGATTGCACTTTAACTAATTTGCTTTGAATATCGATTGTGACATTTTGAGCATTTGCATTAAAAGCACTTTTTAAAACAATCAGGTGCATCCACGGTTTTACTTCCATGGACATATCCATTGTCAGTTTGATGCTATTGAGTTCAATGAAACCAGCTGCGCCGAAACAACTTTTTTCTTCCACTGTTTTCAAAAGAGATTTTAATCCGCCACCAACTTTTGTACTGTCGTCAATCACTAAAATTGTTTTTGAATCAGCAACAGCATATTGCCAACTGCCATCTGAATTTTGAGTGGCAATGGATTCAATTTTTACCAGTTTAAACTTTCCCTTTTTGCTCTTGCTCTCAGCTGAAACGATGTAGTCTTTTCCGGTTGTTAAAATTTTATCATCCAGTTTCATCATCATCTTTCCGGGGAAAGTATTTACATCCATCATGAACGACTGGAAGAATCCGCAATGATATGCACTTATGCCATATTCATAAAAACGGTCAGCTACATAAGCAGCAGCTTTAGTGTCGCCATTGTTTACATATCCTCTTCCAAAGAAATAAGGAGAGGTTAGTGTGTCAATTATTTTGTGAGCGAAAGCACTATCTTGCGCAGTACAAATTTTATTGTTGAATATTTCAACAAAAAATAGAAAGTAAATAAAGGAAATTGAGAATCTACAAATGCAAGGTGAACTCATAATATTCCATCACCTGATTCGATAATAATTTTTTGCAGGCCGTTTCAACTTTTTCGCTTGCAAGTTTTTCTGTTTCTGCTTCTATCTGAATGGTGATGTGCTTGCCAATGCGAACATCTTTCGCTTCGTTGATGCCGAGATTTTTTAATCCAGATACGACTGCTTTGCCTTGAGGGTCGAGCAATTCTTTAAGCGGCATTACATTAATTTCTGCTGTGTAAATCATATTATGATTGAAAATTTTTGAAAATGAATTTTAAATTTTTGCTATTCCGGTTTTGCTAAAAATGAATTGATGATGGAAAGTAATATGTAAGAAATTATTGAAAGCGCTAATCCGGTCCAGTTCATAAAAAAAATCAGGAGCAACGATAGTAAAATAAAAATCACGCGCAACTCATTTCCACTCCATCCGAGTGATTTTACTTTCAACGAAAACATTTTCAGTTCTGAAACCATAAGCCAAGAGAACAAAATAGTGATGCCGTACAAAATCCATTTGTTGATTAATAGATTTCCTAAACCATAATCATTACCAATATATATAAGTGGAAGACTGGCAATGAAAATTGCATTTGCCGGTGATGGTAATCCTATAAAATTTTCGTGTTGTCTTACATCAATATTAAATTTTGCCAATCGCCAGCAAGCTGCACACGCAATTAATAATGCCGGAAGCATAAATAATTTACTCGTATATAATGCACCGCTTTCTAAAAAGTAAGCGCGTTCCAACAGCTGATAAATAATTATTGCGGGCAACACTCCGAAGGTCACCATATCAGCAAGCGAGTCCAATTGTTTTCCAATCTCAGATTTAGCATTCAGCAACCTGGCTACGAACCCGTCTAAAAAATCTATAACAGCAGCAAGCAAAATGCAAAAGCCACTGGTGAATAAACGGTTGTTGATTTCAAAAGTCTGGTAAATTCCGTGTTGCCCTTTTGTTAAAATAAAATATCGTTCGTCGAAAGCATACAATATTCCAATACAACCTAAAGCGAGGTTGACGAGTGTAAGCATGTTCGGAATTTGTTTTATAAGCTTCATTTACTTTGCATTAATTGTTCAATCTCTTCAACTTCAATCGGAATAGTACTCATCAAATCAATCGGGTCTGTATCAGTAATCAAAATATCATTTTCAATTCTGATTCCGATATTTTCTTCAGGAACATAAATACCGGGCTCGCATGTAAAAATCATTCCGGCTTTCATTTGACCATATCTGTTTCCTATATCGTGTACATCTAATCCCATGAAGTGCGAAGTGCCATGCATGAAATATTTTTTATAAAGCGGCGCATCCGGATTTTGCTTTTTCACTTCATCGGCATTCAGCAAACCGAGCTTGATGAGTTCGCCCTCCATAATTTCCCCTACTTCGTTATTCAGATCGTTTAAAATTTTTCCTGGTCGGAGCATTTGTTTTGCTTGCTTCATCACCCGCAAAACCGCATTGTACATTTCTTTCTGACGAGGAGTGAATTTGCCATTCACGGGAATAGTTCGGGTTAAATCAGAAGCATAGTTGGCATACTCACAACCAAAATCCATCAAAATCATATCTCCATCCTTGCATTCTTTATTGTTCTCAACATAGTGTAATACACATGCACTTGCTCCACTCGCGATAATAGGATAATACGCATGATCCGTCGAGCGATTACGCACAAACTCCGAAATAATTTCGGCTTCTATTTCATACTCCATCACTCCGGGCTTCATTACTTTCATTACTCTTCGAAAAGCTTTCTCTGTAATTGAACAAGCTTCACGAATCAGTTTTACTTCACCTTCTGATTTTATCGAGCGCAATTCATTCATTAATCTCCCACCTCTTTCATAATTATGCAATGGGTAACGACTTTGCAACTCATTTGCGAAGCGCAAGTCACGATAAGGTACTTTTATTACAGCACGGTCATTTTCATTTAAATTGAGGTAAACATTTTCAGAATATACCATTAATACATTAACTATAGTATCAAATTCTTCATTCCATATAATATTCTTAACTCCAGATGCTTTTTTGGCTTCCTCAATTGTGTATTTATGGCCTTCCCAAACAGCGATTACTTCGTTTGTTTTCCTTAATAATAAAACTTCCCTGTATTCAGGTCTTGGTGAATCAGGATATAAAATAAGCATCGTATCTTCCTGATCAATTCCGGTCAACCAATATAAATCAGCATTCTGACGGAAATAAAAAGTCTGGTCGCCACTGCGCGGCATTTGATCATTACTATGAAATATAGCCATTGAGTTCGGCTTCATTTTGCTTATAAAGCGCTGACGGTTTTCAATAAAGAGAGAATTGGAAGCGGGTATATACTTCATGGTAGTTTTTTTATGAGGGCGGTAAAGATAAAATTTCAAGTTAGCCGCAAACTAAAATTTGAAAATCATTTTTGCTTTTTAAACAATCAGAAAAGGGGCTTTTTAGCTAATTAATCTTTTTCACGAAACTGTGTTGATATTTTGACTTTTATTGTTTTCCTTTGCCGTCCCAAAAAAATAAAGTAAAATAACCCTGAATGCCTACCATTCAACAACTTGTAAGAAAAGGTCGTAAAATCATTAAGGCGAAGAGCAAGTCTCGCGCACTTAATGCTAGCCCTCAAAAGCGTGGAGTTTGTACAAAAGTGTACACCACAACCCCTAAGAAACCAAACTCAGCATTGCGTAAGGTAGCGAAAGTTCGCCTGACCAATGGCATTGAAGTTATCTCTTATATCCCTGGTGAAGGTCATAATCTACAGGAACACTCCATTGTGTTGATTCGCGGTGGTCGTGTAAAAGATTTACCTGGAGTTCGTTACCACATTGTTCGTGGTGCATTAGATACTGCCGGAGTAAATGACCGTAAACAAAGTCGAAGCAAGTACGGAACCAAGCGCCCTAAAGCCGGTGCTCCCGCTGCTGCTGCAAAAAAGAAATAATTAATAATTCAAACTGATAATTCAGTAATAAGTAATAATGAGAAAGACCCGCGCAAAAAAGAAGGCCCTACTACCGGATCCGAAGTTTAACGATCCAATGATTACCCGCTTTGTAAACACCCTGATGAAGCAAGGTAAAAAATCTGTAGCTTACAAAATTGTCTATGATACTTTTGATAAGGTAGCAGATATTACCAAAGAAAGCGGACATGAAATGTGGAAGAAGGCAATGGAAAATATCGGTCCGAATGTAGAAGTTCGTAGCCGTCGTATTGGTGGTTCTACTTTTCAGATTCCAAGTGAAGTTCGACCAACCCGTCGTACTTTTATGGCTATGACATGGATGATTAAATATGCTGGCGACCGCAACGGCAAATCAATGTCAGATAAATTAGCTGCAGAAATTATTGCTGCTACAAAAGGCGAAGGTGCTGCCTTTAAAAAGAAGGAAGATGTTCATAAGATGGCTGATGCGAATAAAGCATTTGCGCATTTCAGAGTTTAACAAATTATCAATTTAATTTCATGGCTTACGATTTAAAGTTCACAAGGAACATTGGCATTGCTGCGCACATTGATGCGGGTAAAACAACCACTACCGAACGCATATTATATTATACCGGCGTATCACACAAAATTGGTGAAGTACACGATGGTGCTGCAACAATGGACTGGATGGTTCAGGAGAAGGAGCGTGGTATCACCATTACTTCTGCCGCAACAACTTGCTTCTGGCAGTATCCTACTGATCAAGGAAAAAAAATAGATACTACACAGCAATATAAATTCAACATCATTGACACAC
>Ga0114969_10003482_pt1 | contig 12660 bp, 10 predicted proteins | sample M_130807_MF_Meta_FD_87316 | JGI IMG/M metagenome (GOLD analysis project Ga0114969, IMG submission 87316) | Freshwater microbial communities from Lake Montjoie, Canada to study carbon cycling - M_130807_MF_MetaG | ecosystem: Environmental > Aquatic > Freshwater > Lake | place: Lake Montjoie...
GATGCGAGCACCTGGAGCCGTCCCTTCATCACTCAGCACACTCTCCATCATCAATCGTACTTTCTGTGCTGTTTCGCTAGAAATAATTCGCACGCCTTGGGATACCGATTTAGGTGAGTAATGTCCGTCTTGGTCAACATAACCGGCAATCAATGTCGGCTTAGTTTGAACTCCATCGTTTGCCATGGTTGCAAAGACGCGCGTTGCCTGAATAGTGGTGAGCGAATACCCCTGCCCAAATGCGACGGTGGGGGCGGTCGTGCCAGACCAACGATCTACCGGAGCTAGTACACCGCCGCTCTCTCCTGCCAACTCGATACCCGTCTGTTTTCCAATACCGAATTTGCTGAGGTAGGAGTAGAGCGTTTTTGGCTTCATTTTTTCGCCCACTTGGATCGTTCCTGTATTGCTCGACTTGGCCAAAATCCCAGCGGTCGTCAGCTTCCACGTAGAATGCTTGTCGTGATCGCCGAAGTAACGATTCCCTCGCTTGATGCGATCGGGAACTGTGAAGAGCGTGGTAGGAGTGACAGCTTTCTCTTCAAGTGCGGCAGCCATGGTCATAACTTTGCCTGTCGAACCGGGCTCATAAGGGTCAGAGACTGCTGGAGTCGCCAATAAATCTGGTGTGGCTTTTGAAATATTGTTCGGGTCGAAGGTGGGCGCCGTAGCCATCGCCAGGATCTTGCCAGAGGTCGGATCCATCACAATCACCGTCCCAGAAAGAGCACCCGACTCTTTTACCTTTGCCGTGATAGCTTTCTGCGCCACCCATTGGATATCGCGATCAATGGTGAGCCGTACTTCTTTGCCAGCAGAGGCGGGAGTGAGCACGTCACGTGCCGTGGCAATTACTTGCCCGCCGCCATTCTGGGCATAGGTATATGAGCCGTCTTTACCAGCCAACACGGAGTCAAGTGCGTACTCCACGCCACCTCCGCCATGTCCAGAAGCGCTCACAAATCCCAAGAAACTGGCGCCCAACGCACCTGCTGGATAATCACGGTGAAACGCATCTTCAGCATAAAAACCGGAAATGTATTTTCCGTAAGGGCGCTTAGTGTTCTCCGTCGCGATTGCCTCTTTCACGGATTTCCACACAGCAGGGGTGACATCTTTAGTGACATATGCAAATCTTCGGTCACCAGTCAATCTTTCTTGCACCGTCGAGACCGGAAGGGCTACGAGAGGAGCGATGATCTCTGCAGCACGCGCAGGATCTAGCACGAGTTGTTGGTCAACAGTGATATTCACCGAAGCAATACTTCGAGCGAAGGGCACACCATCTTTATCTGTGATAGCCCCACGCAAGGCGGCGAGTGGAGCCGTCTGATATAGCTCTCGACTGGCTCGAGAGGCATAAGCAGATGCACTCACGCCTTGAACTTGCACCAGCCGACCAGCAATGATGACAAACACCATAATGAAGAGTAGATAGACAGCTCTTACCCGCTGATTGTTTGATTTCATTTCTTTGCGTTCATGTCAGGTGCGCCGAGTATCGTCCCACTCCCTAAATCAATAAATGCAGGGGCATCTCCAGTTTTCATTCCTAACTGCACAGCGCGTTGTGCCAAAATTGTGGGCGAGGAAATACGGGCGGCTTCTTGAGTTATCGCCTCTTCTTGCGCAGAAACCGATGCAGCTTGGCGCTCAAGCTGACTGAGCGTAAATGCATCCTGCGTGAGCATAATGTTGATAAAGAGAAGCAGTGCAGTTCCAATGCTGAGAACTATCGCCATCAATTTAATAAATGCCAACGGCCGAATCTGTTGACCAGCAGGAACTCTGAGATCTGGAACTAAGCGCAAGAGTGCACGTTGAGCAGGAACGAATACGTACGCTTGTGCGCCGCGGACTGGATTTGCGAGTGCCATTACGCCGCCACTCGCTCTACCGCACGAAGGCGAGCCGAAGCAGCTCTCGGATTCTCCAAGATTTCACTTTCAGAAGGTGACTCACCCTTGGCTACCGCGCGAAACTTCGCTGCCAAACTTGGCATATCAACGGGTAGATCAATAGGAGTATCTGACGCGACAGCCGCCATGAAATAGCGCTTCACAATCCGATCTTCTAAGGAGTGATAGGCCATCATGACAACCCGGCCTCCCACTTCAAGAACCTGAAGTGATTGCGGAACTGCACGCTCCAAAATTCCCAATTCGTCATTCACCGCTATGCGTAACGCCTGAAAAGTACGTTTAGCTGGATTTCCGCCAGTGCGCCGAGTTGCGGCAGGTATAGCGTCCCGCACGATGTCGACGAGCTGAGAGCTTGACGTCAAACGTCCGATCGCACGTTCCCGAAGAATTGCAGAAGCTATCCGAGGAGCGAACCGCTCTTCACCATATTCACGAAGAATGCGGACGATCTCTGGTGCCGTGTATTCGTTAACAATGATTTCGGCTGTGAGGTCATCACGTGGATTCATTCGCATATCCAGACCGCTTTCGCGAGAGTAGGCGAATCCACGAGCCACTTCATCAAGTTGGAGGGAGGACACCCCGAGGTCACCTAGCACGCCCTGAACTTTTGTAATGTTGTGAGCGCGCAATACCTCAACTAATTGATCGTAGGTAGCGCTCACCAAATGAGTGCGATCAGAGAATCGGGCAAGGCGCTCTCCGGCAATTTCAAGGGCCTTGGGATCGCGATCAATGCCGATCAAAGTCAGCTCCGGGAAACGGTGAAGAAGAGCTTCGCTATGTCCACCCATACCAAGGGTCATATCGACACAGACTGCGCCCGCACTATCAAGGGCCGGAGCAAAGAGATCAAGAGAGCGCTGCAAGAGAACCGGCTGGTGCGGATACTCCATCTCTTCCCCCTTTTCGTTCTTCTTACGCCTGTGGATTACTGCTTTCGTTACTGCTGGCCATCACGAGTGGTCGTTGCCCGGGAGCGGCGCCGGGGAAGTGGCGTCGCTACGCGGGCAACGGCCATCCGTGAAGGAGCTAGAAGATTCCGGGGAATACCTCCGAGGAAACGTCGGCAAATCCTTCTTCTTGCGCAGCCAGGTAAGTCGCCCAGGCTTGGGCATCCCAGATCTCTACGCGGGTATTTGCTCCGATAACCACGCATGCGCGATCGAGAGAGGCGTACTCACGGAGATGAGCGGGGATGGTGATGCGACCTTGCTTGTCTGGGACTTCGTCGTGCGCGCCGGCGAACATGACTCGCATGTAGTCGCGAGCGCCCTTTGCCGTGACTGGAGCAGCCTTCATCGTTTCGGTCATGGTGGTGAATTCATCCAGCGGGAAGAGGTAGAGGCAGTGTTCCTGCCCCTTGGTGACGACCACGCCATCGGCTAAGTCATCTCGGAATTTGGCAGGAAGAATGAGCCGACCTTTTTCATCGAGTTTGGGTTCGTGCGTGCCTAAAAACATGCCGACCCCCACTTCCCACCATGCTCAACCTTCCCCAGCTGAGCCTTTCCCCCACTTTACTCCATTTCACTCCCCTGTCAACCACCTTTCCCCCTTTTCCTGCCTATCTCTCCCTTTGAAACCCTGAAAAAGGCATAAAAAAACCGCGGAGAGATCTCCGCGGTGTAAATGAGTTGCTGCTGGCTTATGTATTGATTATTTAAGTCGCTACTCGTCGAGGCTTACTCCTGGGGGCGATCCCATCGCTCTTCCATTCGCTCCATCAAGGAACGTCGAACGCCAGTTTTCTTGGATCTCCCACCGTTGCGGGATCTGGAGATGGCCGCCGGGCCTTGAAAAGCTCGAAGCACCCAGGTAAATCCAGCGAGTGCAAAGATAAAACCTACGACTCCCACAATCGCCACCTGGGAGACGAGCCCACCGATCAACGTGGCAAAGCCCACCAAGATCAGCAGAAGGGGAAGAGTGCGGCTACCTCGCGAAGGACGCTCTCCCGTAAGTGTGGAAACCAGGCGTGGATCTTCGGCTTTCATCGCCTCTTCCATCTGCGCGAGTAGGCGCTCTTCATGCTCTGAAAGTGGCACTTTTACCTCCTCGCCAACATGTTCGCTGAGACCATTCCCTAAGGATACGACCCCAACCGGAGTGAGCGCTACTTTGAATCATCCCGCGCATCACGAGCGGGCTTGCGCAGTAGCCGAGCTGGCCGCACCGAACCTCCGCCGAAGCGTTGATTTGCCTGATCTCGCGCTTGGTCGCTCTCAGCCCACTTCGGCCCCTGGGTTAACAACAGCTGCTCGGCAGACTCGCCCGCCTGCTCAAGGTTCTCTAAGCGAACACTCACCAGGCGCACACGTACCCGATCTAGATGAAGGTTTTGATAAAGCGATCGCGCTGTTTCAAAAATATCGTGCGTCACACTTGTCGCATCTCGCAATGTTTTCGATCGCGAAATCGTAGAGAAATCTGCGAAACGTACTGAGATACCAATAGTGCGAGATTTGAATCCCCGCTCGCGTAAACGTTGAGTTACTCGCTCGGTGAGCCTGAGAAGTTCGCGCAATATCGCCTCTTCATCATCGAGGTCTTCACCAAAAGTCTCTGCTGCGCTAATACTCTTCTCTGGCTCCCAGGGATACACCTCTCTTTCATCCCTGCCCCACGCAAGGTTGTGAAGGTGCTCCCCCGCGCTCTGGCCAAGTGCGCGTTCTAAGGTTGTTTTTGGCGTATGCGCCACATCCGCGATGGTGCGCAGACCTAAGCGACTCAATACTTCCTCAGTCTTTGGACCCACCCCCCAGAGCGCCTTCACTGGAAGCGGATGTAAAAAAGTAAGAACGTCATCGCCTGCTATCTGCAGTAGCCCATCAGGCTTGCAATGCTGTGAAGCAATCTTTGCCACAAACTTTGTAGTTGCAATTCCTACAGAACACGTGATCTGCTGCTCATCAGCTATGCGAGTACGAATACTCTCGGCAATGTGAACAGGGTCCCCAATGAGTCGGCGCACTCCCGCAACATCTAGGAAAGCTTCATCCAATGAGAGCGGCTCTACCAGTGGTGTAAAGGATCGAAAGACCTCCATCACACTTGCAGATATATCTGCATAGAGTTCATGGTCAGGTTCGAGAAAGATCGCATGCGGTGCGAGTCTGCGCGCCCTTCCCACAGGCATGGCTGCATGAATACCCAATGCCCGCGCCTCATATGTAGCAGAGAGCACCACACTTCTTGGCCCGGCGCCAATAACTACTGGCTTACCCCGTAGTTCAGGGCGAGCGATCAAGGATGCGGACGCATAAAATGCATCCATATCGATATGCAAAATAGTTGCTTCGTCGCGCACCCGTCGTCCACCTCCTTGATAAAGTTCCATCACTTATTAACCAACGCTACCTGGACTGGTATGCCAGAGCTTTCGTACACCCTCACCTGCTGGCTTGATATCAGCATAGGGAGATTGGCGATAGCCGGTGGGGTGGATCAAAGTGCGTTGCGCCGTTGGCTTAGCCGTTGGGCGATCAGCCACATACTCACGCACCGCGTCAATGCCTTCCACCAACCAGAGCTGGTAGAGCGCAGTGATTTCCCAACATCCAGTAGCGCGCAATGAGACACCGCGCTCACCCGTGCGCCGCACCACACCTTGAGTCAACAAGAGCCAAGAGTGGAAGAGCGTGTAAGAGTAATTCTCTTGAGCATCATCAAAGAAAGTGGAGTCCGAACAACCAGTGCCATCATCAAGAGTAAGGAAGACCACTCGTTTACCGGAGCGCATCGGTGGGGTCTGTGACGCCACTTTTACCCCCGCTACAAAGACGAGCGCGCCTGATCTCTGCTTTACTAAATCTCCAGATGGCACAACCCCTAGTTCGCTAAGGAAACTTTGATAGAAATCCAACACGTGACAGGAGAGATCCATTCCAAGTATCTCTAGCTCATCACGCACTCGCTCAGCCAGAGTAATGTCGGGCAGCCCGCTCATGACTACTTGCGGTGCGGGCAGATCTAACGCCATTTGATCCACATGGGAACCACCCCACTTCGATACATCTGAGACATAGAGAAAGAGATCTCGCCGAGTAAGCGTGCGCTTGCGGCCAATCACTTGACTCGACTGCGAGGCGATTCCGTAAAGAGAGTCAAACGCTCCTATAGTGACTAGCTTTTCCGCAGTTGGCTGTGAGACTCGAGTGCGCTTCATAAAATCACCGATATCAAGAAAGGGTCGGCTTGCGACGATGGTCGCTGCTTCGTGTTCACTTATGCCATGAACATCACTGAGCGACATGCGGAGCGCGAGGCGACCATCAGACTCCTCTACTCGATAAGTAATATCCGAGTGATTTACTTCTATAGGGAGCAGCGTGATGCCAAGCTGTCGAGCTTCATCGAGGATAAGCCGCTTGGGATACATACCAGGATCATGAGTAAGCAAACCTGCAATGAATGGCGCCGGATAATGTTGTTTTAGCCATGCTGACTGATAAGTCGTTAACGCGAAAGCCGCAGCATGAGCTTTGCAAAAACCAAAGGAACCAAAAGCACAGAGCACTTCCCAGAGTTCGTTGACCACCTCAGGGGAATAACCGCGTTCCCGTGCGCGCGCGATAAACCACTCACCAAATTCGATTAAACCATCACGGCGCCCCAGCGCACGCCGATACTCATCTGCCTGCGCCAATGAAACGCCCGCGATGATGGAGATAATTCGAATGACCTGCTCGTGAAAGACCACTACGCCTTCGGTCTCGTAAAGCACCTCTGTGAGATCTGGATGAATCATTTTTGCCTCACTCCATCCATGCCTCGCTTTCAAGAACGGAGTGATCATGTCGCTCTTCACTGGACCTGGACGAAAGAGCGAGATATCGATCATCAGGTCGTTAAAGCTCGACGGTCCAAACTTGCCTACCAGCTCTCGTTGCCCAGGACTTTCTACCTGAAAGATGCCGAGAGTCTTAGTGGACTTAATCAGATCGAAAGTCTCTTTGTCATCGAGTGTTAAAGAGTCGAGATCTACCTCTTTCTTCTGCTCACGTTTAATCTCTTCAATTGCATACGCCATCGCTGACTGCATCCGCACGCCAAGGATGTCTAACTTGAGCAAACCCATAGCTTCAACATCATCTTTATCGAAAGCCACCATGGGGTATCCCTGAGCACTGAGTTCTGTAGGGGCGCGATCAAGAAGCGATGCATCAGAAAGAACTACAGCGCATGGATGTAGCGCGAGATGGCGCGGAAGACCATCTAGTTTCTCGGCAAGAGAGAGCCACATCCCTAACTTCGTCTCACCAATTGAGTTCTGCAACGATCCATTTCTGAGTTCAGGTAATTCTGCTAAAGCATTCTTAATACTTCTTGCTCTAATGTGCGGAAAAGATTTTGCCACCATGCCAATATCTGCGGGAGGCACTCCTAACGCAGCCCCTACATCGCGAATCGCATGGCGCGCTCGATACGTCTCCACCATCGACACCGCCGCAGTACGAGCTGGCCCGGCTGGCCACGTCCCAGGAGGGGCATAGCGAGCAAAAACTGCGTCATATATTTCAAGACGCCTGGCAGATTCCACATCGATATCGATATCTGGAAGATCTCTCCGGAGTGGAGAACAGAAGCGCTCCATTAACAAACCGTGATCGATGGGATCAACGCCCGAAATGCCGAGGAGATAGCAGACCAGACTACCGGCGCCGCTTCCTCGAGCAGCTACCCGAATACCACGCTCTCGTGCCATCGTGGCAATATCTGCCACCGTTAAGAAGTACGACTCATATCCCAAACTCTTTATGACTGAAAGTTCTTCTTGCAATCTATACGAACCACGAATACGTAACGTTTCACTTTGATACCGCCATGAAAGACCCGCTTCGCACCTCTGAGTAAGAATCTCAATTAATTCCCCATGCGAGAACCCGCCCACCACCTCTGGCTCCGGAAGATAAATGCCGCCGAGATAATCGCCTGGGTTGAGTATGTGGGTCTCCCCGCAAGCGATGGTGTCATGCAATAAGTCGCGGCCACTTTCTCCTGCAGCGCGCGCAATTTCATGAGCAATCCGACTCATCTCTGCTGGGCTCTTTAAATACGCCTCGCCATTACTGCGCTCTACATGCCGATGATGCAGTGGCACTAGTTTGCGGGCCGCATCGAGTACGTCAGCCACTGGGGCATCTTCCTTGTTGAGCATGCGTACTTGGTTTGTAAGAATTGCCTGTACCTGATGCTCGCGAGCAAACTTAAACAGCCGAGCCGCGCCCTCCACTGACCGGATACCTTCGCGGTGAAAGTGCGAGACACATTCAATAACAATGCGCTCTCCCGCGATCTCGCGCCACTCTCTTAAATGCTCCGCAGCAAGATCAGGGCGGCGCCTACTCAACGCATGTGCAACATTAGAATCTGTACCAAGCAGAATAGAAAAACCCGATCCTTCTTGCAAAATATTTCGGGTAAGAATCGGCACACCACGATCTTGTTGACTATGAATAGTTGAAATGAGTCGGGCAAGCCCCTTCCAAGAGTCCCTAGCGAGCAAGGTGACACGTGGGAGTGCACTCTCTACCCGCACACCACCATGAGCGGGACTCTTTCTCCGTTCCCGCACTCCATCTGCACTATATGCAAGATTGCTACCAACGATCGGCGAAATACCTTCGCGAGCGCATGCCTGCAAAAAGCGCACCCCTCCGGCAAAACCATCACGATCGGTAAGCGCTAGTGCGCTCATCCGAAACTCACCCGCGCGTTCTACTAATTGATGTGGCATCGCAGTGCCATATTGAAACGAGTAACCACTCACCACATTGAGGTGGATAAAACTCTCTTCTTTAACCATGGTGAGTAATCCGCCAGAGACCCGAACTTTCATCTCGTTCCAAGTCATAGACCGCGAGCGCACCCTCGGGCGCAGCTTCTACACGCCATGACGTGCGGGCACCATCGTTGATCCCGTTCTCATGAGTTGTCGAGTTATCAGGTGAGTTCTCAGGTGAAGCCCGCTGCCACCAGCCACCTGATTCACACCATCGAGAGAGCACCGAGTGCACCCGGTATGAGCGCCCGCGCCAGGTAAAGAAGAGTGGCTCACCCGCAGGTGCGACCACATCGAGCAGAAACCCGCGCTCCGCTCCCCGCTCGGCTGACATGAGACCCTCCTCGCTCTGGTGAGCGGCGAGGAGCGCGCCTTGAGGCTTTCCTCCTCAAGGCGCGCAGGTACTCAGATCCCGCTCATATATGAGACCGATAGGAAGACCCGCGTATATGTGGGTGGAAAGCCTGCTATCGAACATTTGTTCGAAAGGGTACCTTGGGGAGGGTCCGCACGCAAGGAGGCTCGAACTAGCGGTCAGCGGCCAGGGATTTCAGCTTGGGACGCAGTATCGCGGTTAACGCAGGCCCCGCAGCAAAGGTGAAGACCGCGCTCTCGGGGCCACCGTAAAGATCAGAAACAATTGCCCCGGCTTCTCGAGCGATAAGCGCGCCCGCCGTGTGATCCCAGGGAGCAAGACCACGCTCAAAAAAAGCATCAACGCCACCGCTAGATTTATTAATATTTTTTGACCCTCACATGTTGGGGTTGCGTTAGTGCCAAGTAACCCTCTCGTCCTAGCTCGCGACCAATTCCGCTCATTTTCCAACCCCCAAAAGGTGCATCAAGTTCGGTAATGTCATTCACATTAACACCAACACCCCCGACCTCCAGTTGCTTGGCTACCTTCGTGGCTCGTTCTAAATCTCCTCCAAATACGTAAGCCGCTAACCCGTACTGTGAATCATTGGCGATGCGTATTGCCTCATCCTCATTTTTCGCGGAGAAAATTCCGACAACTGGCCCAAAAGTTTCCTCTCTAGCCAGATTGGATAAGGGATGAACATTATCAATCACTGTAGGTAAGAAAAAATTTCCTTTTCCGAAAGCCCCATCCGTAAGACGCTTGCCGCCTGTTAGGAGCCGACCACCTCGTTTGAGGGCATCTGCAATATGAGATTCACTCTTTGTAATCACCATTTGAGTAGTGGTCGGACCAAATTCGATATCGGGGTCCATTCCATTCCCAATTTTCATTTCTTTGACTAAATCCGTCAAAGCATCCGTGAACGCTTGTGCTACTTGTTCTAGAACAATGATTCGATTTACAGCAATGCAGATTTGACCCATATTTGAGAAACTACGCCGTAACGCTGCACGTGCAGTTGCTTCTATATCAGCATCATCTAGAACTATCAGTGGACAATTTCCACCCAACTCAAGTAATAACCGCTTTAATCTTGGCGCCGCAGATTCCATAATTGATTTGCCAGTATCAGTTGAACAGGTTGCGGTGATAGCGTTGACCTCTGGATGAGTCACCAATCGCATCCCTGCCTCAAGTCCGCCAGGCAAATCTGAGAGCAAACCCTTGGGAAGTCCAGCTTCATATAACAGGCCAGCTATTAAACCTGCGGCTAAAGGAGTTTCAATTGGGGGTTTTATGACTACTGCATTTCCCGCAGCAAGAGCGGGAGCCACCTTCCAGCACCATAAATCCACTGGGTAATTCCAAGGAACTATTGCTCCTACTATACCTAGAGGCCGATGGTAAACCTGGCTTTCCATCGCTGGATCTGAAGTTTTCCTACCATCTGGCACAGAAGTGATTATGAGATTTGCGTAGTATCTGAAAACCTCGGCGCCAAAACTAATCTCTTTCTTAGAGTCGGGGAAGGGTTTGCCCTGTTCGAGAGTGAGGACTTTGGCAATACGTTCGCAACTTTCGTCGATTAGGTTTGCCGCACGAAGTAAAACTGATGCTCTTTCGCTCTCTTGGCTGGCTGCCCAACTTGGTTGTGCCTCGAGTGCGAGACCTACCGCTTTATCGATATCTGATGCACCAGCACAGATATATGTACCAACCTGCTCCCCAGTTGCCGGATTGTGAACAACGCGTTCAACTCCGTCAAAGACATCTTCTCCACCAAGATTGAGGCCACGCATCAATCTCTACCGCCCCTTCAGGCGACGCCAAAGATCTTGATAGTTCAAGTCATTGTGTTTGTTGGCCTCTAGGGAAGAGGCAGTATTCGGATTCACCATGACCATTGGCGTGTAACCACGCTCAACCAATATTTCCGTGGTTCGAGAGTTGATTGAATTCGAGATTGCTACGACAACTGGAGTTGAAACTGGTCCAACCTTATAGGCAAAATTTTCGATCTCAACTGCAGCGTCTTGGCTAGGAACACCACTGTCTATAACCACGTCAGCAACTTCAAATAACCTTTTCTTACTGGAATGTCGGCCTTCTACTTTGCTGGAGTGTGGGATCGACGTGACGGCAATTACAGGTAGTTTTAACTCCTTAAAATGCAACGCCATATCGATAATTACAGGGTTTATTCCGCTATGACTAAAGAGAATCAAAGAATCTGATTTTGCGATGTGATGACTTTTTAGAATGGCTTCGCCAAACCCTTCAACTTTGTGGATGAAACGATATTGCGAGGTCCCGGTATCGCCCCAAACGTGATGCATTGAAAGCAGACTACTTTCGACAATCGGACGAAAGCCAGTCACCGAACCAGTGCGAGGAAAACTTTCCAAAGCTGGGAAAGCGCCGTGGCCAGTTCCGAAAGTGAACACTAAGCCATCTGCCTGAATCGAATCAGCACAAATTTGAGCAGCTTTTTCAATGGATGCCGATTGATTCTTCGCTACCCAATGTAACTGATCTTGCACGGCTGCTAAATATCGATCTGTTGCGCTCATTTGCCTCCCCTTTTTGTAAGTGACTGCAGGCCAATTAGCGATAACTCTTCCTCAGCCAAAGTTCTTTCGTTGTTATCCATCTTTTCGCGAGAGTCCCCAACGACGGTCGCTAAACATAAAGAAGAAACCTCTATATCGAAGCACTCCCCTATCGCAAATAGCGCTGCAGTTTCCATATCCATCCCAATGCAATTATCTACCTCGAAAGATAATTGTTTACTAGCAACATCGAAGGAATCCTCCTGATCTAAACTCATCATTTGTGTATAGAAACCATCACAGGAAACAACGCGACCACGACGGGGACTAATCCCGTGCTCTTGCAATATCTGCTCGATGTCTGCATTGAGCTCATTATTTGAAGAATAAACCTCTCTGCCTGCAATGTAAGTCTGAGCAGTTCCATCTCGCGATAGGGCAGAATCGGCAAGCACATAATCTCCCAGTGCGGTCTCTCCTAGGGTCATCATCGTTCCGAGCCGAAGAATTTTTGTGACACCAAGATTGATCAACTCATGGCATACAACTGCGGCGATAGGGGCGCCCATTCCAAATGCCACTACAACGATCCGAATACCGTCGAAATTGCCAGTGACAGTGAGCAATCCTCGGTCCTCGTTTAACACCTTCACATCCGTCATCAATTCGTGTATGACACGCACACGCGATCTATCTCCGACGACAATTGCACACTCGGAAACGTCATCTTCCGAAAGTCTAAGGTACCAGGCAGTTGTCATTGGGTACCAACCTTCTCATGAGAGCGATTGATGAGAAAAACGGAAGTCTTTGATATAGCACTATTTACGCTATCCGAAAGATTAAGAGTTGAGATGTATGATCCAACGAATTGCCCAGCGAAGAAATCGCCAGCGCCAGTAGCATTGATTTCGCCTTCTACTGGCGCGACCGCATAAGAGGATCTAATTCCATTGTGTGCGCATTCAACATTAGACTTTCCTGAAGTTCTAATGATCAATTTGTCTATGAATTTTGCATCGAGTGGATCCTTACTGCCAA
>Ga0114969_10003483_pt1 | contig 12660 bp, 5 predicted proteins | sample M_130807_MF_Meta_FD_87316 | JGI IMG/M metagenome (GOLD analysis project Ga0114969, IMG submission 87316) | Freshwater microbial communities from Lake Montjoie, Canada to study carbon cycling - M_130807_MF_MetaG | ecosystem: Environmental > Aquatic > Freshwater > Lake | place: Lake Montjoie...
TACGGGTAAAGGATTCCTCCGCGAAGTCCCCCGGATCGCCGAGCGACGTGCCAAACACTTTCCCGCCCCATTCGTTCTGCCACGCCCACGCGACGATGTCGGCTTCCGACTCGTTAACCTGAACAGGGCCGAATTCTTTTTCCATCAATCGGAAGGGGCCTTTGCCCGTGCCCATGAGGAGTGGCACGCAGCCGCCTTGGAGGCGCGTCAAATAGAGGGTGCCGGGGGAGACCCACTGCGTCTTGGTGACGTGACTCATGATGGGGTGCTTCCGGTATTTCGGGATCACGCTGACTTGGGTCGTGCCCGTTTGGTGCACGATGTAGGGCGTGCCCAGCGCCCGTCGGCCGAAATCATCATTCCAGTTATAGCGCGGGTGGCCCTTGGGATACTTGAAGGCGTGCGAGGCAGTGCGAAGCCCGATGACCGGTTTGCCGGACTTAAGGTAGTCCTCAATCGGCTGCCACTCCCGATCGGGCAACTGTAGGAAGCGTGGAAAGAAAATGACGGCGTCCGCCTCGGCGAGGACACTGATTCCTGGCAGAACGTTCTCCGTCTTTTTCTCCGGATCGCCTTCTCCCCTGACGAGGGTCGTGCGAAAACCAAAGCGCTCCAGTTCCTGCGCGAACAGCGGCATCGTGAGTTCGGGCGAGTAGTGGAGCGTGCCCAAGACGAACACGACATGGGGTTTCGGGGCAGCCGCCGCGACGGTGGCGGAGAGGGAGAGCAGGAGGGAAAGAGAGAGAGGGAGAAGGGAGCGGAGGCGGGGCATGGGGGGATGGGTGAAAGTGGCGGGGCAGATCAGTGCCAGTCGATCCGGGCTTGTTTGGTCGTGAGGTCGACGGTGACGGAAGCGTGGGCGAATTCGCGGGTGGCGGTGAGGCCCTGCCATTTTGCTTCTGCTTTGGGCGGGCCGAGGGGGCGGTCGAACTCGGCGTAGGGTTCGAGCATACCGTGATCGTGGACGTAGCCCCACGAGTAGCAGAAGTGCGAGCCGGGTTGCGCGGCGACGAGGAAGCAGGCGAGGGGGAACGTGAGGCGCTCGCGCGCGAGTCTCAGCAGCTCAGCCGCAGGGCGCTGCATCGCTTCTCTCTCGGTCCAGTTGAAGCCGGGCCAGCCCTTGATCACGACGAACTTTCCCTTGGCGGCGGCGAGCGCGATGGAATCGAGGTCGGCTTTGATGTCGGTGGGCGCGGCGGTTTTGAAACCGCCGAAGTGCTCGATCATCACGCCGTCGATTCCCTCCCAATCGAGAATCTCGCGAAAATCGGTGGTGCGCAGGCCGTTGACGAGCACGAGACGGTCGGGGCCGAGTTTGCGTTTGGTGAGGGCCAGCATTTCGCGCAGGCCGGCCACGATGGCGCGGGCCTTCGCATCACCGACTTGTTTCGCGAGTGCGGGCGTGAGCGCCTGGGGCAGCGCGTCCACGAAGACGCCGCCGAGCGGGGCGGAGCGGTTCGCCTTCGCGACTACCTCCGACCACCACTCGCGGAATTCGGCGTTGGAGGGGTCGGGGCGTGCGGTGCCGCCGGGGTGCTTGACGATCTCGCCGGTGGTGGTGCGGAGCGTCCATTCGGGGCGGTAGGTTTTGAACGCATCGTAGCCCGACCAGTTGATGAAGGCGTTGAAGTAGAAGAGGACTTTGGCGGCGGGATTGCGCTGCGTGATGCGGCGCGCGGAGTCGGCAATGCCGGCCTCGGTGCTGCCATGCACGGACGCGCCGTGGCCCTTTTCGAGCGCGATCAATGAGCTGTGGCCGGCGACAAATTCGATCTCTGCGTCTGTGAGATCGGTGGTGCGCTTGCCGAAGTGAAGGTTGAGCGGGACGCGGTCCCAACTGAACGGCGGAAGACCATCGGCGGCGTGCAGCGCAGCCAGCGGCGCGAGCAGCAGGGTGGTGAGGAGGATAACGGTGCGTTTCACGGAGACGTTCTTGTTTTCACCCTCTAATGCCAGGTGATGCGCGCCTGCTCGTTTTTGACGTCGAGCCACACCGAGGCCTGGCGAAATTCTCGGGTATAAATGGAGCCCTCCCGCTGCGCCTTTCCCGTGGGCGGCCCCAGCGGGCGCTCAAACTCGGGTGGGCGCTTCAGCCACGTCGAACTCTTGGTCGCATCGTAGCCGTCGTGCGCAAGGAAGTAGGAATATTTTTCCGCGCAGATCAGAAACATCGCGAGACAGTAGGTGAGCCGCCGTTGGGTCTCCGTCTCTTGGGTTGCGCGGTTGCGAATCTCATCCGTCAGCTGCGCGTTGCCGGTTTCGCCCAAAGCGAGTTTTCCCATGCCGGCAGTGAATGCCACGATAACTCCCCGGCGGGCCGCCTCCTGAGCGGCGGCGATTCCTTTGGCGACATAGTCCTCGCGGGGGATTGCGCCCACCGTGGTTTCGAAGCCTTCGAAATAGGAGCCGTCGAAGGCGCCCAACCAACCGAGTCCGGCATCGGGAAATCGGGCGCGCACGAGATTCGCGACCATAAGTTTTTTCGAACCGAGCGCCACGCGGGTCGCTGCCATCATGGCGTGATACCCTTCGACGACGGCCTGCTTCCGCTCTGGCCCGATATCCTTCCGCAGATAGTCGGGCTCGAGCACCTTGACGTTGCCGTCGAGAAACACGCCGTCGATCGCCGGATCGGCGCAGAGCTGGCGCGCGTTTTCTACCCACCAGTCGCGCAACTTCGGGTTAGTGAGATCGTAGGCCTCGACCGTATTGCGCACAAGTTTACCCCGGCCGTCGTGGCTGACCAGAAACGCGTCGGGAACGGCCGCGAGCGGTGCATTGGCAGCGTAGCCGCCGTAGTGAACGATGACGTTGCGGTAATAGAGAATCTTCGCGGCAGGATTGAGGCGCTTGACCGCGCGGGCGGCTTCCAGCGTGCCCTTTTCGGTCGAGCCGTAGTCCGCCGCTCCGGTGGTTTTCTCAAAAGCGATGAGCGGAAACCCGGCCAGATAACGCAGCTCCTCCGGCGTGAATCCGGTGCTCTTCCGGATGTGCATGTAAAGCGGCACGCGGTCCCAGGAGAAATCTGGGAAACGTTCCGCCACCGGCACTGCGCCCGGGGTGTCGGCTGCACCCGAGCAGGTCAGCGCCGTGAGCAGCGCCGCGGCGAGGTATGACGAAATTTTTCTCATCGGTCGCCATCCTGCTTCGCTCCGTCTTGCGGGGGCGCGTTGCTTTCGAAGGTCGCGTCGACTGCGGTCGGCAGCGTAGGTTAGTTTCACGGGCGGTTGGAGGAGTGAACGGTCAGCGTGTATTTTGGTCGCTGATCAAAAAGTGAAGGTATTCGACAGCACGACTTGCCGCGGGACGGGCAGCGACACGCGGGCGGGGGAACCATCAGGTTGAACCTGGACGACTACGGGATCCCCATCGGCGAGGACGTTGCGGATGTTGAGCTGCACCTTCCACTCTACTTTGTTTTGAAAGAGCTTCCGCCGATAACCCGCCCACAGGTCGACGAATTTGGAGCCATCGTCGAAGTAAGGATGGGCGACGTCCTTGATCGGGACCACGGTGCTGGTTCCGGGGATCGTCAGCCGGGCATTCGGGTAGCCGATCGCCGCCTTGTCCTGCCAGCGGAAGGCGGCGCCGAGATTTGCGCCTTTGATGCGTCCCTCGGAAAAGGAATAATTGCCGACGAAGTTCGCGCGGTATTTGCGAATCTCCGGGCTGGATGAGCCCGCCAGCGCCTGTTGGATGAAATAAACTTGGCCGATAGTCGGATCGCGCAGCGGTGCCCCGGCCAATGTATCGGTGGCCAGCGGCGCCGAGAGCGGCAGACTGAGCCGGTCAATGCCGGTCCGGAGCCGGGTCCCGGTCGCCACTACGTTATAGTTGTCGACGAGATCCTTGAGCAATTGGCCCAGGCGGGGAGAGACGTTCGAGCGCACCGCGCTCTGCTGCGCGGCGTTGAAGGACAGCCGCAGGTTGCGAGTGGGATTGTAGGTCAGCTCGAATTCATAGCCTTCGGCCGTGAGATCGTTGGTATCGGTCAGGACCAGCGACAATCCTCCGCCGCTGCTGGCATCCGCGGCGGCGGTCGCGGTCCTGGGGATCAAGGTCATTTCGGCCCGGGCGCGCGCGAAGGCGTTCCAATACGTGTCCCATTGCTTGTAGAGGGTGTTGAAATCCTTGAGCGTCATGTATTCCGCCCCGGGCACAAATTTGGCCCCTCCTGGCTCGACGATATCGAGGATGCCGTTCTTGTTTTTGTCGGGGTCCACGCCGTCGACCTGGTCGAAAACGCCGTCGCGGTTCTGGTCGTAGTTTTCGATGTCGGTGAAAAACGCGCCGAAGTTGCGGGCCGCCGCGTTGACATACAACCCGACGGCCCGGGTTGTCCCGGCATAGTTGTCGTTCGCCACCACGCCCCGGTAGTGGTTGAGACGCGCGACGAGCTTGTTGTTCTTTAGGCCGATGGTGACGCCGAAGTCTTTGGTCGAACCTGAGGCGCTCGGCACGGAATTGCCTTGGAAATCGAAGCCACCCGGATTCGGCACGAAGTTCTTCGAATCGCCGTAGTGGAACGAGAGGCTCATGTCGCGGCGCAACCATTTGTCGGGCACCTTGAGCACGAGGCCGTAGGCGAAGTTGCTCTTCTTGATCACTTGAGTCGGCGTGCCGTCCAGATTGAACACGTCCGGAGTGAGGATAGGGATGGAATCAAACTGGCGGGGCGGATTTCCGTTGCGGATGAGGTTCACCTGATCGCTGCGCCAACCGAGATTTGCGACGAGATGGTCCTTGAGGAAATAACTCTGCGTGTTGAAGGCCATCGAGGTCGTGGTGGTTTTCGTCAGCGTGCCGCCGAACGGCTGGAAGGCCGGGGAGAACTGGCCGACCTGCGTGGTCTCGTCGCCGCGCACGGTGGTCGCGGCGGCTTGGGTGGCGGGATTGCCGACATTCAAATAGGCGAGGGGAATTTGGTAGTTTTTCGGGAACTCCACCGTGGTGTTGGGCGCCGAGCCGGCGGTCTTGAAGTCGGACAACTTGAAGTTCGGATTTTCGAAGGCCTGGAGGTAGGGGGCGCTGATGTAGAAGATCCCCGACCACTGGCGTTGGAAAATCGTGGCGTCGGTGGCCTGCAGGTGAAACGCGGCGTCGTTGCCGAAGACGAACGGCTTCGTGGTGATCGCGCGGGAATTTTTTTCATTCCGGTCCCAGAGCGCGGCGAGATTGTGGCGCCCCAGCCAACGGAACAGGCCGCCGCGAAATTTTTCGGCGAAATCGAACTTGGCGAAGGCCGTTCCACGCATGGCATCCCGCTGGTCGGTGTTCACCGTCCGATTGGCCGACGCGGCGTAGTAGTAGAGCCGCCCGAAATTGGGATTGGTGGGGCCAAAGAGCGCGTTGGGCCCGATGGGAAAGGTGTAGTTGACGTCGATGTCGATCGCCGGCGCGTCGACGGCGACGAAGCTGTCGCGCGTCCACTTTTCCCCAGCGTAGGCGAGCTCAATGCCGTAGTTCCCGCTCTTGGAAACGGCCTCCAGCGAATACATCGCCCGGTTGAATTTATTCCGGTAGTTGTCGCTCGAACCGGAGAGGAGGTGACGGTTGAAATCGAACACGTCGGCGTTCAGCAAACCCTGCTTGGTGTAGCCGTCATAGGTGGCGAGCGGGATCTCGTTGAGATAGAGATTTCGCACGAGCACCGACTGATTCACACCCGCGAGGTTCCGATCCGGGTCGAAAGTCGGGCTGCCGAGGGCGACACGGCTGCCGTTCCAACCGGTGTGGACGGCCCGGGCCGCGAGTCCGTCGGGAGTCTCGGTGCCGTCATAGACCGAGGCCCAGCCGTTGCGCTTGAGAAATTTGTCGTAGGGGGCTTCCGGGATGACCGTGCCGTTGGTGAACCGTCCGAGATAGCCGGCGGCGCCGCCGGTGTTGTTCGTGAAGACCGTGACGAAGGGGTTTTGCACGCGGCGACCGGTGGCGTTGGTGACACCCGGCATGCCGCCCAAGCCGGCGACACCGGCCCAACGATTGCCGTAGGGATCGTTGAGAAACGTATCGAGCGTCGTCAGCGGACCGAGGCGATCCACGGGGACGGCCGAGATGCGGCCCGTCTCGTAATTCGCATTGAACAGAATTTGGTGCTGCGCGAAGGGCTTGAACTTGAGCGCGCCGTATTTCCGTGCGGTGTCGGTGTGGGCGGGCTGTTGCATGAACTCCTCCTTGTCTTCGAGGGCGGCGACGCGCAGCGCGAGTTTCTTGGGCACGATCACCTTGTTGAGGTTGATCGAAGCGCGGCGGGAATAGTTGTCCTGAAAATTCTGCGTCGAAACTTGGAAATCGATTTTCAGCGAATCGCGGAATTCTGCGTTCGAGACGCTGTTGTTGATGATGCCACTCGGTGAGCCCAGGCCGAAGAGGAGCGAGTTGGCGCCGCGGTTGATGTCGATGCGGCCCGAGTTGTAGGCATCGAACGGGATGTCGGATTGAAAATAATTCGTCGTCCGGGTCGGCGCTGCCATGCCGCGCACACGATTGGCCGAGGCAGGATCTTGGCGGGCGTCCGACTGGCTGAGCGTGCCGTCGCCAACGCTGTCCGCGGCCTGAGTGTAGTTGCTCAACGCGCCGAGGGCGTCGGCATTCGTCGTATAGGCGAGGACGTCGTTGAGATTCGTGAGGCCGAGATCCTGCAGCATGACGTCGGTCACCACCTGCACGGAGGTGGCGACATCCTTGAGGTCCGTCTTCAGGCGACCCCCGGCGAGAGTTTGCGAGGAATAGTAGCCTTGGTCCGCAGCGGAATCGACGACGAAGGGGGACAACTTAAGAATCTCGGACGTCGTTTCAGGCGACGCAGGCTTGGCGGAGATTTGCGGGGTAGGCGCTTGCTGGGCGGGGAGCTGGCTACCGATCAAGGCCCAGCAAGCGAAAATGAGGACGTAGCGTCGGCGTGGACGAATCATTTTGGGGTGGGGATGAGATTGGATGGTGAGCGGTCGAGTCGGACGAAGAACCGTCATCGCGAACGGCGGCGGACGGTTTGGGCGGAGGCGAGACACGCAGCGCCGCCAACCATGGTGGTCAGGCAGGTGGGACGGTAGCGAAGTGAGAGGTGTTTCATCATGGGGTACGGTGCGGGTCAGGGAGGGGCGGGGTTGAGGGGAACTTAGCGGGGGATAACTAAAAAGATCGAAGCAGGGAGCGGTGGCCGTTTCACCGGCGGACCAAGGCAGTTCCATTCAATTTCAGAAGACAATCCCGATAACGAGCGCGTGCCTACCCTGTGTTCACAGGGGGGCGAAGGGGCGTGCGCCGCGGGCCCGACGAGCGCCTCGTCACGTGGAAAAAAAGCCGGCAAAAATCCCCTCATCTGACCCCGGCGGAGCGGGCTGCGCTGCCAGAGGAAATCACGGTGCGCGTCATCCGCGTGCGGGTGAAACAAGCGGGCTTCCGCACCCGCACACTCGACCTCGGGACGACGCTGCTCGATTCGGTGGAGTATCCGGCCGCAGCAGTCGCGGCGGCCTACCTGCGCCGCTGGCGCATCGAACTTTGTCTGGACGAACTGAAAACCGTGCTCGGTCTCGAGGCCCTGCGCTGCAAAAGCCCGGCGATGATCCACCGCGAACTGCTCGCGCTCCTCGTCGCGCACAACCTCGTGCGCGCGGTCATGGCCAGTGCTGCGCGCGAGCACGCGGTGGCTTTGGACCGGCTGAGTTTCACCGGCTCCCTCGACGCGCTGCTCAGCTTCGCCGCCGCGAACGCGCAAGCGACCACGCGCGCCCGGCGCCGCTGCGTCTGGGCCGGCCTGCTCGCGCGCCTCGCCGCCGATCTCGTCCCCCTGCGCCCCGGCCGCCACGAATCGCGCGCGGTCAAACGCCGCCTCAGGTCCTATCCCCACCTCAACCGCCCCCGCCACGACGACCGCGTCCTGCGCCACGGCAGCCGCCTTCGCCGCCCAGCCAAAATTACTTAAGCGCCATTCGGTCGGAGACCCTGCCCTACTTGGAAAATCAGAAATCAAATGTTGTGCTCAGGACGCACTTGCGCGGGCGGCGCAATTCCCAGACGACCGGGACCAGGGCGTTGGGGGTGCCGTTGTAGGCATTGGTATCGTAGGTCTTCTTCACGACAATCGGCTCCTGCCAATTCGGCAGATTCTGGATATTCAACTGCACCCGCAGATTTACCTTGTTGGACAGCCGGCGCGAGTAGGAGAGCATCGCCCCTACATCCCAAATCGGTTTTCCATAGAGCGGCTTACTCGTGTCGAACAGGCCGGTCGGATTTCCGGCGCTATTAAAGATGTCCTCGTAGCCGACGCTTCCGCCACTGCGCCAGCGGAAATTGCTGCCGACCGTCCAGCCTTTCAACCGGCCTTCGTTAAAGACCCGGGTGATCAGCCCGTTGAGCGCGAGTTTGCCGGCCGAAGAGGTGGTGATCCCCGTCAGGGCCTGATCGTTCTTCAGCAGCAATTCCTGCGCGTCCGCTTGCTGATTGATGAAAAGCGCATCGGCCGTCGCCTGGGCCACGTGGACGGGATTTGCCGGATTGAGATCGAAGGAAGCGGATGGCTGACCGGCCGCGACCTTGTTCAGTTCGGTCGCGTATTTCCGCCAACTGCCCAGCCCAGTATACAGAGTATCGGTTTTCACCCACCGGTTGAGCGCCAGCAGGTGGGCCCCGAGTTTGTTGGTGTTGATACTGCCCGAAAGTGCCAGCCGCCAGTCGCGCGAAGGATTGTAGGTCAGGTTCATTTCATAGCCATCGGCCTGATAGCTCCAGGTGTCCGAAAGATCGCCGGGTTCGATCGGATAGCCGCCCAAGTCGGGCAGGGTCTGAAAGTGCGAATCCCCGAGGCTCTTATAGTTGGCCCGCAACCGAGCGATGATGTTTCTGCTGCCGCCGGCGTTGCCGTTGGCATTCCGGGCCTGATCATTGGCCGCGGTGCTGAATTTGGTCAGGGACACGGAAAGCCGGTCTTGCAGCAAGTTGAAGCGAAGGCCGTATTCCTTGGTCGCGCCCTCCGAATTCGGGGCCGAGACGCCGAACGCGTTGACCCAGGTGGCGCTGCTGACCGGGAGAAAGTTGGTCGATTGATTATAGGTGAGTGAGACCCACGGCAGCGCATGGAAGACGGCGCCAAGAGTGCGGGAGATGCCGTTCGCGATAATGTTGGCCGGCTCAACAATAGAGAGAGTGTCCGAGGGGGCCCAAAATCGTTTGGTCAAAACGGTATCGGAACCGGTGATTTGGGGCAGGGCGACGTTGCGGGTAGTGCTCCCGGCGGGAGCCGCGTAGGTCTTGGTCTTGTCACTGCGATAGCCGACCACCGTGACCAAACGGTTGCTCCACCACCGCGCCTGCCAGCCCAACGAAATGGTCTTGTCCGTGAATTGATTCAGCCGACCGGGCAGAAACAGTTCGGGCTGGAGATCGATCGGTGCCTGCTCGTTGGCCGTTGCGCCCACGAACGTCTTGTAGCTGTTGAGCACGGCGAGGTTCTTAATGATCTGATGTTCATCGGGGATGACCGGCACATTTCCGTTAAGAAAATAGGCTCGCGTGTTGAGAGTGTGTACGCCGTTCAGGGCGTCCGCATTCCAGCCGTTGGCGGTCGTGACCGGGAGATTCACGCTGCCGGCGTTCATGACGCGCATGAGATCCTCCGTCGTGATGTTTTTGGTATCCTGATAGAGCGTCGAAAAATTGTGTAAGCCCAACCAACGGCTCCGCTTGGTCAGATCCAATTCATAGGACAGGGTCGCGCGATATTCATTATTTTTCCCGAGCCAGGGCCGATATTGAGTCGGCACGTTATTTGCATAGGGCACCAAGTAACCGGGATTGAGCGATCCGTCCGGCAGATACCGATTGGGATCGATGGTGACGGCCGTAGCGAAGCCCGGATCCAGATGCTGATGATAGACGGCCCCGTTACCCGCCAGTTCAAGGTAGAGGTTCTGCGCCAATTTTTGTTCGACCAAAAACTGGGTCCAGCGCCCATGCTGTTGGTTGGACGGATCATCCCAGGTGCCAGTATTGAGATTGATGTTTTTCTCCAAGCCGAGCGCGGCCCACGGATTCATGCTTTGGAAGTTCCCACTGTTCGTGCCGTCAAAGATGGCGTTCTGCATACTGCCTTGGTAACGCATATTGATCATCGGATTGACGAGTTTCAGCCCCGCGACCCACGTCAGTGAGTGGCCGGTGGTCTGGACGAGTGCGACCTTGGGATCAAACTCCAGGGGAGAATTAACAAACCCATCCCGGTTGGCGTCAACCGCACCTACCGCCACCGGGATCGGGTTCCCGGCTGCGTTTACGTAGGAGCGGGCAGTCGTCCACGCCTGCCCGGCCGGCAAAAATTCGATGGTGGGTTTGCCGGAGGCCAGCCAGCGAATCACACTGCTGTCGAAGAATGTCCGCAAGCTGCCGACATTGTTGTTCACAGTGTAGCTCTCATGGTTAACCGTGATCTTGGTATTGGGCAGCGGTTTGGCGGTCAGACTGAGCGTCATGCGCTCCTGATTGCGGCCTTCATATTGGCGGAACTCCCGCGCTTTATCATGCAGGAGGTTGATGCGCAGGGCCAGTTTGTCCCTAAACAATGGCTGGTTGTGGTCGACCGACAGGCGGGCCGATCCGTCGCTGTCCGCCTGAAACTGCAGCGAAGTTTTCTGTTTGGTGGTCTGAGCCCGCTTGGTCGTCGTCACCGCCACACCCTGGGGATTGCCCACGCCAATGAGCAGAGCGTTCGGCCCGAGGGCGAGCGTGATACGCTCCAGATTGTAATTGTCGGTCGGTTCGAGCGCCGAGAAGAAATCGTGTGACATCGATTGGCTGCCGACATTCGTGGAAAACCCGCGTATGCGATAAGTCTGCCCGTTGCCGTAGCGCAGGTGAGTGCCGTTCACCCGGCCGGCATCGTTGCTGTCGCCTTCATTCGTATCCACACTGGCCGTATACAGCAAAGCTTGGCTCAATGAATTCAACCCTAGGTCCTGGAGGAACTCCGGGGTCAGCACGTTCAAGGAGGCGCCGACATCCTTCAGGTTGGTGCGCATGCGGGTGCCGGCGAGCGTCTCGGTGGCGGCGTAGCCGTTGTCCTTGTCGGACGAGACTTCGAACGGCGTGAGAAGGATGGTGCCGGCGGAGGAGGCAGGCGCGGATGGGGCGGTTTGGGCGACGGCAGCAGGGGAGCCGAGCATCACGATGATGCTCGTGAGCCACGAGCGCGTTGGGACGGATTTCATGGGAGGTTTGAGGGTTGGATCGAATAGAGCGTGCACGCCCGCGGAAATGGGCGCGGGGTAGAGCGCGGCCGTCTTATCAACAGCTGCTTTGGGGAATTTCAGCTAGGGCGGTATTCTACACCAAGAACGAGCGCGTGCCTACCCTGTGTTTACAGGGGTGCGGGAAAAGCAGGGGGCAAACGCCGTGCTCGCGGGATCGGCTAGACTGTTGGGCCGGCCGCAATTATCACGAGCCGATGCCCGGAATGGTGACGCGAAATTTCATGTGCTTTTTGGCGGGGATCCTTCACGCGGTTTCCGCCGCAGCCACGCCGGGAGAACTCTCCCTGGCCGCGCTGGAGCAACGCGTGCACGAAATCGACGGGCAGCTGGCGCAGTTGGCCAATTATAATCTTGGCGGCGGGGTCGGAGCCATTGGCTCCCGCTCCCGCGGTTACGACACCGCCGAGCAGGTCGAGTGGGTGGAAATCGAATTCGGCGACGCGGTGCCACTTGACCAAGTCGTGTTGGTGCCCGCGATCCGGCGCGATGGGGTCAACGGCTTCCAAGCGGATGGCTTTCCCGTGGCGTTTCGTTTGCGGGCCGGAGCCAGCGGGGACCGCATCGGAAAAATCGTCGGCGAATTTGCCGGCCGCGATGGCCTGCTGCCCCGCATCGCCCCGGTGGTCATACCCTGCCATGGAGTAAAAGCTTCCTGGATACGCCTCGAGGCCACGATTCTTTCCCGACGGGAATTCGACGCGAAGTATGTCTTTCAGTTTTCGGAGATCCTCGCCTTCAGCGGCGAAGAGAACGTGGCTCTGCACAAGTCGGTGCGCTACCCCGGCAGTCGCGAACGCAGCATTGCACCGGGCTGGCCGGATGCGGCGGTCGTGGATGGTTTCCTGCCGTATTTGATGGTGGCCGCCTCGGGAAACAAGAGCGTGGCCTACCTCAGCTCCTCGGAGCTGGGCGACCAGCCCTCCCTAACCGTCGATCTGGGTAGGAGTTTTCCGCTCTCCCGTCTGCACCTCCATGCCGTCGACCAAAGCGACACCGTGCCTCAGGCCTTTGCCGGCGATACTGGCCTCCCGCGGGTGCTCCGCGTTGAAGGGGCCAACACGGCGGATTTCTCGGATGCCCGGGTGCTGGTCGAATTGCGCCACGACACCCTCTACGACGTCGGACCAATTCTGATGGAAACGTTTCCCGCCACGCACTGCCGCTACGTGCGCTTGGTCGCCGTCAAAATGAACCGCGACCAACTCTTCCCCTCGGGCACCCCACGGCTGGGTTTTGCCGAGATCGAATTATTTTCGAATGGCCGCAATGTCGCGCTGCATCAACCCTTCGTCGCCAACTTCAAGGCCGAAGATCCCGCCCGCTCCCTCTCCAGCCTGACGGATGGCCGGAATTTCTACGGCACAATCTTACCCGTTCGCACGTGGTTGAATCAACTGGCGCTGCGGCACGA
>Ga0114969_10003485_pt1 | contig 12659 bp, 6 predicted proteins | sample M_130807_MF_Meta_FD_87316 | JGI IMG/M metagenome (GOLD analysis project Ga0114969, IMG submission 87316) | Freshwater microbial communities from Lake Montjoie, Canada to study carbon cycling - M_130807_MF_MetaG | ecosystem: Environmental > Aquatic > Freshwater > Lake | place: Lake Montjoie...
ATCTCCTTCACGTTCTGAGTTGGAGGATCAGAGTATTGGTCATTCCACACCCAATGTGCTAGATGTGCCTGCTGAGAGGGATGCCAAAGCTTCTGGAGCTGTTCAAGAATCAGAGCAATCTGAGGTGGACTTGCTACACAGTGCGGTACTGCATTTTCCCTTAAACGATAATTAAGACTCACATTGTGACATGCAGGGAGGCACTGATGGACACATCGATTTAAGTGCGATTACAAACATTTTGGGCTTCCGGATGGATAATCAGTCAACCGTATCGAGTGAAGAGTTTGGCAAAAAAAGTGTCGCTATTCAGTCAGGAGGAATTATTTGTGATCCAGATCTTCTTCGATTTTGGGTCACTGAATATATTAAACAGTGCCCGAATCTGGACGCGTGGTTGCAGTTGAAAGGTAAAGAGCGGACAATTTATCTGGATAAGTGTGCACAAAGTGGACAATACGCTGATAGTTTTCAGTGGGTGGCAGCCCAAAAGATTCTTGAAAAGTACCTTCTATTTTACAGGGATGATGACCAAAAGAATCAAACAGCAAAAATGAAATTTATCACAGGTTCTGGTAGTAAGTTTTCATTTTCGAGCAAAGCTGTTTTGTTTGATTCCGAACGCAAGCATTACTTGCCGGTTTTTCCTGACAGTCCAACCAATGTTCTGACCCTAGCTCTTCGTCACTTTTCTCCTGACAGTCTTTGTTTGCCTATTCGTGACAATTTCGACAACCCTTGGATTGCAGTTGTACCTAGGTCCAAGAATGGAAACCCAGTTGGAGATTGTTTGTTTTTGGCGTTGGCATTGACAGAAACTCTTGCTGGACTTGTGATGGAAGCGAGCTACAAGAAGCCCGACCAACTCCAAGCAGTGCAGGGACATCCTGAGGGGATGCCTTATGGTCTTGCATATGATAATCAAAACTGTCACATGGCACTGACTCTGGGAGCGTTATCAGTTCTGGTGGGACCAGAGGTTTCACTTGCTGACTCTGTGGATCCTCAGAGGGCTGCTGCTTTAGTCTCAGTCTTGCACAAGCTGAAGGAAAGTCCACTCTCTGCAAAGGAGCTGGTAACAGTTCGAGAACTGATAAGTTATGTGCATCGAAACGTTGGATTGCAGCAAGATTATGGAGAGACTCTTATTTTTTTGTACGGACTTGTAAACTCGAAGCAGTCAAAAGTCGAATTCCGGCAGTGTTTTACTTGCTACTCATGCAACAAGACGTGGGATACAGAGCAATTCACCACGAACTTGATTCATCTGCAATTACCACTAGTTGAAGTTCGCAAATTCCAGGAACTAGTTACGGATTGGTGTTTCCACGAAAATCTAGTTGACTATCAATGTTGTCAAAGAGACAAATCAACAGTTGGAACTCGAACTAATCTGGTTGCATTGCCTGACGTGATTGCTTTCACGCTTGGGAGGAACATTTTACGCAGGAACAGAGCACGGATTTTGTTGGAACAGATGTTTCAGGTGGTCGATATCACAGAAGAAAAACTCTCATACGAGGTGGTCCAGATAGGCTTCCACGAAGGTGGTCTCTATGGTCACTTCACGTTCTTGATGAAGAATCTTTCGACCGGCGAGTGGTTTTTTTACAATGGAGGAATTATCAAAAAAGAAGATTTCACTATTGTTCTCAAGCGAAGTGCTGATATCGTGTATGTTGCTGGAAAGAAACCTTCTCTAGCTTTTGCTAAAAATGTAATGCCTTCCCTACCTTTGACCATTGACCTCCAAAAATTGCCCGATGAAACTGACTTCACACCTACGAACACGATCAAATCGAATGTCCCGGTTCAGAGTGACCCAAAACTTGTAATAGATGATGGGCTGGTTGACAATTTGATGAATTTTACCACATCACATCCGCGAGTAAAGTATCCAATGTTTGCTCTTATGGTTTTTGCAAGGTTGTTGAAACAGTTTCTGTTGTACAACAATCAAGCCTTACAGGTTCCTTTGGATGCATGGTGGGGTGATATTACGAATCGATTTGTGCGCTTGAGTCAGCTTGGCCTGGAAGATCCGAGAATGATTGCTACGTGGCTACCAACAGTCCCGGTCATGTTTCCTGGGGTGAATATCCAAACGTATGTCACGATTGACAAAAAGGTTGTCAAGTCAACTGTTTACTCCTGCCCTGGTTCTGAGGAGCGAAGAACATTCCAGCTTATACAATTGAAACCTGGTGGTCAGTACTTCCCAATGGTGGTTCCAAAGAAAAAAGGCAGTGTATTAGCGAATTGTCTACCTGTTACTGGGGAAGACACGAAGGAAATAATGTTTCTTGTAATTCCTCCCTTGACGAACAGATTTACCACGTTGGGATCACTTCTCTTTCTTGAGGCGTACTGCAGGAAGGAGACAAATGATGAGGTTGGAGTGCTTCCCATTGCTGAGCCTGAATCTTTTACACCACAACGAATTCCCTGCCCAAAAACACCAGTTCCAGGAATTTCAGAGAACTACTGGTTGTGTAGAATGCTCCTTAGTCTCGTCTGTAATGAACGCTCTCTTCTGTTCAGAACAGGTGAGGAATCCACGTCTATCGAACAAAACCTTGCAAATTATTTCGCTCTAATCAGAATGGCTGAGATATTTTTCGACATAACAGAGGACCATTTTCACTTGGTTTTAGGATGTGGTCGTGGCAGAGCTCTTCTTTTGTTGCCATGCATTGCGATGTGCGATCTGACTGTACTTGGAATTGAAAGAAATGCGGAAACTGTTAAAGAGTGCTACAGGATGCTTTGGGATATCCAAAGGAACAGCAAGGAGATTCCAGGTGAAGGATTTCCAAACTCTAGCCAAGTTTGTCCCTGGACCAGGCCAAAAATGACTGCTTTCCAATGTGATTCTACAGCAATAACAAGTCTTGCCGGAGTTACATCAGCCAGTCGGTTCGTTGGTGGTAAGAAAAAAGATAAAGAAGTTACTGAGGAGTTCAAGAGGGTCTCCAAGCTTTTGTTGGGAGAGAAAGGCTTGCTTTTTTTCTGGTGTTATGCTCTGCGTGAACAAGCTGTAGCCAAATTGGAGATGGACACCTCGAAGTGGAAGCTTATTCCTATGGAGAACATGACTGAGGAGGGTTCCAAATTCAGTGCAACTTTGTTTATCAACCTGAACCAAGTGCATAATCCAGTGGTCAACAAAACGAGAATGGCTACTGTGTTGCGTGACCATTTTAAAGCTGCTCAACTTCGGCCTGATGGTGTAGGACCTAGCCCAAAGAAACCTCTAAAAGATACTCTTCGTCACGAGCCGAAGCCCACTGTTTTTTTTTCGCCAGCACAGATTGAGCCACGGCCACGTGACGATTCCAGACGAAACCTCGCGGCTGAACTCAGCGGAGAGTCAGTACCTAGAGCAGAAGGACCCTTCGTGTCACCCGAACCAAGGAAAAAAAAACCACGAGACAAGAGCACAGGGGAATCCTTAACGTCACCCGAGAACAAAAAAAAAAAGCGAGAAATAAGCACAAAATCTTCTGACTCCCAGTCTCCTGGCCCAAGAACGAAAAGACAGAAACGACAAGCTGACAGTCCAGCAGGGGGCTTAAATGAGCAAGATTTTCCGTCACATGAATCATTTCATGATGAACCTCCTGATGGTAAACCTGGTCAACTCCCTGGTTTTGCTCCATCTCCTGCTGATACTCCTGGCAATAGTCCATCTCCTGCTGATACTCCTGGCAATAGACTCCCTGCTTTTACTCCTGTAGGTGAGCCCCCTGACAGGTCTGCAGCTGATACATCTTCTGGCGTCTTTTTACAAAACCAAATCCAGGATTTGCGTGAACAATTGAAGAGCCATGTCGACAAGCAGGTCTCTGGTTCTTCAAGTGATGTCATGCGCTCTTTCAAGTTCCAGATCCAGGAGTTGCAGAAATTACTAGAAAACAATAGTTTAATCAATTCTGCGGGTCGTTCTCAAGGTTCTGTCGATTTGGTGGATATGAAGAAGCAGCTCGAATCAATCCAAGAGACTTTAGTGAAAAAAAAAAACAACGACTTTCTTGATCTGCTAAAGACAGTTGCCACAAAGGAAGATGTCAAGTCAGGAGTGGATCAAGCGAGAATTGCTGGGTTGCAAGGTGCAGTGGCAGATCTCCGTGTGGACAATGTACAAGTTATGCTTGCAGTGAAAGAAGGGCGAGAGGATCGAGCGTTACTTGGTGAGCTGATGAAAAAAATGGTAGAGAAAGATAATAGTCATAAGACTTTTCTGCCGCCACCACAAATGCCCACTAATGCTGAGAGTAGTCTGGCGCAGCCTCGATCACACGTAAGAGGTAGCAGAAGTATGTCCCGCAATCGAAGCAAGGGACGGAGACACAAGAAAAGTCGAGGTAGTAAGTCCCGCAGCTCTTCTCGACGATCGCGTGACAGTCGGTCTCGCAGTCGAACCAAAGGACGCGGACGTGACAAAAATCGACGATCGCGTGACAGTCGGTCTCGCAGTCGAAGTAAAGGACGCGGACGTGACAAAAATCGACGTAAGTCCCACAGTTCTTCTCGTAAGAGTTTCTCCCGTAGTCGAAGTCGAGAGCAGAGACGATCCCAAACAAGAAAGCATCAGAGACACCGATCCAGTAGTCGCAGCCAAAGGCGGTACGAGAGAACATACGACCAGAGTCAACGCAGTAGAGAAAGTCCTGGTAACCAAGGAAGAAGCAGCAGCGGAATTCCTGCTCGATCGTACAGCAATGGGTTCCACCCAGTGACAGGTGCCCCTTTAAATGATTGGAGTTGTGCTGATGTATCTGCCTTTCTCCAAGAAAGGCATATGCCGAACCGAGTTGTAGCTGCTTTCACAGAAGCACAGATTTGTGGTGCAATGCTGTCTACCCTCTCGAATGAGTACTTGCAAAATAGACTCAAAATGGAGGAAGCGCACATCTCGGCCTTTCGGTTGGCTATGCAGTGTGCCATGAACCGAAACCGTTCGTAGTAGTAGTAGTAGTAGTAGTAGTAGTAGTAGTAGTAGTAGTAGTAGTAGTAGTAGTAGTAGCAGTACACGTGTAGTAGCAGTAGTAGCAGTAGTAGCAGTAGTAGTAGAAGTAGTAGTAGTAGTAGTAGTAGTAGTAATAGTGGTAGTTTTGTAGCAGTAGTAGTAGTGCAATTTTTTTGCACTAGTATTGATAGACAGTTTTGGCAGGAGCTCTTTCCTATGCTGGTGCTTGTTAATGAATATTGACTGTGAAGTCGAAGACTATGGGTTCTTCACTGTCAAGAATGAACCTGCATGTTCAAACCAGTTGAAGGACAAGCAGTCCCTGGATACAGATGAAAAGAAAAATGCTGTTATGTTGAACGATGGTCAAGGGAGAAACTGTGTGGAATCACCTCGATCAGATACAGATATTTGTGAGTACGACTTCTTAATCACGCCAATGGATCAGTCACAGATATTGGAAAAAGAACCTCAAGCTTCAGAAGGAGACGAAGAAGATCTTAGAAATGCACATTCTGAGGCAGAGTTGTATGACACTGAAAGTTTGCACAGCAATTATGTAGAAGGAGATGTGTCAGAAGTGGCAGGTGAAGAGTCTGAGTCTGACTCTTTGCATTCTCGTTCAAGTTCGAGTGCAATTTTGAAACGCGGCCAGATGAGTGGAACCCGGAAACGTGGACGTCCTAAGCTAAACCAATTGGAAGATGTTGTTGGTCAAGATTCCTCAACGAAAGTAAGAAAGCGTGGCCGTCCAACACTGTCTACAGAGAAGGAACCGAAACGATCGATTGGTCGGCCTGTTACAGATCCAGGAAATGAGAAACTGAGACTCAGACGGATGAGACGTGCCAACCGAGGTGTGTCCATCAATCCTGTTGGAAGACCAGTAAAGCGCCCTAAAGATATACGATGTCTGATTCAGCGACAGGATAGTCGAGAAAGAAAGTTGGTCCAGGACTGTATCACTGTTGCAAAAGAGCATTTATCTGACATTGAAGCCCAACAATTGCTTATGCAAGTGTCCAAGACCAAGCACGGTAGTTCTTCACTTCCAGTGTTTAACAAGTTGTCAGAAGCCGCAGATCAAGTAGCACAGGCAAAAGAAGTGATTGAGGCTGTGCAGAAAGGTGTCAAACGATTACAGAAAAAAGAAAGTTTGCTTGTAACCCGAACAGCTGCATCATGTTTACCAGCTGCTGCTTGTGTCACTTGGTTGGGCATGAATAGTCGTCAAGCGAGGGATCTCAAAAACAGCAATAAACCCTCTCGTGCTGTGACTAGCTCAGTAGACGATCACTATACGATGTACTCTTTGAGAGAATTGACTGAGATAGACGAAGACCAGTTTACAATAACGTACCTTGCTAAAGATCGCACCATACTGTTTGAAGTTAAGGAGGCTCACAAGACGAGTACCAAACCAAAATTTGATATTCGGGCTGAGGACGAAGTTGGAATGCTTGGTGTTTGGAACCCAGACTTTAATGATATGATGGAACGTTTTTGGCCCGTGGAAGCTGTTGATAAGAAGCAGTTCAGCATCAAGTTGATGTTTCCTTTAATGGATCCCGTAGAAGAAACATCTGAACCAGAGAGAAAAATCCTTCTGAATGAACTAGGGTCGCAAGTTCTCTTTCGCAGATGGAACCCAGGGCAAACACCACTTAGCCGGACTAGTCTGGAGGAACGTGAAATCTACCGGAATATGTTTGAAGAATGGACAACCTCTAAAAGTGGAATGGTGACGAACACTAAGTTGCTACTGAAATCGAAGGAAGAGTTGTATGAGAAAGTCTTCGCCCACTACCCAAATTTTGTGGCAAAGTTAATACGAGAGAAACCAGAGTTGCTTAAAGGAGCTAGGTGCTCTTTGCAGAAGACAAAGTTCCAGAACGATTTGATCCAGGTAGCTGAATCTGAAGGACAAACTGAGCCAAGTTTTGGTTCCGAAGCCACGCGTCTGAAATACTGGCAGCAAATGTATAAGGGGCTGCTTGCAAAGAACCAGTTGCGGAATAATCAGCGTATATTTGCCCCAAGAAAACGCCCCATAAAAGAGGAGGAGAAGCCACTCACTGAAGACCAAACCAAAAGTATTCCTAGGGTTAGTCCAGTGACTGAGAAAACATTCTGGTCCTTGATCAATAATGTGCTTCAGATCAAGTGGACGTCAGTGGAGAATCCAACGTTTTGCCAAATCTGTGAGAAGGGTCCAGAGATCCTCCAGAATTTGAACAAGGCAAGTGAGCAGGTGGGTATTCTCGAAAGAAAGATCGAAGAACTTCAAAAGCAGGTTAGTAGTATCCCAGAGGCAAAGAATCAGGCTCCTGTGCATGCTGCCATCGGCAAAGAGAGTGATGCACTTGAGAAAGAGCGGATAAAGGTCAGGGAGCTACGACCTAAGGCCAACCACTACGAGCTTCACTTAAAGCAGAAAGAGGTAAATCGTGAGAGAGTGCATGAGATCCAACGCAAATTGAAACTTCACGAATGCCTTGTATTCCGCGATTTCGTGAACAGCTACAACGCGAGGGGACAGAAAGTTTTGAACTTGGTCCTAGTGGTGTTGTATGTCCTTCGCGAGGGTCAAGATCCCCCTTGTGTGACTGTTGTGCATAATGTGTCTGATTTTGATTTTGATCCAAATAACAAAGCCGACCGTTACTTCGCTATGGACGTTTTGGACTTCCACCTCAACCCGGAAAATGGCAGCATGTTATTTCTACGATTCACGATCATCTACCTTTCGGGAGATCATGGTTCTCATTTTTCAGCCCGGGAAATACTCTTCTTCGAGTCGTTGATCTGGGAGAGATACAAGAAGACACTTCGAGAAGTAAGTCTGGCTTCCTACCACTGCTACAACCGTTGCGACGCTGGAGGGGCTTCCCTGGTGACACTCGTAAAGTGCCAAGCCAAGCAAGGTGCAGATTTGTGGGGATCTCGTGAGTACGTCGATTGCATTCGTAAGTTCGGAGCAGAGAACGCGGTGGGATATGCGTTTACTAGAATCAATCGGTCACAGTGGCTGACGGCTGGTTATCTTCCGAAAGTAAAGGCAAAACGGACCACAGGTGGACTTATCGAGGAGTTTAATGATGAATGGCTGCGGCGACAGTGTGACATTCGATTTGATTATGAAAATGAAAAAGGAGAAACCATTCACCTTACTGGAGGGATTATTCTTTGTCGTGAAGTGATTGGTGAGGGGGAATACAAAGTGTTCAATCTGGGCACAGCTCACCAAGACACGTTTTGCAAGTTGTGTTCGAACGAGCCGGGGATTACGCTTCGTAAGCCTGTTTTCCACGTGGGAGTTAAGTGCCCCAAGTCGGACATCGTCGCTAGTATGAGCAGCGGATCGTTGATGGAGACCATGAATCTCGATGCGCGACCGGATCCGGAACGGATCCGTGGAGAGCAAGTTGAGCAAACGAGGAAGGTCTGGTTAGATCCAAGCACTGGGAAACCGCGGGCTACCAAGAAACCAGCTTTGTTCACTTGCAAATTTCCAGGTTGTTTAAAGAAATTTGTGGCTGTACATGGAGTCAACAAGCACATGATGTCTTGCCATGTGTATTGGGAGTATCTTCAAGAAAACTTGTTCTTAGTTGAAAAACCTACCAGGAAGCGGAAGACCCCAGAAGGGAATCAGGGAGAAGCTGACGGGGTGGAACAGAGTGCTACATACCAATGCAAGTATTGTTCCAGAAAGTATAAAACTCATGGGTGGGCCAACAAACATATGACGAGAGAGCATGCTCTAGAATTAAATCAAGCAGACCTGTACGTTGTGGAGGCAAAGGATGCCCAGACTGGCGAACGGTTATGTGAATCAGAAGGCGTTGCCTCATGTGACGAGCCCGGGGACGAGCGTGCTGAAGAGGAGGACAGGGAGCCGGAAGGAGACGGAATCCTGGGGGAAGGCGAGACTGATTCAGAACTGCTGTACGAAAACCTGCGGGACCGAAATCAAAAAGCGGAATCGGAAAGGGACGGTGAGGATCCTGATTCAGGGAAGAATGGTGAGGAAGGTGATTCAGAGCACGATGACGAGGAAGATGGACTGGTCAGTAAGGAAGAAGATCTGATCTGTGTTGGATATGCACCTCGGGTTCCCATCCAAAAACCAGGGATAAACGAAAAGGTGTATGCGCTTTATAGCGACAAAGGTACCTTCCGAATTTTCGCTGGAACGGTCCAGGAGAAAACCATAGGCAAGGGAGGAACACCATCACATTTCGAGAGAGTTCTTTTTGAAGGCGACCAGGAGCCCTATAATGTTGAGAGAGATAATATTGACACACGGAAGCATTATGCTTTGCTGCGCTGCTTTATCAGCAATGCGATGCGTGAGATGCCTAGTGAAAACAATTTCGGGACGCTTGAAACTCAGTTGCGGGGCTGCTTTGATAAGTTTGACGGGGGTGACCTAAAAAGACTGACTGGTTTCGTTGGAAATAATACGCAAAGTCAGCAGCTGGCAGAACAATTGGTGGAGCTGTGTGGAAGGCTTGGCCGGAAGACACCTCCAACCCTAAACGAGTATCAAATTGAAAGGGAAGAGCAAATGTCAAAGAACAAGGCTTATTTAGAAGCACTCGGTATCCTCCAACCACTAGATGGGGACGATCTCAAAAAGCAAATCGTTGAACCACGAAAACCCAGAAAAGCCAAACAAAAGGGGGGCGAAAGACGTGTCTCCCAACGACTAAGTAGTCAGGTTGAGGCAAAACTGCCCCGCCAAGAATTACAAACTGAACCTAGTAGTAGTAGTAGTAGTAGTAGTAGTAGTAGTAGTAGTAGTAGTAGTAGTAGTAGTACGGAGGCTGCAAGCAATGAATAAACGGCAACTCTGGCAGGTACGGAGTCGCAGTGCTAGTCCATCAAGATTTTATTAAGGGCGAATGAACCCTTCGGTAACCCCGACGAGGCAAGAAATCGAGGGCTGGCTGCCAGGCCCTATATCACTGGATGTTGCTGGCATTGTGCATGACTACCTTGGGAATCCCTTCGTAACTTTGTGGGAGGTTCGTAAAGGTGGTATTATCTGGCTTCCTATCGCGGGCTTTGGCGACGACTATTGGGTTAGCTGGGGAGACGGAACGAGCAACCATATCCAATACAACGATGATTTCCCAATGACCCCCTCTCACACGTATTCAGCTGCTGGTCAGTACAGGGTTCATATAACAGGCATGATCCGTGGTTTTTGCTGTGGCGGGAGCAGGCATCACTCTGATGTGCCTGTTGTTCAAGATCGCAGCGAGCTTCTCGAAGTATCTCAATGGGGCTGTCTACGGCTTCTCAATGGTTCTAGATCCTTTGGAGGCTGCACTAAGCTGACTGTCACAGCTCGCGACGCCCCGGTGCTAAAGGATGCAAAGGATCTGTCAGAGATGTTTGCCGGTTGTGTCTCGCTGAGAAAAGAAGACTTTAGCAGCTGGGATACAAGTAACGTGACTTGTATGCGTCACATGTTCTATGGGTGCAAGCAATTTGATGGAAACGTGAGCACTTGGTCAACCAGCAGTGTTAAGGACATGAGTGGGATGTTTCAAGATTGCTTCCGGTTTGACGGCGACCTGAGCCGCTGGAAAACCGGTTGTGTGACTAATATGGATCGCATGTTTATGAGTTGTGTATCCTTCAATGGAGACCTGAGCCAATGGGCGACTGGCAACGTGGAGACCATTGAAAGAATGTTCCACGGTTGCGTTTCCTTTCGGGGAGGAGACTTACGGGGGTGGGACACCAGCCGAGTATTTGATATGAGGAGTGCATTCTCTGGGTGTGATGTTTTTAACGGAGACTTAAGTGCCTGGATCACTGGAAGTGCGGTAGCAATGGATCGCATGTTCAAAGGTTGCAGCGCCTTCAGGGGAGGAGATCTTTGCGGATGGAGAACTGGTCGTGTAACGGGTATGAAAGAGATGCTGATGGGATGCAGATCTTTCGAAGGGGACGTGAGCAGCTGGAATACGGGTGCTTGTGAGAGTATGTCTTCCATGTTCAAAGGCTGTTGTTCTTTCAACGGAGACCTGCGGCGTTGGGATACCAGTATGGTTATTCATGCCCAGCATATGTTTTTCGGTTGTGTCTCCTTCAAAGGAGACCTGAGCGCCTGGGATGTCGGGAACTTATCTATGTTGTACCAGCACAACAAAAGCGACTTTGAAAGTGTAATCGAGTGCATGTGTGGGGGTTTTTCAAGCGGGATCCCACAAGACTTCCGTCCTAGCAGACGAGTGAACCGACTGAGGAGTGGGAAACGATGGCGGATATAGTAGAAGTAGTAGTAGCAGTAGTAGTAGCAGTAGTAGTAGTAGTAGTAGTAGTAGTAGTAGTAGTATAGTGGTAGTAGTAGTAGTAGTAGTAGTAGTAGTAGTAGTAGTAGTAGTAGTATTTTATCATTATGAGCAGCCGTCGCTTTGGTTTTTGTGAACCTGACGATCGGCGGGTCGATCGGGCTGGAGCATGCAGCACTGGCACTGCGGCACTGGTAGACGACAACGAAGACGATCAATGTGACTATAACGCTACGCCGGGTGCGCGGAGTACCACGCTTTGTTCACGGACCGGCAGTAGTTGAGGCCGAGGTAGGAAAGTCTCGGTTAATTTTTATTATTATGAGCAGCCGTCGCTTTGGTTTTTGGGAGCCTGGCGATCGGCGGGTCGGGCTGGAGCAGCAGTGGCACTGCAGCACTGGTAGACGACAAGGAAGACGATCAAATGTGACTATAACGCTACACCGGGTGCGCGGAGTACCACGCTTTGTTCACGGACCGGAAGTAGTCGCGGCCGAGGCAGTAATGCAAGTCTCGGTTAATTTTTATTATTATGAGCAGCCGTTGCTTTGGTTTTTGGGAGCCTGGCGATCGGCAGGTCGGGCTGGAGCAGCAGTGGCACTGCAGCACTGGTAGACGACAAGGAACGAAGACGATCATTGACTAACGCTACGCCGGGGCGAGGAGTACCACGCTTTGGTCACACCCCGGCAGGAAGTCTCTGTCAATTTTTATTATTATGAGCAGCCGTCACTGTGGCTCCGTCAAGTTGGAGCTTGGTGAACGGCGGGTCGGGCTGGAGCAACAGCCAAATTGTGAGGCAACAGCTACTCGGGCCCGACTGCTCCGCGCGCGGTACGCCCTGGGAGTATCGCACTGAAGTGATACTGTAGCAGGGTAACCAAAATTTCCTGTAGTAAAAAAATGTTTAAATTACTACAGTAACAGAGAAATTTATCTTTGGACTTTGGTCAAATTTAAGTCGGACTTTGGTTAATTTAATTTTGGACTTTGGTTAATTAATTTGGATTTAATTTGGACTTTGGTTAATTTTAATTTGGACTTTGGTTAATTAATTTGGATTTAATTTGGACTTTGGTTAATTAATTTGGACTTTGGTTAATTAATTTGGATTTAATTTGGACTTTGGTTAATTAATTTGGTAATTACCGCCAAAACCTGTATTTACGACGGATTTAAATTACAGATGGATCATTGTAACTTTTCATAAGAAATTTTCAAATCTTCTTTTTCTTTTTCAAGGTTTTGAAGTTTCTCTTCGCACCTCTTTATGGCATCCGCAGTTGAATCGCCCATTCTTCTGGAAATCACAGTGATTTTATCAAGAGATTTTTTAGTGATTTCCAAACCTTTAACCTTAGTAGGGACCCCTTTTAGAGTGA
>Ga0114969_10003486_pt1 | contig 12658 bp, 14 predicted proteins | sample M_130807_MF_Meta_FD_87316 | JGI IMG/M metagenome (GOLD analysis project Ga0114969, IMG submission 87316) | Freshwater microbial communities from Lake Montjoie, Canada to study carbon cycling - M_130807_MF_MetaG | ecosystem: Environmental > Aquatic > Freshwater > Lake | place: Lake Montjoie...
AACCGAAAGCGCTTCCACCTCCAGCGTGCCGGACAGCAGGGGCATGACCCTCACGGCCACCTTCGCGGAATCCAGCGACAGGAACTCCTTCTCGCTCGCGTGTTCCGACAAGCGCACCTTGCCGAGCTCGATTCCTGCAACCGGAAACAGCGTGAGCTTCGGCGTCCCTTCAATCGACAGCGACCTCTGGTGCACCTCCTTCATGAGCCGCTCGGCGCGCTGCTTGACGAAAGCGCCGTCGATCACCAGGACTGCAGCAACGATGGCGAGCAGTGCGACCAGCACCAGGCCGCCTGCCGCATAGAAAACGATCCGGATTGCCTTCATGGGACAGCCCCTCCTGCGGATTCAGCCCGGCATCTTTGGGTTGGAAACGCCAAACGGGACATGCCCGGTGGCTACGTGCTTCTGCGCCGACTCCACATGCCCGCGCTGGTCGTCAAAGTAGATGTCCGGCTGGAACGCGGAAAGGAATGCACTCTTGTCGAGTCCACCCAGGAACATGGCTTCATCCACGCCGACATTCCAGTTCATCAGCGTACGCACCGCGCGCTCGTGGGCGGGCGCGCTGCGAGCTGTCACCAGTGCTGTACGGATGCGCATCGGCACCGACGCACCTGCCGTCTGCAGGCGATGCAGGGCCTCCAGCAGCGGCTTGAACGGGCCGGGCGGCAACGGCTTCAACGCGTGCTCGGTCTCATGCCTCTGGAACGCGTCAAGCCCGTCGCGCTGGTACACGCGTTCGGCCTCATCGGAAAACAGGACCGCATCGCCATCGAAAGCGATCCGGACTTCGTCCGCGTGCCGCTCGCCGGGCTGGGCCGACTCGGGGATCACTCGGGCTGCGGGAAAGTGGGCATCCAGTGCGCCGCGGACGTCCTCTTCGTTGGCCGACAGGAAAAGGTTGGCGTGCAGAGCCTCAAGATAGCGGTAGGCGTTGCGCCCACGGGTAAACACGCCGCGCTCAAGCTTCAGGCCCGCATGCTTGGCCGACCGGAAGACGCGCAAACCTGAGACCGGATCATTCTTGGACAGGATCACGACTTCAACCCGCTGCGCATCCTCGGTATTGAAGGCCAGAAGCTTCCTGACCAGCGGGAAGGCAACACCGTGCTTGGCGGCTTCTTCGAGCCGCTCGAGCTGGAGTTCCATGTAGGCCCGGTCGCCGCCCCGCTCGAAAACCTTGTTCTCTTCCTCGAAGTCGAACAGGGCGCGCGAGGAGATGGCCACCACCAGCTTGCCGTCGAACGTTACCGCCATAGGAAGGTCCCGGGCGCCAGGAGTCCGGCGCAGTACGGCGGGATTGTACTGCGCGCCGGGCGGCCGCCCTAGAACGCCTGCGCGCCGAGCGCCGCCAACCCTGCGCGCGCGCACTCGCAATCCTGCGCACCGGTCCCGGAGCCGACGCCGATCGCACCCACGCAGACCCCGTCGAGGATGATGGGAAAGCCTCCCTCCAGGTTGGTGAGGCCGCCATCGGTTGCGATGGCGAGCTTCACCTCGAGGTCCGGCATCAGCTGGCCGGACGGCTGGCGGTGCGAAGCCGCCGACATGGCCTTTTTCTGTGAAGTTCGAATCGAAAGCGTCTTTGCCCCGTCCATCCGAAGGAATGCGAGGAGGTTGCCGCCATCGTCCACGATCGTGATGTTCTGGGCGACGCCGAGCGACTCGGCTTTCCTTTTCGCCGCATCGAGCGCGACCAGGGCGCCTTCGTGGGTCAGCTTCAGGAACGGCTTGGTATGGGCCATAAGGTCCTCACTTTTCCGGGAATACGAAAGCCTGGGCAAGGTTTGCGTGCACGCCGACCGCGGTTCCCGCCGGGAAGCGCTCCAGCGCCTCAAAGCCGGGATGGCGGACGCGTACCGCGCGTCCGTCGCCAAAGCGCACATACACGTCCACGTGCGTACCCTGATACACATGCGTGTCCACGACCCCTTCGCCGAGGTTCGCTTCGACACCTTGGGCGGGCACAAGAGCCAACTCCTCGGGGCGCGCAAACAGGAGCGCCGCCGAGCCTGCGGCCAGCACATCCACGGCGCCATGCTCCTTGGGCAATCTCAGTACGTGCTCGTTCGCCTTGAGGACCACTTCGCCGGCCTCGATACCGATGACCGTACAGGGCATCCGGTTGATATCCCCGATGAACGACGCAACAAAGCTGGAGGCGGGGTTCCTGTACAGCTCCGCGGGCCCGGAAAGCTGCTCGATCTTCCCATGCGACATCACCGCAATACGGTCGGAGAGCGAGAGCGCCTCGGACTGGTCGTGCGTGACGAACAGGGTCGTGATCCCGATCCGCTTCTGGATGCGCTTGAGCTCGACCTGCATGTCCGCTCTAAGGTTCTTGTCGATTGCGGAAAATGGCTCGTCCAGCAGGATCACGCTCGGCTTGATGACCAGCGCGCGCGCAAGCGCCACGCGCTGTTGCTGTCCGCCCGAAAGCTGCCGGGGCGTGCGAGGACCCATCTGGGGCAGCCGGACCATTTCCAGTGCCTCGGCCACTCGCGGGCCGATTTCGCTGGCCGGCACCTTGTGCATCTTCAGGCCGAAGGCGACGTTCTCAGCGACGGTCATGTGCGGGAAAAGCGCGTAACTCTGGAACACCATGCCGATCGAACGCCGGTAGGGCGGGACATGGGTCACAGCCTCCCCATCGATGAAGATCTCGCCCCGTTCCGGCTCGAGGAAGCCCGCGATGAGGTTGAGCAGGGTCGTCTTGCCACAGCCCGACGGGCCCAGCAACGTCAGGAATTCGCCCTTGCGGATCTTGAGCGAAACACCGTCGACCGCCGGGGTACCGCCAAATGATTTGACGGCGCCTTCGACCGAAACGCTGATCGTGTCTGTCATCATGGGCGGGCCTCGATCATGCCCCGCGCCCGGCGGAGTCGCGCCACTGCGTGAGCGTCCTGAGACCGTTGGCCGGGGTCACGCCGCCGCGCAAGGCGCCTGCGGCCGTCGGCCCCCAGAGCACATCGTAGGATGCCGGCAGTTCACGGCTGTCCGGCATGGATAACCAGAGCCGATAGACTAGGCGCCTCTTTTCAAGTTCGTCGAAATCCACGATCGACGTGCGTGAGTGATAGGTCACGTGATTGTTCAGGAGCTGGATGTCGCCGGGCTCCATGCGCGTCTGCAGGCAGAGTTCGTCCGCCAGTGCAGCCAGCATGTCGAGCGCCTCGTCCTGCTCCTTGCGCAGGCGCGGCGTGCCGTTGAACTTCTGCGCCGACTCGACGTAGGAGCGCGAGTACTGGCTGGTGAAGCGCCCTTTGTGGACGCCGAACACCGGGTTGACGTAATACGGCGACTCTCCCTCGGCCTGTTCGTTCTGGCGGCTGTGGTGGTAATTGCCGAAAAGCTCGTCCAGCAGGTCCGGCCGGCGCTCCAGCATTGCATTGTGGATCGCCGGCGTGCTGACAATACGGCTCTCGCCTCCCTGTTTGCACTGCCGGGCACAAAGCAGCGCCACGACATCGCACCGGTCGGTATGGAACCGGAGCGACGACGCGGTGCGGTAGCCGCGCGAATCGGGGCGGCCGAGCTGCTCGCCATAGTCGCGCACTTCGGCAAAGTACTCGCCCGTCTTGTTCTGCGAGACCGCCGTGCCCAGGTGGGCACCTATCCCCCACAACACCCAGCGCAGGTCCTCCATCGAGAAGGTGTCCGTCGGGATCCCCCGGATGTTGGCGATGCCACAGCCCTGCTCGAGCGCATGCGAGATCGCTGCAAACCGCCGGGAAAGCACGGGCAGCGGAAAGTTTTCAGCCGTAACCGTATACATGTCGGCCCGCGCCTCGCGGACCACACGGATGGCCCGCTGCAGGTCGGAAATTTCCTCGGCCGTCAGCACATGGATCCAGTCCGTGCGCTGCGCAAGCTCTGTGCCGAGCCAGACGTCAGGTCCGGCCAGAGGGATACGTGATGTGTTGCTCGTTGCCATTATTGCGTCTCCATTCTTGTGCTGCGGGGTCAGTGCCTCGCTTCGATCGACAGGATGCGCTCGAGGCCCAGCCAGCGGTTCGCGGCAACCAGGAACAGCACGGTCACCGCAATCAGCATCGAGGACAGCGCGGCCATGGTCGGGTCCGCGTACTCGCGCACATACGTGTACATCGCCACCGGGAGTGTCTGCGTCCTCTGCCCGGTGACGAAGAGGGTCGCGGTGAACTCGTTGAACGACAGGATCGCCGCGAACAGCCAGCCCCCGGCCAGGCCAGGGGCGAGCAGCGGGAGGTCGATTTTCATGAACACCCGGAAAGGCGATGCCCCCAGACTCGCCGCCGCCCGCTCCAGGGCAGGGTCGATGTTCTTGAGCGAGACATATACGCTGCGCATTACGAACGGCAGCACCAGGATCACGTGGCAGGCGACAACCAGCGAAAAGGTGCGCGCCAGGCTGATCTCCGAGGCGAGGATCAGCATCGCGATGCCGAGCGTGAAGTGCGGGATCACCAGCGGCGACAGCAGCACCGCCTCAAGCGTGCGCTTGCCGGTGAATTCGAACCGCTCGATGACGAAGGCAGCCATGGTGCCAACGGCCAGTGCAATGCAGGAAGCCCATGCCGTGATGATCAGCCCGTTCACCATCCCCTTGCGAAAATCATCGTAGGTCCACGCCCGCTCGAACCACTTGAGCGAAAAGCCCGTGGGCGGGAACATGAGCAGGGCCTTGTCGCTGAATGCCGTCACCACCACCACCAGGGATGGCAGCGTGACATAAATGAGGGTCGCGCCGATCAGCACCCCGTAGAGCACGCGCAGGAGCCTGTCCATCAGTGCAACCCCACCCGTTCGAGGCGGCGCATGCCCAGGCTCATGAGACCCAGAATTGCAAAGATCAGTGCCAGGGCGGCCATGCTCAGCACGGCCGCAAACGGGAAATCGAAATTCGAGAATCCCAGCTGGTAGACCATGTTCGAAATCATGTTCACCTTGCCGCCGCCGACGAGCTGGGGCGTGGCAAACGCCGAGAGCGTCCAGGCAAAGATGGTCACCGTGCCCGAGAGGATGCCGGGCATGGTCAGCGGCAGGGTCACGTTCCAGAAGACCCTGAGCGGCCCCGCGCCAAGGCTCGCAGCCGCCTTCTCATAAGCGACGTCGATATGGCTGATGGCCGCCGCCAGGATGATCACCATGACCGGCAGGGAGTACTGCACCAGGGCGACCGTCACGCCGAGCGGCGTGTAGAGGAGTTCGAGCGGCGTGTCGATGATCCCCGCCGCCTTGAGGGTGCCGTTGATGAACCCGTTCTTGCCCAGCACCACCAGCCACGAGTAGGTCCGCACGATATCGCCGGTGAACATCGGCACGATCGTGGTGATCAGGATGGTGGACTTGAGCAGGCTCGATTTCGAGCGCACAAGCGAATACGCAAGCGGATAGCCAAGTATGAGGTTTGCAGCCGCGGTACAGGCCGACAGCAGCAGGCTGTCGATGAACACCCGCAGGTACACCCAACTGCCCATCCGCCCGAAGTTGGCGAGCGTGAAATCGCCGACCTTGATCGATCCCGGAATGTATTCGCGGAAGCTGTACTGGAAGAGCGAAGCGAGCGAAGCCACCAGCGCCACGGCAAGGAACACCGAGGGCAGGATGAACCAGGCGAAATAGGCTGGGCGCCGGTCTTGCATCAGGCAGGCGGGTTGATCCCGGCGCAGCGGACCCGATGCGGGCCGCCGCGCCGGCGCAGGGCGTTCAGCGGGCGATCAGGTTTTCGGTAAACCACTTGCGCCAGTCGCCCAGAAGCTCCGAGCGCTGCTTGTGGTCGATGACGATGGCTTGATCTTTCCACTGCTTGGCCGTCGTGAACAAGCCGGGCAGCTTGGCGATCTCGGGATCGACTTTGGCCTGCGGGCTGACCGGCCCCATCTTCTGCTTGTTGGCCACCAGGGTCTGGGTAGCGGGATCCAGCGCGATGTTGATGAACTTGTACGCGAGGTCCGCCTTCTTGGTTCCCTTGTTGATGCCTACGGTATCGATCCCGATGATGGCCCCTTCCTTGGGAACCACGAGGTTGATTTTGATGCCCTGGCTCATCATGTGGTACGCGTTGCCCGACAGCAGGACCTGCACGGGTGTCTCACCCGAGCCGATCTTCTCCTGGCTGGTGGCGTCCGAGTTGTAGAAGGCCTTGATGTTGGGCTTCAGTTCGAGCAGCTTCTTCTGGCCCATCGTCCAGTCCTTGGCCGTCTTCCCGCCCGACAGCAATGCGGAGGCATAGATGATGTGGCTGGGGTCGAAGTCCGGCAGGCCGATCGCGCCCTTGAGCCTGGGGTTCCAGAGGTCGCTCCAGGAGGTGAACTTGATGTCCGCCGGAACGAGGTCCGGGCGATAGGCGATCGTGTAGACGTAAGACCATGTCCCTACGTGGAACGGGCTGATGATCGCCTCCGGGAAAAGCGTCTTGGCGTTCGGAAGCTTCGCCATGTCGAGCTTCTCGTACAGGTCGTCGGACGCGTACAGCCAGCCCACGTGGCTGGTCGTGAAGATCAGGTCGGTCTCGGGGTTCGCCTTGGAGAGCTTGGCCTTGTTCAGCCGGTCGATCGTGCCGCCGGTGATGTACTCGACCGGCACACCGGTCTCGGCGGTGAAGCGCTTGCCGATGTTCTCGGCGGCGAAATCCTTCCAGCTGCCACCCCAGATGCTGATGCGCAACGGCTCCTGCGCCGAAGCGCCTGTGCCGAACGTGCCTGCAACCAATGCAAACGTGAGTGAAGCGCCGAACGTGCGCGCTTTCGATAGCCCCTTGACCGATCCGAACATGATTCCCTCCGCAGAGAAACGTTGATTGGGTCTTACGCCGCTACTTACCGCCGCTCTTCACTTTCTTCGCCTTCCTCGTCACCGGCTTCCTTGCCGCCTTGCCGCCTTGGCGGCTTTTGCCGGCGCATCCGGGATGACAGCGAACACGTCGATTTCCATAAGCAATTCCGGCCGGGCCAACCCCTGCACGATGATCCCCGTGGAGACCGGGTGCACGCCCTTCAGCCATTTGCCCACCACACGGTAAACGGCTTCCCGATAGGCCCGGTCGGTCACGTAGATCACGATCTTGCAGACGTCCTCGAACTTCGACCCGGCTTCCTCCAGCAGGATCTTGAGGCAGCGCATCGCGTTTTCGGTCTGCGCGGCCGGGTCGTTGATGCCGTGGATCTTGCCCTTGAGGTCCATGCCGGTCTGGCCCCGGACGAACACCATGTTACCGGCGCGAACGGCCATGCACAGGTCGTTGTCGATGTCCTGGCCTTTCCAGACGCTCTTGGTATTGAACTTGCGGATGCGTGTGTGAACCATGGTGATCCCCTAAGCAATTCTCATGCCGCCGACTTGATGCCGACCGGAAGGGCCTGGACGGGCGCGTCAACCCTGTCCGACAGCCCGGCGAACTTCTTGACCAGGTCGAGCGGCCCGGAAAAATCGAACGAACCATACAGCGCCGCCAGGTGGTTGAAGTGCGGCGCCTGGGCAAACTGCACAAAAGTGAGGCGATGGCCGGCGTAGTCCGAATTCAGCAGATCGCGCGCGAAGGCGAGCAGTTTCCGGCGATCGTCGGCCATCCAGTTGTCATTCAGCGAGTAGAACTTGTCCATCCACGACTTGGTGTCGTTCGACACGAAGGTCGAGTAGTTCGGCGTCACGCACAGCTGCCCGCCGCAGAGTTCGCGCGCGATGTGCATGATCTGCGGCAGGTTAGCGCAGGCATGGATCCGGCCGGCGTAGAGCAGCGACTGGTTGGGCATTACCAATCCACCGGGACTCTTTTCGGACAACGCGATGGCCGCAGCCAGGTGTGCGCGGATGCCTTCGCGGTAGGCCACCATGTCGGCAAGCTTCTCCTTCACCGACTGCATCTTGTCGAGGCCCGTCTGCTTGCAGTTCCACATGGCTGCACCGATCATCATGTCGGCCGTGTAGAGGATGCGCAGCACGTACGGGAAAGCCGAATAGCGGTGCAGCGTGCCGCGGATATAGCGGGCACCTTCCGTAAACCGGTGGAAGAAGACGTCCTCCCAGGGAATCAGGACGTTGTCGAGGATCATCAGGGTGTCGACTTCGTCGTAGCCGTTGCTGAGCGGGTAGTCTTCCTTCGAACCACGCCCGGCAAAGCCCGAGCGACAGATGTGCTTCACGCCCGGGGCGCCCATCTTGACGATGCAGCCCAGCGCATAGTCGGAAAGTTTTTCGTCCGACCACGCGCCGACAGTGGGCTTGAGGAAGGCCTGGTCGGCGTAGGCGGCTGCGGTCTCGTACTTCGCCCCGCGGATGATGATGCCGGCGTCGGTTTCCTTCACCACGTGGCACATCATGTCCGGATCCTGATCCTGCGGGCGCTTGGAGCGGTCGCCCTTGGGATCGGTATTGGCCGAGACGTGGAACAGGTCGTCCTGCAGCACCTTCGCGATGTGGCTGTCGATGTTCTTTGCGAAGCGCGGGTCGATCTTGTTCAGGACGTCACGCCCGTCGTACAGCGACCACATCTCGCCGATCGTCTCATCGCCCACGCGGGTTACGACGCCCTTGATGTCCTTGAAGAACACGTCAAGCGCATTCCACTTGTCCCACCAGTCCTGCTGGGTATGGGGCAGCTTGAGCAGCAGAGGGTTGCGATCCTTGCCCTCGCTGTAACCGAAGACATCCTTGTGGGCGGGCTCGTGCTGGATGTCATACATGCGCGCCTTGACGTCCACGATCGGCTTGAACGCCGGGTGGGTGGTGACGTCCTTGACGCGCTCTCCGTCGATCCAGACTTCGCGGCCGTCACGGATTCCTTCGCGGTATTGCTCGCCGGTACGCAGCATGGCAGTGGCTCCGAGGGTAGGGAAATGAGAAGCAGTAAAGGTAGCCGCGCAACTGCATCGGATAAAATACTTTTTACAGCTTAACTGTATAGGATAAGGCTATGCAAGACCCTCTCCCCCGGAGCATCGGCCGCCTGTCGCTGCGCGCGCTGCGCTACTTCGTCGCCGCCGCCGAAACCGGCAGCGTCACCGGCGGCGCACACCAGGTCCGGGTGTCGCAGCCTTCCATTTCCGCGGCCATCGCCCGCCTGGAGGCGGACCTCAAGGTGCAGCTGTTCGTCAGGCACCACGCCAAGGGGCTGTCCCTGACCCTGTCGGGCGACCGCCTGCTGGTCCAGGCACGCAGCCTGCTCGCCCATGCCCGGGAGGTCGAACAGTTCGCCGACACCATGGGCGACGCGCAGCGAGGCGAGGTCAACGCGGGGTGCTTCATCACCCTCGCCCCCTTCCTGCTGCCAGGCCTGCTGTCGGACTTCGCGGAGCGCTATCCGGAAATCTCGGTGAATGTGGATGAAGGCAACCAGGCGGAGGTCCTCGAACAGTTGCGCAGCGGGCGGTGCGAAATGGCCCTCACCTATGCCTACGGGCTCTCGGACGAGTTCGAGGCCGAAGTGCTGGCGGAACTCCCGCCCCGCATCATCCTTGCGCACGACCACCCGCTGGCCCGCCGCCGCCAGATCAGCCTGAAAGAGCTTGCCGGCGCGCCCATGATCCTGCTGGACCTGCCCCATACCCGCGACTATTTCCTGTCGCTGTTTCGCAGCGTGAAGATCGAGCCGCGGGTCGCCCACCGCACGCGGTCCTACGAAATGGTGAGGGGGCTTGCCGCACGGGGCCTGGGGTTCGGCATCCTCAACGCGATCCCGCGCCTGCCCTGGACCTATGACGGCAGGAAAATCGTGGCGGTCCCCATCGCGGAGGACCTGCCGAACATCCTGGTGGTGAGCCTGCGCCTGAAGCGGGTGGCGGCCCGCCCCGCCGTCTCACTGTTTGCGCAGCATGCGCGGCAGCACTTTGCGGAGTTCTGGCCCAAGGTCACCCAAGCCGCGCCCAAACGGCGAGCCCCAGCCAAGCGCACCGCAGGCGGGGCTGCTAGTACCCGCGCTGCGGATCGACGACGTTGAGCAACGGCTCGCCGGCAGAGACCCGGCGCAGGTTCTCTGCGACCTGGCGGGCGGCGGTACGCGGAATCGCGACCGAGGCCAGGTGCGGCGTGACCAGCACCTGGTCGAAATCCCAGAGCGGCGACGACTCGGGCAGCGGCTCGGTCCTGAACACGTCGAGCGTCGCTTCAGCGACCTGCCCGGAGCGGAGCGCGGCGATCAGCGCGTCTTCGTCGACCAGCAGGCCGCGGCCGACGTTCACCAGCTTGGCGCCGCGCGGCAGGAGCGCGAGCGCCTTCGCGTCGAGGATGCCCTCGGTTTGCGGCGTGAGCGGCAGCATGACCACAAGGATGTCGGTGCGCGCGAGGAACGGCGCGAACCCCGCCTCGCCGTGGAAGGACTCGACACCTTCAATTGACTTTGGCGAGCGCGCCCAGCCCGCGACGCGAAATCCCTGCCGGACGAGTTCCGACGCGGCCATTGCACCGAGGTTGCCCAGTCCCATGACGCCGACGCGGCAAGTGGCTGCCTCGTGGGGGTGGAGATAGTGCCAGCGGCGCTCCCTCTGGGCGCGCGCAAACGAAACGAAGTCCCGGTAGTGGCGCAGCACGGCCGCCAGCACGAACTGCGACATCATGCGGCTCATCTCCTCATCCGCAATCCGCACGATGGGAATCCCCGCCGGCAGGGTGCGGTCCTTGACGATGGAGTCGACACCCGCCCCGAGGTTGATGATGAGCTTCAGGTTGGGGTACTTGCGCAGTTCGCCCTCGGGCGCCTTCCAGACCAGCGCCGCCTCGATGTCCCCGGGGTTGCCGACATTCGGCCAGACGCGGAAATCCAGCCCGGGCATCGCATCCCCCAGATGCCTGCCCCAGTCCGCCGGATCGTCAAACTGACTGTAAAAGAGGAGCGCCATTATTTCTTCCGGTCCAGCAGCCGGCGCATCGCGGCGACGGCAAGCTCGTAGCCGTCGGCCCCAAGCCCCGCGACGATCCCGGTCGCCGCCTTGGAAATGAAAGAATGGTGGCGAAACGGCTCGCGCCGGTAGATGTTGCTCATGTGCACCTCAACGATCGGGCCGGGGAACGCATTGAGTGCATCAAGGACTGCGACAGACGTATAGGTCAGTCCCGCGCCGTTGATGATCACGCCATCAGCCTTGCGGATGCCCTCCTGGATCCAGTCGATGATCTGGCCTTCCGAATTGCTCTGCCGGAATGCAAGCGCGATGTCCAGCCGCTTTGCTTCCGCCTCGCAGCGCGACTGGAGCATTTCGAACGTGTCGCTTCCGTAGGTGCCCTGGTCGGTGAGGCCGTACAGGTTCGCGTTCGGCCCGTTCAGGAAATAGACGGCTTTCTTCGTTTTTTTCATTTGTAACCGGGCGCCTGGGTCGGATCCACCGCACGCTGGATATAGTCGTTCATCTGGGGGAAGTATTCGGCAAATATTTTCTGCAGTTCGGCAATCGGCTGGTCGTGCCAGTCAACCCGCAAGTCGATCACCGGCCAGACAAAGCGGTCCACCACATACAGCCCGGCCGAGCGAACCGGATCCATCTCGCCCCCTGCAGCCAGTCCCGCGGCAAGGCCGGCCAGCAGGCGCTCCCCGAGGTGCTTGTCCGGGTCGCGCTCGAAAGCTTCGATCATTGCCCGGGGCACGGTGTCGTTTGCGAGCAGGTTGCCGCAGGCCACGCTCCCCTTGCCGTGGTGCTCTCTGTAAAGGCCGAGCGACTTGGCGCCCGAGTGGCTCGCCGTGCGGCCGTTTGCGTCGACCACCGCCAGTTGGCGGAATTCCGAATAGGGCCGCGCAGCCACGAGGGAGCGCAGCACGGCCTCGGCGCCATACCCCTCCGCGAGGAGGTCGAGTCCCAACTGCCCGAGACCGGGATCGGTGATGTTCTGCGTCGCCACGACGCCGACACCGGCGCGCGCCCAGCGCCCGCAACGGCTCGCCACGCAGATGCTGGAAGAGGTCACGACCACGCCGAAGCGGCCCGTCTCGGCGCAGCGTGCAATTATGGAAAACGTCATAGCTGGATGTCCTCGCTAGCAATCTTGCCGGGCGTCTCGAGCGTCCGGTAGGCCTGGTCCGAATACAGCAGCGGCGCACCGTCGCGCGACTGCAAGCCCACCACCATGCCGACGAAGACGGCGTGTGTGGCGACAATCAGTTCCTGCTTGAGTTCGCAGTCCAGCACCAGCAGCCCGTCGGTGAGGATCGGCGCCCCCGTCCCAATCGTGGTCCAGCTGTCGCAGGCAAACCTGTCCTCCCGCCAGCGCTCGATGCGCCCGGCGAACGAATCCGCGACGTGGCGGTGGCGACTGTCGAGGATGTTCACCGCAAAGCACTTGTTCGCCCGCAGCGCGGCGGGCGAAGGCCCCCCGAGGTGGACGCAGACGAGGATCTGGGGCGGCTCGGCCGAAGCCGTGCAGATGGAACTGACCGTGACGCCAAACCGGCCGCCCGGGCCGTCGGTGGTGACGACCGAAACCGGGGTCGCAGCGCGACGCATGGCGTTGGTGAATTGCTTGATGTCGATGGGACTCATGCTGGCAGCTTGTTGATCGCAGGACACAGTCTAACGCCAGTAAGCGGCGACAGCCCTGCGTGAAACTTGGAGCGGGTGAAGGGAATCGAACCCTCGTATGCAGCTTGGGAAGCTGCCGTTCTGCCATTGAACTACACCCGCTTTTTCTTTGGCTCCGGCGGTCACTGCCAAGAGATCGCATCATCCGGCGTGTCGCTGGATGATGT
>Ga0114969_10003488_pt1 | contig 12655 bp, 12 predicted proteins | sample M_130807_MF_Meta_FD_87316 | JGI IMG/M metagenome (GOLD analysis project Ga0114969, IMG submission 87316) | Freshwater microbial communities from Lake Montjoie, Canada to study carbon cycling - M_130807_MF_MetaG | ecosystem: Environmental > Aquatic > Freshwater > Lake | place: Lake Montjoie...
CCTCGATCGAATGGAACGTGATCACCGCCAACCGCCCGCCGGGCCGCAGCATCCGCATCGCCCCGGCCAATCCCTCCGCCAACCGCTCCAGTTCGCCGTTCACCACGATCCGCAGTGCCATGAACGGCGCGGTCGCCGGGTGCTTCTTCTGGCCGCGGCGCGGACACACCCGCTCGATCAACGCCGCCAGTCGACCCGTCGACTCGATCGGCCGAGACGCCCGCTCCGACTCGATCGCCCGCGCGATGCGGCGCGACTCGCGCACGTCGCCGTATTCCCAGAACACCCGGGCCAACTCCGACGCCGGCCACGTGTTCACCACGTCCGCCGCCGTCAGGCCGCCGCGCCCGTCCATCCGCATGTCCAAAGGTCCGTCCATTTGGAAACTGAATCCGCGCCCCGCCGTGTCGATCTGGTGGGAACTCACCCCCAGGTCGTACAAAACCCCGTCCGCGCCGCCGGCCGGGACCCACCCGGCCAGCTCCGAGAAATTCATCCGGCGCAATTCGAAACGCCCCTCGAACCGCGCCAACCGTGCCCGTGCCGCCTCAATCGCGTCGCCATCTTGGTCGCAGGCCCACAGCCATCCCCCCGGCGAACTCGCCGCGAGAATCGCCTCGCTGTGACCACCGCCACCGCACGTGCCGTCGACCCAGCGGCCGCCGGGGCGCACCCGCAGCGCCTCCAGCACCTCCTTCAACAACACTGGCGTGTGGGAAAAGCCGGATGCCATTCATCGCCCGTTCATGGATTGCCCGTTCGCGCGCCCGGCTCGGTTTGCCGGCCCCGCGACCCCGGTCAGTCGACCGAGACCTTCAGGTGGTCCAACCGTCGGCCGCGCAGCCGCTGCCAAGCCCGGTCGGATTCCTCCTCGACCCGCGGACGCGCCGTCGGCGACGGCAGCGACTCGTAGATCAACCGCGATTCCCCCTTGCGCCGCACCACCACCAGATCGTCGTCGACCAGCGAGTTCCTCACCGGCTTGACGGCGCCGAGGATCATCTCGAGTTGCTGGGGGGAGCGCAGGATACGCTCGCGCCCCGCCCGGCGGGGCCCCGACCAAAGACGGGTCCACCAACCACCGCGGGCCGGCCCGGCACCCGCGCCGAACGGATTCGCACGCGTCGCCTCCCCGACCGCCGGCATCGGGTCGCGGCCGCTTTTCCACCAGCGTCTCCAGTTCATCGTCTCACAGGGTCTTCGAGTCCACTTTCGCAAGGACCTTCTCCGCGGCACGCGCCGCGTCGTAGTCCTTGGGATTCCAGATTTCGAATCGGTCGATGCAGCCGACCAGCAAGGCTTCCTTGCGCAGGTCGGTCGGTTCGCGGAGTTCGGACGGGAGCGTGAAGCGTCCCGCACCGTCCAGATCGAGGCTCATGATCCGCTCCGAGTAATCATGCCGCCGCGCCAACTCCATCGGTTCGACGAACGGGCCGTCGAGCAACCCCGCGCTGAACCGCTCGAAGAGCTCGTACGGCAGGACCAGGATGAAATCCTTGTCGACCAACTTGTGGCGCACCACCACCGCGATGAGCTCGGCCTCGGCGGAGCGCATCTTCCATTTGTTGGGAAACTGGATGCGACCCTGTCCATCGACCCCGTGTTTGAAGCGCCACGTGAAGAGCGGCTTGCCCACCCGCCCCGCCCCACCCGCCCCGAACGCGCCCGACTCCCCGCCAGAATTGGCGCCGGGAGCGGAAACGCGTTCGTTGGATTCTTCGGATGGCATCGCCCAATCAATCGAGAGTTCGCACCGATGGAAACTCTCCGACTGACGGCTACTTTTTAAAACTTATCGCCTCTTTTGGTCAACTGATAACCACTGCATCAACCTAGACAGGTTATCCACATTCTATTCACCGATCGGAAGCCGTCAACCGACTGCCGGTGAGCGGGTTGAGGACGAGACCGACGGCATCGCGGTTCGCACACCCCGCCGAAACCCACGGGATTTCAACTTTTTCTTGGCAGGTTCACGCTCGCCTTCGACCGGTTTCGGCGTTAGCTGACCGGTGTCGTGCTGGTCTCCGCATTCGATTTCCATCTCCCGCCCGAACGGATCGCCCAACAACCGGCCGCCCGTCGCGACGCCTCCCGCTTGTTGGTCCTGCATCGTTCCGATGGCCGTCGCGAGCACCGCGGTTTTCCCGATCTCCTCGCCCATCTCGAACCGGGCGATGTCGTCGTGGTCAACGATTCGAGGGTGATCCCGGCGCGGTTGCGGGGATTCAAGGCGGACACCGGGGGGCTCTTCGAGATCCTGCTCCTCGAGGAAGCGCGACCGCGCGAATGGTGGGTGCTGCTGCGTCCGGGCAAGCGGGTCCGGCCCGGAACCCGCCTCCAGTTCCTCGATTCCGGGGGCAAGCCCCTTCCCCTGCACGCCGAGGTCCTCGCCAAGAACGAGGAAGGCAACGTGCTCATGCGTTTCGAAGCCGGCCCCGACGTGTTGGCCATCGCCGAAGCGCACGGCGAAATGCCATTGCCCCCCTACATCCACCGACCGCCCGGGGCTTCAACGGCCACGGATCGCGACCGGTACCAGACCGTCTACGCGGCGCCGCCGGGGTCTGTCGCCGCTCCCACCGCCGGGCTTCACTTCGACGCGGCGTCCATCGATTCCCTCGCGAAAGCAGGCATCGCGGTCCATCGCCTCACCCTCCACGTGGGCGTCGGGACGTTCATGCCGGTGAAGGCAGACCGACTCGATGACCACCGCATGCACGAGGAACGCTTCGCGCTCCCCCCGACCACCGCCACCGCCATCAACGCCGCCAAGGCCGCCGGGAAACGGGTCGTCGCCGTCGGCACCACCACCCTCCGCGTCCTCGAATCCGTCGCCCGCGGCCACGACGGCACCCGCTGGGGCGAGGCTCCCGACGCCACCGTCCCGCCCGGCTTCCTCCCGCTGCCCCCGGTCGAGGCCGGGCGGACGCGGATCTTCATCCGGCCGCCGTGCCGCTTCCGCGTCGTCGACGCGCTCGTGACCAATTTCCACCTGCCCCAGAGCACCCTGTTGATGTTGGCGAGCGCCTTTGCCGCCCCGGGCGAGCCGGACGCCGGACGCCGCCTGATGCTGGACACCTACGCCTTGGCCGTGCGCGAGGGCTATCGGTTCTTCAGCTATGGCGATGCCATGTTGATCCTGTGAACCCCGAGCTGGAGCCATGAAACCGGGTCCGACGCCACGAGGCCCAAACACCCGGCAAGGGAGGCCCCGGACGGGAACCCGTGGATCCGCCGGGCCCGCCCCGGACGGGGGCCGTCCCCAGGTGGTGGTCAACATGGCCATGACCGCCGACGGCAAGATCGCGACCTCGACGCGGTCGGTGCACACGTTCGGGAGCGCCCGGGATGGCGCCAACCTCCACGCGCTGCGGGCGACGGCGGACGCCATCCTGTGCGGGGCCCGCACCGTCGAGGAAACGGGGGCAACGATGGGCAACGGCGGCCAACGGTATGGCATGGCCCGGATCCGGCGGGGGCTTCGGGAACATCCCCTGCGGGTCGTCGTTTCCGGTTCCGGCACGATTTCGCCGGACGCGGAAATCTGGCGGCACCGCTTTTCGCCGATCCTCGTGCTGACGACGCGCCGGGCGTCGCGGGCCCGCCTGGATGGGCTCCGGACATTGGCCGACGGCGTCTGGGTCTCTCCCGGGAACACGCTGGACTGGGCGGCGGCGCTGGCATGGCTCCGGCGCGAACACGGGGTGCGCCGGTTGGTCTGCGAGGGCGGCGGCGAGGTGAACGACGCGTTGTTTCGCGGCGGGTGGGTCGACGAATTGCGGTTGACCCTGTGCCCCTTGGTATTCGGTGGACGCGATGCTCCGGGAATCGCCGGCGGCATCGGCGTCGAAAAGATCGCGGAGGCCGCGCGGTTCGAGTTGCGTGGGTTCCGGAGGGTGGGCGACGAGTTTTTCCTGATCTACCGGCGGCCAAGGGCGCGAAGGCCGGGATTTCATTGAACGGCCGAAGGTTGGGCACGTCCGAAGCTGGACTTGGCGGCACCTTCCTTGCTCCCTTTGCGGGATCCGGTGCGCCGGAACCGCTATGTCCAACGCTTCCCCCGAATTGAAAGGCCAACTGGTGGCCGCCGCCGAGCACCTGAAACAGGTCCGGACGGAGATGGCCAAGGTGATCGTCGGCCAGCACGAACTGGTTCACCGGTTGCTGGTGGGGTTGGTCGCGCGCGGCCACATCCTGCTGGAAGGACTTCCCGGCCTGGCCAAGACCGCCAGCGTCAGCGCGCTGGCCCGGGCCACCCATTGCGCGTTCTCCCGGATCCAGTTCACGCCCGACCTGTTGCCCGGCGACATCACCGGCACCCTGATCTACGACCCGCTCAAGGGCACCTACTCCACCCGGCAGGGCCCCATCTTCGCCAACCTCGTCCTCGCCGACGAAATCAACCGCGCCCCGTCCAAGGTCCAGTCCGCGCTGCTCGAGGCGATGCAGGAACGCCAGGTCACGATCGGCGACCGCACCTGGCCCTTGCCCGAGCCGTTCCTGGTCCTCGCCACCCAGAATCCCATCGAGCAGGAAGGTACCTACCCGCTGCCCGAAGCGCAGATGGACCGCTTCATGTTGAAGGTCATCGTGGGTTACCCCAGTGCCGAAGAGGAACTGGTGATCCTCGACCGCATGGCCAGCACCCGGCCCAACTTCAACCTCGACGCGGTGGTTTCCCCCGGGGAAATCGTCGGCTACCAGGCCCTCGTCAACCGCATCCACGTCGACCCCCTCGTCCGCGAGTACATCGTGCGGATCGTCGTCGCGTCCCGGGAAGCCGCCGCGGGCAAGGGCGTCGCCCCCGAGCTCAAGCGCCTCGTCCGCATCGGCGCCAGCCCGCGCGCCACCATCAACCTTGCCCTCGCGGCCCGCGCCTGCGCCCTGCTCGACGGCCGCGACCATGTCACGCCCGACGACATCAAGCTCGTCGGTCCCGACGTCATGCGGCACCGCATCCTGCTCACCTACGAGGCCGAGGCCGAGGAGATCGGCACCGAGTCCATCGTGCAGACGTTGCTCGGCAAGGTGAAGGTACCGTGACCGCGCCCCGGATCCGCCCGGTCCCGGCGCGGGCATCCACGACCCCATGATTCCCTCCCAATGGCTCCGACGGCTCCGCCAGGTGGAGGTCCGTGCCCGGGTCGTGAGCGAACAGCTCATGGGCGGGCGGCTCTCGTCGGTATTCAAGGGCCGGGGGATGGATTTCGCCGACGTCCGCGAATACGTGCCGGGCGACGACGTGCGGCGCATCGACTGGAACGTCACCGCGCGGCTCCGGAAGCCCTTCATCAAACGCCACGTCGAGGAACGCGAACTCGTCGTGATGCTGCTCGTCGACGCTTCCGCCAGCGGGCATTTCGGCACCGCGCCGGATGCGGCGATCGATGCCGGCACCGCGGCGGAAACGAAACGGGAGTTGGCCGCGATCCTCGCCGGCGCGCTGGCCTACAGCGCGGTGCGCGAGGGGGATCGCGTCGGCATGGTGCTCTTCTCCGACCGGGTGGAACGCTATGTGCCGCCGCGCAAGACCCGGCCCCACGTCACGCGCCTGCTCCACGAGTTGCTGTTCACCGAACCGCGCTCGCCCGGCACGTCGCTCGTCGCCCCCCTCAATTTCCTCAACAACCTTTTCCACCGCCCCGCCCTGGTCTTCGTGATCTCGGATTTCCAGGACGCGGACGAGGCCGCGTGGACCCGCACCCTCAAGGCCACCAACCAGCGCCACGAAGTGGTCGCGCTCCGTCTGGTCGACCCGCGCGAACTCGACCTGCCCGACGTCGGGTTGGCCCACGTCGAGGATTCGGAAACCGGCGAACTCATCGAGATCGACACGGCCGACCCGGCCGTCCGCCAACGCTGGAAGGAACTGGCCTTGGAACGGGCGGACCGCCTCGCGGCCACGTTCCGCAGCGGGGGCATTCCCGGCCTCGACGTCCGCACCGACGAACCCTGGGCGCATCGGCTCCAGCGATTCCTCGACCAGGCGGCCAAACGACGCGTCGCATGAACCGCACGAACGTCATCGAGGACCTCAGCCTGTTGCCGCTGCCGCCGTGGTGGCTGAACCCGTGGTTCGTCGCCGCGGTCGTCCTCGCGCTCGCCGCGATCGCCGGCATCGTGTCCGTCCTCGTCCACAGGTTCCGTGCGCGACCGCGGCCGGTGCCGCGCCGTCCCGTCGGACCGCCCCCCCACGACGAATTCCTCCGCCGCCTCGCGGATCTTCGCGCCCGGCGGGAATCGCTCGACGCCCATGCATTGGGGATCGAGGCCAGCGGGATCCTCCGGGGTTACATCGAGGCTTGGTTCCGGTTCCCGGTCTTGTTCCAGACCACCCGCGAGTTTCTGGTCCACGTGGCGGGCCGCGACGAACTGCAGGCGCGCCAGCGGGAGGCCCTGGCGGGTTTCCTCGCGGCCTGCGACGGCTTGAAATTCGCGCGGCACGACGCCACCCACGCCGAACGGGAAGCGCTCCTCGACACGGCGGAACGCTTCGTCCGCGAATGCGCCGGGCTTGTCCCGGTTCCCCAGGCATGACCCTTCCCGGCCAAATCGAATTCCTCCACCCCTGGGTCCTCCTCGGCCTTCCGGCCGTCGTGGCCCTCGGTTGGTGGGTGGGACGCCGCGGCCCCATCCCCGCGCTCCGGGTACCGTCCCTGCGCGGACTCGAATCGCTCGCTTCCATCCCCCGCCGGCACCCGCGCCGCTGGCGGGCCGGTTGGATCCTGCTTCCCCTCGCGCTCGCCGTCGTCGCCCTCGCCCGCCCCCGCGTCCCGCGCGGCGAGACGCCCGACCCCAGCAAGGGCATCGACATCATGCTCTGCCTCGATTTCAGCCGGTCGATGGCCGAGGAGGATTTCCGCCTGCAAAACAAGCGGGTCAGCCGGCGCAAGGCCCTGGAGACCGTCACCCAGCAATTCGTCGGCGGCCGCCCCAACGACCGGATCGGGATCGTGTGTTTCGCGCGGAGCCCGTTCCTGGTGAGCCCGCTGACGCTGGACCACAAGTGGGCGCTCAACGCGCTCCGGGAAACCGACCTGGCCACGGGCACGGGCATCGGCTGGGCGCTGCTGGCCAGCGCGAATTTCCTCAAGCGCGATTCCGACCGCAGCAAGGTCATCCTGCTGGTGACCGACGGCGAGAACTCGGCGGGACCCCGCGCCACCGAGACGGTGCAGGCCGCGATCCAGGCCGGCATCAAGGTGTACTGCGTGCTCATCGGCCCCGAGGTCGTGCCGCCCAGCGCGGCGTCGGGCCACGATCTCAACCGCGCGGCGCGCGCCACCGGCGGCCAGTTCTTCCAGGCCACGGATTCCCGGGCGCTCAAGGGCATCTTCGACCTCGTCGACCAGTTGGAAAAACGGGCGTTGATCCAGAAACGCCACGTGGCATGGCGCGAATTGCACCCCTGGGTGGTCGGCGCGTCGTTGGCATTCCTGGCGGGCGGATGGCTCGCCGCCGAGGGTTTCCGGAGGCGATCGCCATGAAATTCGGAATCCCCTGGATCCTGTACGCCACCCCGCCGGCGTTGCTCGCGGCCGGGTTGCTCGCCTTGGCCGCGCGCCGGCGCCGCGCCTCCCTCGCCGCGCGTTTTGCCGGCGGACCGCGGCGCGGTTGGGCCGACACCGGCGCCTCCGCGGCCCGCGCCCGCCTCGACGCCGCCTTGCTGCTCGTCGCCGTGGCGGGACTGTTCCTGGCCCTCGCCCGACCCCTGTGGTTCCGGCACGACGAGAAATCCGAACTCACCGGCGTCCCGTACTTCGTGGCCCTCGACGCGTCGCGCTCGATGCTGGCCGGCGACATGAAGCCGACGCGCTGGTTCCGCGCGACCAACGCCCTGGACCGGTTTCTGGCCAACGCCGGCAACGACCGGGTCGGCCTCATCTCGTTCTCGGGCGTCGCCTACCTCAACGCGCCGCTCAGTTTCGACATGAACGCGGTCCGCACCACGGTCCGCTATCTCGACCCGGAACTGATGAACGACGCGGGGTCGTCCCTGGGCACCGCCATCGAGCGGGCGGGCCGCTATTTCGCAAGCAACAACGTGCCCGTGCGCATCGTCATCCTCGTCACCGACGGCGAGGATCTGGAGGGAAGCCTGCTGCCGACCGCGCGCCGCTGGGCCCGCGAGGGTGTCAAGGTGTGTGCCATCGGCGTGGGCACGGTCGCCGGGGCCAAGGTTCCCCTCAACCGGTGGAATCCCAACTCCGGCGGTGCCAAGAACACCTTCGGACAGGAAGTCGTCAGCCGGCTCGACGAGGGCAACCTCCAGCGCCTCGCGTCGGCAACCGGCGGTCGCTATTACCGCCTCGGCGAGCGCGGCGAGGGATTCGACCGGCTCCGATCGGAGTTCCTTCGCCCGCTCGGCGAGGCATCGGCGCGCGAGGATCTCGAGAACTACCGGGAGGCATACCAATGGCCTCTGGGAATCGCCGCGCTCGCCCTCGTGCTCCGCGTCCTGCTCGGCGCCGACCGCGCCCGGCGCCCGGCCGGTCCCTCCGCCATCGGTTCCCACCTCGCGACTCCTCCACGCCCATGAAAACGTCCCTTGCAACCGTCGCCGCGCTTGCCGTCGCCCTCGGCGCCGTCGCCGCCCCCGCGTTCGGGCCCCGGGCCCTCGACGTCGCCGAGTTGCAACCCCTCGTTTCCGGCGGTGACCCGGCCGAGGCCCTGCGCCGCATCGACGCCGCGCTCGAGCACGATCCCGACAACGCCCGCTTGCTCTACAACCGCGGCGTCGCGGCCTACGCCTCGGGACAATTCGGCGATTCCCTCGTCGCGTTCGACCGCGCGGAAACCGGGGGGAGCCGCAAGATCGCCCGCCTGGCGCGGTTCCAGAAAGGGAACGCCGAGTACCGGCTCGGCGATGCCATGCGCCGGAACAACCTCGACGAGACCATCGCGCACTGGAAGCAGTCGCTGGAAGACTACCGCGACGTGCTCAAGGAATCCCCGGGCGACGAGAAAACCGTGGCGAACCACGAATTCGTGAAGGCGCGGCTGCTGGAAATCCTGATGCGGGACGCCGCGAAGCACGCGAAGGCGGCGCAGGACCCGCGCAATTCCACCGCGGAAAAGGTCGATCACCTGCGCAACGCGTTCGACAAGTACCGCGACGCGTCGCAGATCGACCCGCGGAGCCAGGAAGCCAAGGACGGCGAGAAACAGTCGCGCGAACAACTGGCCCAGGCGCTCGCGAAGGAAGGCCAGCGTCTGGCCAACCAACCGCTCCAGCCCCGGTTCAATCCGCGCGAACCCGCCCTGCCCGACTACGATACCCGGCCGCTCGAGGAAGGCGTGGGCATGCTGGAGGACGCCAACCGCCTGGTTCCCGAGCAACCCGAGATCAAGAAGGACCTCGACCAGGCGAAGGAGAAGCTGGCGGACGCCGACGTGCAGCGTGCCAAACGCTACATGGAACTGGAGGAACGCACGCCCTGGGCGCGCGAGAAACTCGCGGTGCTCCGGATGGGACGCGAACTCACCGAGAAGGCGCTGGACCAAGTCCAGAACTACAAGCCCGCCGAGGAGACCCGGGACGAAATCAACCGCCGCCTCGCGCAGGTGCACGAGGACGAGGGCGACGCCCAGAGCCAACTGGCACAGCACGCGAATCTCGAGCAGCAGGCCATGTCGCTGAGTCAGGCACTCGACCATTTCCAGCAGGCGAACGATCTCCAGCCCGCCCAGAGCCAGTTGCCGCCGAAGATCAAGAAGACCTCGGAACAGCTGGCCAAGGCCCTCGACAAACTCGCCGACAAACTCATGCAGTCCCCCAAGGGACAGGAATCCCTGGAGCAAGGCATCGCCCGCCTCGAGGGTGCCGACCAGGCGCTGAACGAACTGCAGGGACTGCAGCCCTCCAAGGAAACCCAGGCCAAGTCGGAGCAGGTTTCGCAGCAACTCGACGGCATGCGCCAGAAAGCCGCCCAGCAGGGCCAGAAACCGGGTCCGGACGGACAGCCCCAGCTCGTGCCCGGCCAGAACGGACCGGGCGGCCAGATGGTGATGCAGGGACCGCCCATGGATACCCGCCCGCGCATCAACACGCCCGGCATGAAGGGCGAATGGAATTCCCGCGCCATGAATGCCGGGAAGGATTATTGAGCGGGCCCTCCGACCTCGTCGCCTTGACCGCCCAGATCCTGGCGTCCGTCGCGGTGGCATGGGTCTTCCACCGCCTCGTCGAACGACGTTTTCTCGGGCCGGCCTCGCGGGGTCGGTCCGCGGCCGATCCCCCGGCCGAAGGCCCCATGCGGGGCATCTAGCCGCCCACGCGCCCGGGGTCCGCGTCGAACGCCACTTCGCCCGGCCAGAGCGCCCGCAGCAGGTCCCCCTTGCGGTTCGCCGCCTCCAACTCGGCCCCGATCTCCCCGTCGCCCGTGGCCGTCACCCGCAGGGTCTTTCCCGCCGCCGTCGCGGTGGCCCGGGCCACGCGCTGGACGTGGCGCCGGTCCAGGGCGTCCCCCACCCGCAGGATGGCCGACAGCCAACGCACCCGCCGGCGGTCCGGCGCGGACAAGGCGGCGAATTCCGGGTGGGCGACGTCCGGCACGGCCTTGCGATGGTAACGCGCGATCTGGGCGCACAGCGCCACGCCGCGCGCGTCCAAGCCGGTCCAGGGATGCTCTCGGATCATCCGCGCGGATTCCTTGTGGTGTCCCTTGCCGTCGGGCTGGGTCGCCGACCACCCGATGTCGTGCAGCAGCGCGGCGAACTCCAGCAACAGGCGTTCCTCGGAACCGAGCCCGTGGATGGACTGCAACGCGTCGTGCAGTTCCAACGACAGGCGGCACACGTGGCGCACGTGTTCCGGTTCCGTTTCGTGCCGCGACAGCAGTTCCTCGATCCCGCGACGCACCGCGTCGACGTTGGTCACCGCGCCGCGCTCAGGCATGGGTTGCCTCCCCGGCCCCGGGCCCGTCGAGCAGTGCCGCGAAGCGCAGGCCACGCAGGCTGACGCCCAGGTTGGAAAAACCGAACACCCGGATCACCGACTCGTAGATCGCCGCGCCGAACAGGATCACGTCCGCGCGCTCCGGCGGCAGCCCGGGCAACGCGCGCCGCCCCCCCAGGGGCAGCGACCACAACCGCTCCACCAACCGCCCCAGATCCGGCGCGGAAAACACCGTCGACTCGATCGCCGGCCGGTCGAACTCGGCCGACCCGAGCTGGATCAGGGCGAGGATCGCGGTGGTGCCGCCCACCCCGAGCACGTGCTCGGGAACGCCCCCGGCACCGAGGCACGGGACCAACCCCGGCGCCACCTCGGCGCGGAGGAATGCATCGAGCCATCCGCGCAGCGCGTCCAACTGCCCCGCGCCCGGAGGATCCGCCGCGGGAAACCGTTCCATCAGGCGCACGCTGCCCAACGCGAAGCTGCGGCGGAATTCGCAGGCGTCCGCGCGTCCGAGGACGAACTCCGTGCTGCCGCCGCCCACGTCGAGGATGAGCAGGCGCCGCCCGCCCAGACCCGGCGCCGACGTCACGCCCCGGAACCCCCATGCCGCCTCCACGTCGCCCGAGATCACCTCGACCCGCAATCCCGAGGCCCGCTGGATCGCGTCGACCAAGTCGGCCCGGTTGAGGGCGTCGCGGGCGGCGCTGGTGGCCACGACCCGGACGGACACCGCGCCGCGGGTCCGGGCCTCGGCGGAAAAGCGGGCCACGGCCATGGCGGTGGCCGCGATGGGTTCCGGGAGGAGCCGGCGGGTCTCGTAGAAACCCCGCCCCAACCGCGTTTGCGCGCTGGTCTCCCAGACGGGGATCACGTCCCCGCCCGCGACGTCGCCCACGAGGACCTTGACCGAGTTGGTGCCGACGTCGACGACCGCGCGACGGACGGCGTTCGTGGTCGCGCTCATTTCAGGGAGGCCAGGAACTCCACGAGGTTGCGCAGGTCGACCCGCGTGAGTTGGTCGGCAAAACCCTCCGGCATCCCGCTCAGGCCCTTTTCGCGCGCCTTGATGTCGGACTTCTTGATCTTCAACGGACCGTCCTCGGGCGAATTCAATTCCAGTTCCTCGGCGGTATCCGACTTGATCACGCCCGCGTAGGTCGTGTTGTTCTTCAGCGTCACCAACGCGCTCTCGAATCCCGCGGCGATCGACGCGTTGGGATGCACGATGCTCTGCAGGATGTAGTCGCGGGTTTGCCGCGTGATGATCCCGCCCAACTCGGGCCCCACCTCGCCGCCCTCGCCGTTGATCTTGTGGCAGCGGACGCAACTCACCTCGGCACGCTCCAGGAAGATCTTCCGGCCCTCGTCGACGCTGCCGCCCGCGAGGCACACCCGCCATTTGGCGATGTCGTCCTTCGGATCGAGCCCGGCCTCGTATTTGGCGACGCGTTCCTTCAATGCCGCCCGTTTCGAGGCGGCCTCGACCACGTCCAACCGCAGCTCGGGCGCGACCTTCCCGCCGAGGAAATCATCGAACCACCGCCCCACGAATTCGTCCGCGGCGCGGCCGTCGATGCCCGCGATCGACGCCAGGGCGTTCTGCTTCTCGGGAATGGTGCCGTTCGCGATCACGGCCGCGAGCGCGGCCAGTTTGTCGCCGGCGCCCCCGCGGGCCGGCACCGCCCCCGCGGGCCGCCCGGCCGCCGGCGGCGTCTGGACGCCGAGCCGCGTGGCGGTCTTGCGGACTTCCTC
>Ga0114969_10003491_pt1 | contig 12652 bp, 10 predicted proteins | sample M_130807_MF_Meta_FD_87316 | JGI IMG/M metagenome (GOLD analysis project Ga0114969, IMG submission 87316) | Freshwater microbial communities from Lake Montjoie, Canada to study carbon cycling - M_130807_MF_MetaG | ecosystem: Environmental > Aquatic > Freshwater > Lake | place: Lake Montjoie...
CTGTGGCTTTCGGCAAAGCCCTGGCAGAGCTTGAGGCGCTTGGCGAGCTTCTTGCGGATCTGCTTGCTCTTGGTCTCCGTCATGGCGCGCTCCAACTCCTCGGCGCCCTTGACCAGGTCCACCCGCTCCATCGCTTCCCGCACGGCTTCCGCGCCCATCTTGGCCACAAAGGCCTCGGCGCCGTAGGTCTCGCGCGCCTCGCGGCACTCGAGCTCGCTCAGCAGCTGATGCGGCTTGAGCGGGGTGTTGCCCGGATCGATGACCAGATAATCCTCGTAATAGATGACCCTCTCAAGGTTGCGGGCGGTCATGTCGAGCATCAGGCCGATGCGCGACGGCATGCACTTGAAGAACCAGATGTGCGAGACGGGGACGGCCAACTCGATGTGCCCCATGCGTTCGCGGCGGACGCGCGCCAGGGTGACCTCGACGCCGCAACGATCGCAAACGACACCGCGGTGTTTGATCCGTTTGTACTTGCCGCAGGAGCATTCCCAGTCCTTGACCGGACCGAAGATGCGCTCGCAGAAGAGGCCGCCTTTCTCGGGCTTGAAAGTACGGTAATTGATGGTCTCGGGGTTCTTCACCTCGCCTTTAGACCACGAGCGGATCGTTTCCGGCGACGCGACGTGAATCGCGACGTGATCCACCAGATTGACCTTGTCGAGGCCCAGCAACTCGCGGGCGGTATCCTTGGACGACAGCATAACGTTGTGTTCCGGAAGCAGTAGCGGTTGGTGGATGGATCAGGCGAACGCGGCCAGGGCATTCCCCTGGTCCTTCGGCGCGTCGGCGGGGTTCGAGTAACCGACTTTCACATCGAGGCCAAGGGACTGCATTTCCTTGACGAGGACGTTGAACGATTCGGGGATGCCCGCCTCGAGCGAGTTGTCGCCCTTGACGATGCTCTCGTAGATGCGGGTACGACCCTGGACGTCGTCCGACTTCACGGTGAGGAGTTCCTGGAGCGTGTAGGCGGCGCCATAGGCTTCCATGGCCCACACTTCCATCTCGCCGAAGCGCTGGCCGCCGTACTGCGCCTTGCCGCCCAGCGGTTGCTGGGTGACCAGCGAGTACGGTCCAACGGCGCGGGCGTGGATCTTGTCGGCGACAAGGTGTCCCAGCTTCATCATGTAGATGTAGCCAACGACGATCTCCTGGTCGAACTGCTCCCCGCTGCGGCCGTCGTAGAGGTGCACCTTGCCGTGTTCGGGCAGGGTGGCGTCCTTCAGATAGCCACGGATTTGCTTCTCCTTGATGCCGTCGAAGACGGGGGTGGCGATCCGGATGCCGAGGAACCTGCAGGCCCAACCCAAGTGGGTCTCGAGCAACTGCCCGACGTTCATGCGCGAAGGCACGCCCAACGGGTTCAGCACGATTTCCACCGGGGTGCCATCCTGCAGGAACGGCATGTCTTCCTCGGGAACGATGCGGGCGACGACGCCCTTGTTCCCGTGGCGACCGGCCATCTTGTCGCCGACCGAAAGCTTCCGCTTGGACGCGATGTAGACCTTGACCTGCTTGACGATGCCGCTGTCGATTTCCTCGCCCGCCTCGATGCGCTCCATCTCCTCGTCATGCTGCATCTGGAGGTCGTCGAACTTCTTCTTAAACTGGGCGATGATCTCGTTGATCTTGTTGCGAATCGGCGACGGATCGATCTCGATGCGGTCGTAAACCAAGGCCAACTTTTTGAGCAGGGTCTTGGTGATCTTGCGATTCGCGGGGATGATGATCTCACCCGTCTCGCTGTTGACGACGTCGAGCGGGATCTTCTCGCCGAGCAGGATGTTGGAGAGCGCCTCGGTCAACTGCTCGAGGAGTTCCTCGCGCTTGGCCTTGTAGCTATCCTCGACCTCCTTCTGCGCCCGCTTGGGGGGTTCCTTCCCCGTCACCACGGGAATCTCCCGCTTGACGACCGGCTTCACGCCGTCGGCCTTCGCGGACACCTTGACGTCCATGACGATGCCGTAGGTGCCGGATGGCACCTTGAGCGACGTGTCTTTCACGTCCGCGGCCTTTTCACCGAAGATGGCCCGCAGCAAACGCTCTTCAGGGGCGAGCTCGGTCTCGGACTTCGGGGTGATCTTGCCGACAAGAATGTCGCCCGGTTTCACCTCTGCACCGACGCGGATGACGCCGTCCAATCCCAGATTCTTGAGGGCTTCCTCTCCCAGATTCGGGATGTCCCGGGTGATCTCCTCGGGCCCCAGTTTCGTATCGCGGGCCACCACCTCGAACTCGTCGATGTGGATCGACGTGAAGATGTCTTCCTTGACGATCTTCTCGGAGATCAGGATCGCGTCCTCGAAGTTGTAGCCGTTCCACGGCATGAACGCCACGAGCACGTTGCGTCCAAGGGCCAGTTCGCCACCCGAGGTACAAGGGCCGTCTGCAAGAACCTGCCCCTTCTTGATGCTGTCACCCTTGCCCACCAGAATCTTCTGGTTGATGCAGGTGGCGGCATTCGACCGCATGAACTTGCGGACAGGATAGACAAAGACACCGTCCTCGGGCGCATGCTTGAGCCGCTTCTTGCTCTCGGGAAGCTTGCCATCCTTGGTCACGATGATCTGGCTGCCATTGACGCTGGCAACCTTGCCAGCCTCTTCCGCGACGATGACCGCACGCGAATCGCGGGCCACACGCTCCTCGAGACCGGTGGCCACAAGGGGCGCCTCGGTGACGAGCAACGGGACACCTTGCCGCTGCATGTTCGAACCCATCAATGCGCGGTTCGCATCGTCGTGCTCAAGGAACGGGATGAGACCCGCGGCCACCGAGACGAGCTGCTTCGGCGACACGTCCATGTAGTCGACTTTCTCGGGCTCGACATCAACGAAGTCGCCCTTGAATCGGCATGGAACACCGTCGGTCAGGAAGCGCCCCTTTTCGTCGATGGGCGCGTTGGCCTGCGCGATCGTGAATCCCTCCTCGCGGTCACCCGTAAGGTAGTCGATCTGATCCGTGACGCGGCCGTGGAGCACCTTGCGGTAGGGCGTCTCGATGAAGCCGAAGTCGTTGACCCTGGCGTAGGTGGCAAGCGACGCGATGAGACCGATGTTCGGACCTTCGGGGGTCTCGATCGGACAAATACGACCGTAGTGGGAAGGGTGGACGTCGCGGACCTCGAAGCCTGCGCGATCGCGGCTGAGTCCCCCGGGCCCGAGGGCCGAAAGACGACGCTTGTGCGTCAGCTCCGCCAGCGGGTTGATCTGGTCCATGAACTGACTCAACTGGCTGCGACCGAAGAAATCACGCACCACGGCGGAGAGCGCCTTGGGATTGATCAGCTTCTGGGGCGCCATCGTGTCGAGGCTCTGGTCGAAAAGCGTCATGCGCTCCTTGACCAAGCGCTCCGTGCGGGCCAGACCCACACGGCACTGGTTGGCCAGCAATTCGCCGACAGTCCGGATACGACGGCTGCCAAGGTGATCGATGTCGTCGATGCTACCCTCGCCCTTCTTGAGCCGGAGCAGGTACTTCGTCGCCTCGAGCAGATCGCGACCGCGCAGGATCCGATCCTCGCCGTCGTCCTTGAAACCAAGCTTTTGGTTGATCTTGTAGCGACCCACGCGACCGAGATCGTAGCGTTTGGCATCGAAGAAGAGCCGCTTGATCAAGGCCTTTGCATTCGCCGCGGTGGGAGGATCCCCAGGGCGGAGCCGGCGGTAGATGTCCTTGAGGGCCTCTTCCGCGTTCTTGGTGGGGTCCTTCTTGAGGCACTTGATGACGACGCCCTCGTCGGTCGAGGTATCGACCACGCGGATCTTCGAAACGCCGAGCTCGGAGATCTGGCGAACGACCGCCTTCGAAAGCGGTTCGAAAGCACGCGCAACCACGATTCCCTTGTCGAGGTCGATGGCGTCCTCGACCAAAACCTTGTTCTGGATGGTCTCGAGCTTCTCGGCATCCTTCACCGACAACTCCTCGATCTCGTAGAAGAGATTCAGAATGTCGCTGTCGGTACCGACCTTCTGGGTATCAGCCTTGGACTCCAAGACCGCGAGCTTTGCCTCGGGAAGGGTGAAAAGAGCGCGGAAGAACGTGGTGGTAAGAAACTTCCGACGACGCTTCTTGCGGTCGAGATAGACGTAAAGCAGGTCGCTGGTGTCGAACTGCGCCTCGTACCAAGAACCACGATCAGGGATGATGCGGAAGCTGTGCAGCATCTTGCCATTCGGATGCTGGGTGGTTTCGAACGCAATGCCGGGCGACCGATGCAACTGCGAAACGATGACACGCTCCGCCCCGTTGATGACGAACGTCCCCTGAGGGGTCATGAGCGGGATTTCGCCCATGAACACCTTCTCCTCCTTGGTTCCACGCGCTTCCTCCTTCAATTGGAAGGTCACGTAAAGTGGAGCGCCGAAGGTAAGCCCCTCGCGCAGGCACTCCAGCCAGTCGACCTTGGGGGCCTGGATCTCGTAGCTATGAAAATCGAGGACGGTCTTTCCGTCGTAACTCTCGATCGGGAATACCTCGGTAAAGACGGCCTGTAGGCCCAGATTCCGGCGCTTTGACGGCGCCACCTCGGCTTGGAGGAACTCCCGGTAGGAGTCGAGCTGGATTTCGATGAGGTTCGGCGGAGCGATTACCTCCTTGATCTTGCCGAAGTTGATGCGCTCGGTGGTTTTCTGTGCCATTGCGACCTCGTGTTCTCTTGTTGACAGCGGCTTGCGCCGGGAACGTGTCGTTTTCGAAAGACAATACGACGAGTCCTAGCGTCCATCTATTGGACTGAACGCCAGAACTCGTCGGACTGGATCAGCAACTAAAGCTTCCAGCAATATGCCAGCAAGTTTTTGTGTGACAAATCAAGTCCTCGATTCGGGGCAATCGGCACCAACTGCCGATCGCCCCGATCGCGGAAACGGAATTACTTCATCTCGACCTTGGCACCGGCCTCTTCGAGCTTCTTCTTGGCGGCCTCGGCATCGGCCTTCGGCGCGCCCTCGAGCACGGGCTTCGGCGCACCCTCGACCAAAGCCTTGGCCTCGGCGAGACCGAGACCGGCCTTGACCTCGCGGACGACCTTGATCACGCCGATCTTCTTGTCGGCAGGCACGGAGGCCAGGATCACGTCGAAGGTGTCTTTGACGACGGCAGCGGCAGCGGCAGGAGCGGCGGCAGCGGCGGCGGCGGCGGGAGCGGCGGCGGTGACGCCCCACTTCTCTTCGAGCTTTTTGACGAGGTCGGCAGCTTCGATGACGGTCAGCTTGCTCAGTTCCTCGACCAGATTGTTGATATCAGGCATGTTGTTTTTTCTTTCTGTATTTGCGTCTCGTCGTCGGGTCGGCCGACCCAAATTTGTCCGCAGCCTGCGGACCGACGATTTACTTGGTTTCCGCTGTTATTGCGACCGGTCTCCAGCCTGGAAACCGGCCCAAATCGATGGAATCGCCCGGGATCCTCAGGCTTGTTCGGATTTCGCCTTGATGACCCGCGCGATCTGCAAGCCCGGGGTATTGATCAGTGCAACCAGCTTCTGCGCCGGCGCTTGGAGCACACCGAGCAGCTTGCCTTGGAGCACCTCCAGCGAGGGAAGATCGGCCAGAACGCGGATCTCTTCGGCAGTCAGAAGCTTGGATCCGAGGTAACCAAATTGCAGCTTGGGCTTCTCGAATTCCGACTGGTAGGTCTTCACCGCTTTCGCGGCGGAGGCCACATCCTTCTTGCCGGTGACGACCGCAAGCTGCCCGGCGAGGGTGCCACCGAGATCGGCGACGCCCGCTTCCTTGGCCGCAATGCGGAACAGGTTGTTCTTGACGACGTGAATCTCGGCACCGGCAGCGCGGAGGCGCTTCCGAAGCTCCGTGAACTGCCCGACGGACAGTCCGCGGTAATCAACGACGATGAAGAACGGGGAATTGTTGAGCCGAGCGACGTACTCGGCGGAAATGAACTTCTTTTCCGTGCGCATGTTATAGCCTTCGAAGTGGAGGTCAGGCGTTGAGGAACTCGCGGACGTCCAGATGGACGGCCGGACTCATGGTCAGCGACAGGGTCACGCTACGGACAAAAATGCCCTTCGCGCTGGCTGGCCGCGCCTTGAACACCGCGTCGATCACAGCGCGGGCGTTCTCGGAGATCTGCTGCGACGTGAAAGTCGCCTTGCCAACCGCCACGTGCACGTTGGCCGCCTTGTCGATCTTGAATTCAACACGGCCAGCCTTCACTTCGCGGACGGCCTTGGCAGTGTCCTCGGTGACCGTACCCGTCTTCGGATTCGGCATCAGGCCGCGAGGTCCAAGCACCTTGCCGAGCTTCCGGACCTCGGTCATGGCCTCGGGCGTCGCAACGGCAATGTCGAAATCGGACCACCCCTCGTTGCACTTCTTGATCAGGTCATCGAAACCCACATGCTCGGCGCCAGCAGCCTTGGCAGCCTCGGCGGCGGCACCAGGCTTTGCGAACACCAGCACGCGGACCACTTTTCCACTGCCGTGGGGCAGCGGAACCGTTCCGCGCACCATTTGGTCGGACTGCTTGGGATCGACACCCAACCGGAAGGCGATGTCGACGGTCTCGTTGAATTTCGCTTTGGGGAACTTCGCAAGGATCTGCACTGCGTCGTTCAGCGTGTGGAGCTTGTCCGAAGGGACGAGCTCAAGGGCTTTCTTGTAGCGTTTGCTTGGCATTTTGGGGTGCGGTGCAAGCGGGCGCGTTATGCACCCTCCCGCGGTTGTGTTTTTGGCGGTTAGTCGACGACTTCAATACCCATGCTACGGGCAGTGCCCGAGACAACACGGAAGGCGGCTTCCTCGCTGTTGGTATTGATGTCGCCAGCCTTGAGCTTGATGATCTCGAGAATCTGCTTCCGGGTCACTTTGCCAACCTTGTCCTTGTTGGGGACCTTCGAGCCGGACGCGATGCCCGCAGCTTTCTTGAGAAGCACGGAAGCCGGCGGCGACTTGAGGATGAAGGTGAACGACTTGTCTTGGTAGACAGTGATGATCACGGGAATGATCAAGCCCGCCTTTTCCTTGGTGGCGGCGTTGAATTCCTTGCAGAAGGCCATGATGTTGATGCCCTGCGAACCGAGCGCGGGGCCAACCGGCGGGGCAGGATTGGCCTGCCCAGCAGCGATCTGCAGTTTGACGATTCCAGTTACTTTCTTTGCCATACCGAAAATGAATGGCCCGCCAGCCTACGCCCGCGAGCTTGGTTTTGGAAACAGCTATTTTACGAAATCCTAGGATTTCTCGACCTGCCAGTATTCCAGCTCTACTGGCGTCTTCCGGCCGAAAATATCGACGGTCACCTTGAGTTTGCCCTTTTCAGGCTCCACCTCTTCGATGACCCCGTTGAAATTGAGGAACGGACCGTCGTTGATCTTGACGGTTTCACCAATGTCGAAGCTAACCTTCGGTTTCTCGGTGTCCTCGCTGTCCGACACCTGGAGTTTGATCGTCGCGATCTCGTCCTCGGTCACTTCCATCGGACGTTCGCCGCCAACAAACCCAATCACGCCCTGGATATCCTTGATGAAGTACCAGGGCTTCTCCAGAGGACGCATGTTCTCGTCCAGTAGCACCATGGAAATATAGGCATATCCCGGGTGCAACTTGCGGGTGGTGACCGTCTTCTTCCCGCCGCGAACCTCGACCACCTTCTCCATGGGAACCAACACCTCTTGGATGTAAGGCTCCATTTCGTCGGTCTTCAGCCGACGCAGGATGCTATCGCGAACCTTTTGCTCCTGTCCGGCGAGGCAATGGAGGGCATACCAACGGCTTTTCATGAAATGGGAGAGGAGCGTGGACCAGAATGACGGGATGCTCGGAGGACTACGTCTTGAGCAGGTATTTGACCACCGAGATCACGGCATAATCGGAGGCCACGGTAAAAAGACCGAGGACACCGACAACCACCAAAATGAGCATTGTGGATTGCCAAAGTTCATCCTTGGTGGGCCAGTTGCATTTCTTCAGTTCCTCGCGGGTCTCGCCAAAGTACAGGGCAATGCGGCCGATCCATCCGGAGCGCCATGCGAGACCGAAGGCAACCAAGAACAAAGCCGACCCAACCAGCAACTGGATGTAAAAATTAGACATATTGACGCTTCGAATGGCGGAGGGGGAGGGATTCGAACCCCCGGTGGGATTGCTCCCACAGCGGTTTTCAAGACCGCCGCAATAGACCACTCTGCCACCCCTCCGGAGGCTGGCAGGGCGTGAGGGACTCGAACCCCCAACCAACGGTTTTGGAGACCGCTACTCTACCAATTGAGCTAACGCCCTGTGTCTAGCTGCGGACGGTTGTTAAACCGAAGCGGAAGGCCGATCTAGACCGACCTTCCGCCCAGGTAAAGATCGATCAAGCGATGACTTCGGACACGCGTCCGGCACCGATGGTGCGGCCGCCTTCGCGGATCGCGAAGCGCAGACCCTTTTCCATCGCCACCGGCGCACCGAGCTTAACCTCAACCGAAACGTTGTCGCCCGGCATGACCATCTCCACACCCTCAGGCAACGCCACCGAACCCGTGATATCCGAAGTGCGGAAATAGAACTGCGGACGGTAGTTGGTGAAGAACGGGGTGTGACGGCCACCTTCGTCCTTCGTGAGAACGTAGACTTCCGCCTTGAAGTGCGTGTGGGGCTTGATGGAACCCGGCTTGGCCAGGACCATGCCGCGCTCGACGTCTTCCTTCTTCACGCCACGAAGCAGAACGCCGACATTGTCGCCGGATTGGGCGCTGTCGAGCAGCTTCCGGAATGCCTCGATATCGGTCGCGGTCGTCTTGCGGGTGTCCTTAAGACCAACGATCTCGACTTCTTCCATCTTCTTGAGGAGTCCGCGCTCCACGCGACCCGTCACCACGGTGCCGCGACCTTCGATGTTGAACACGTCCTCGATGCACATCAGGAAGGGCTTGTCGAGCTCGCGCACGGGCTCGGGCACAAAGGTATCCAACGCCTCAAGCAGGTCGGCAATCGCCTTCTCGCCTTCCGGCTTGGCGGCGAGAGCGGCAGTGGCGGACCCACGGATGATCGGGGTCGTGTCGCCGGGGAATCCGTACTTGTTGAGCAAGTCGCGGATTTCCATCTCGATCAACTCGAGAAGATCGGCATCTGCAAGGTCCACCTTGTTGAGGAAAACCACGATGCTCGGAACGCCAACCTGACGGGCGAGGAGGATGTGCTCGCGGGTTTGGGGCATCGGGCCATCAGCCGCGCTGACGACCAAGATCGCGCCGTCCATCTGGGCGGCACCCGTGATCATGTTCTTGACGTAATCGGCGTGGCCTGGGCAGTCGACGTGGGCGTAGTGCCGCTTCAAGCTCTCGTACTCCACGTGCGATACCGCGATGGTAACGGTCTTGGTGTCGTCGCGGACCGTGCCGCCTTTGGTAATGTCCGAGTAGGAGATCGCGGGTGCCAGACCTTTGCGGTTCTGCACGGCAACGATCGCCGCGGTCAAGGTGGACTTGCCATGGTCGACGTGACCGATGGTGCCGACATTCATGTGCGGCTTCGTCCGTTGGAAGTTCTCTTTGGCCATGTGACTACGTGGTTTGCGTTTCTGCTTTCTTTAAATCTCGTTGCCCCGCCGGTGGAGCCCACGACCGGGCTTGAACCGGTGACCTCGTCCTTACCAAGGACGTGCTCTACCAACTGAGCTACGTGGGCCTCTTCCGGAACTGCCTGCACCCGACAAAAAAGTTTCGATTCCCAGAGTGTTCCTGGAAACCGAAACCGGCGCCGGCAACTCCCAAATGAGGCGCGAATTAGTAGGAATCGCAGCCAAGAGTGTCAACGCGTTTCTCGAAACAGTTGGATTATTTTGCCATCCAACCCGGATTGACCCCTCTCCAGCCGTCAAAACAGGGGATGCGCCTACCCTGTCGAGCCTCGTCACGGGGTCTGGCGGTCGGGAGACGGACGGCTTCCCACCGCAACGGAGCGCGATTTCGCCCTCGGTGGGCCGCGTCTCGCCAAACATTGCCGAAGGGCGGACGGAAATTTTATCGTCCGATGGCAATCCATGCGTAGAGCCCGACAATCCGCGGGATTCCTACTGCGGTGGGATGCGCACACTCGGCCCACCTATGATGAATCATCTGAAGAAGCAAACTTGGGCCGTCGCGACAATGGCGGCGCTGGGGGTGACGGCGGCTCGCGGTGAATCGTGGCTGACGCAAACCATCACGCCCGTCACCAACCCGATCTTCTTCGAAGCACCCCAAATCCAAACGGAGATCCGCCCGATCTTTGCATGGCACCGGGTTGACAGTGGCTTTGTCACCGGGCCGGCGGACGTCCGGGTCTACGCAGTGCAATTGCGTTATGCACTGACCGACCGACTCGCCTTGATCGCCACCAAGGATGGCTACATCGAGATCGAACCGAAGGGCAAACCCACGTCATCCGGATGGGCCGATCTTGCGGCGGGGCTGAAATACGCACTCTTCAAGAGCGAGGACAACCAGTTCATTGTCACTCCCGGGGTCACCTTCAACCTGCCGACGGGCAGTCGGAAGGTTTTTCAAGGCGACGGCGATGGTGAACTCAACCTGTTCGTATCGGCGATGAAGGGATGGGACAAGTTGCACGCGACCGTGAACATCGGTTCGCGGATTCCGTTCAATTTCGACCGGCAGACCGCCAACATCCACTACTCGGGCCAACTCGACTACTGGTTGTGCCGCTGGTTCATCCCGTTTGTGTCGGCCAACGCGTTTACAACGATCACCGATGGCAACAGGAAGGGCCTCTCGAACGAGGGCTTTGACCTCATCAACTTCGGAAGTGCCAATGCCAGCGGCGAGACCCAAGCCGCGATCGGTGGCGGCTTCCGTTCCCGCCTTCTGGACAACCTCGACCTCGGCTTCGCTTATGAATCGGGGGTGGTCGGAAGGAACGACATCTTCAAGGATCGGTTTACGGTGGATCTGAGTTGGCGCTTCTGACGCCAAACCTCCGACAAGCGTGAAACGGGCGGCGGTGTTCTTTGCGGACCCGTCGCCCGTCCGCTTTCTCCGCTGCCCGACTGGCGGAATTCTTGTTCATCTGGATCCGGTTTGGCGCTTCACTCCGCGGCGCCATGAAAGTCCTTGTCTTGGGATCCGGCGGTCGCGAACACGCTCTCGTCTGGAAGATCGCGCGTTCACCGCTCGTTTCTCGCCTTTGGTGCGCGCCGGGGAATGCCGGTACGGGAGGCGAATTTCTGGCGTCCAATGGTCATCCGGTCACCAACATCGCGATCGCCGCCGAGTCCATCGATGGATTGCTCGACTTCGCCCGCGAACACCGCCCCGACCTTACCGTGGTCGGTCCGGACAATCCGCTCGCACTCGGGGTAGTCGATCGGTTCCAAGCAGCGGGCTTCCCCATCTGGGGCCCCACGCAGAGCGCCGCACGATTCGAGTCATCCAAGGCATTTTCGCAGGCGTTCATGGAGCGCCATGGCGTGCCAACGGCCCGTTCCGGGGTGTTTTCGGATCCTGTGGCGGCAAAGGCATTCTGCCGAGAGTTGGATGGGCGGTGCGCGGTCAAAGCTGACGGATTGGCGCTCGGCAAGGGCGACTTGCTCACCACTTCCATTGTCGATTCCGACAAGGCGGTCGACGAGATCCTCGTGGGCAAAGCGTTTGGCTCAGCCGGGGAGAATGTCGTGATTCAGGAGTTGCTGGAAGGGCCGGAGATCTCGCTTCACGCGATTTGTGACGGGAAGACCGCCCTCCTTTTTCCAACTTCACAAGACCACAAACGGGCCTTGGACGGCGACCTCGGTCTCAACACCGGTGGGATGGGAACTTATTCGCCGACACCTTACCTTGACACGGATGAGTTGGCATCGGTTGGCCGTGCGATTCTCGACCCTTGGCTGCGTGGATGCCGATCCGAAGGCATCGATTTCCGCGGAATTCTCTACCCCGGTGTCATGCTCACCCGCGAGGGGCCGAAGGTCTTGGAATTCAACGCGCGATTTGGCGATCCGGAGACCCAAGTCTACCTCACCCGCCTCCAGAACGACCTCGTCGAAGTGCTTCTCGCAAGCGTCGAAGGGCGTTTGGACCAAGTCCAGTTGCGCTGGAATCCGGATACCAGCGTGTGCGTGGTCATGGCATCGGGTGGATACCCTGGCGCTTACAAAAAAGGCCAGATCATCCGAGGCTTGGACGAGGCCGCCCTGCTGCCAAACACCAAGGTGTTCCATGCAGGCACCACCCTCCACGATCGCGAGGTGGTGACGAGCGGCGGGAGGGTCCTTGGTGTGACGTCGTGGGGAAGCACGCTGCACGAGGCCCGGCAAAACGCGTACAAGGCCATTGGCACGATCCAGTTCGACGGTGCGCAATGGCGGCGCGACATCGGCGCAAAGGGCTTGGAAGTCCGCCAAGCAAAAGGAAACGCCACCCATCAACCGGTGACGGGCGGCGTTTCGACCCAAACGACCCTAACCTAATCAGGCCACTCAGCCTGACGAATGCTGATAGCCTGTTCGGTGCCAATCGCCCGAATGCGACAAAAAAAAGGGCCACCCATTAACGGGCGGCCCCTGCAAGTTTGGTTGCCGGAGTCTTAGAACCCGTCTGAAAACTCGTCTCGCTCCGCTTGGCTCGTCCAACCACCTTGGAAAGTACGAAATCGCCATATAAACCGCTATATTTACATTGACACGCGGGTCGGGCTGATTTGGCCAC
>Ga0114969_10003492_pt1 | contig 12651 bp, 11 predicted proteins | sample M_130807_MF_Meta_FD_87316 | JGI IMG/M metagenome (GOLD analysis project Ga0114969, IMG submission 87316) | Freshwater microbial communities from Lake Montjoie, Canada to study carbon cycling - M_130807_MF_MetaG | ecosystem: Environmental > Aquatic > Freshwater > Lake | place: Lake Montjoie...
GCCTTCCCGATGCGCGGAGGGCGCCGCCCCTGCTGCCGGTCGTGCACCGCCGGGCGCGTGGGAATGGTCGGTGCGGGGATCCTCGGTCACGATCGCGGCCTGTGCTTCCTCTACTAGAGGCGCCCCGCCGAGCCCGCAACGCGGGCCGTCGACTCTGGCTTCGGGGCCCGGGTCGTGTTTCATGGACGCCGCGCGGGGGGGGGGGAATTCGTCGTCGCGGGCGGATCCCGGCCGCGGAGGGAGCGAGCGAACCGATGTCGGAGCGAATCGTCGACGTGCTGATCGTGGGCGCCGGGGCCTCGGGCGCGGCGCTCGCCTGGACGCTGGCCGAGACGAAGATGGACATCCTCTGCCTCGAACAGGGCGGCTGGATGAAGCAGGAGGAGTTCCCGAGCAATTCGATCGACTGGGAGCTGCGACGGCTCGCCGACTTCGGATTGTCGCCGAACGACCGCAAGCTGCCCGCCGACTACCCGGTGAACGACGCGGAGTCACCGATCGCGGTCTCGATGTTCAATGCCGTCGGCGGCAGCACGATCCTGTTCGCGGGCCACTTCCCGCGGCTCCGCCCGTCGGACTTCCGCGCCCGCAGCCTCGACGGCGTCGGCGTCGACTGGCCGCTCGACTACCGCACGCTTGCCCCGTTCTACGACCTGAACGAGCGCATGACCGGCGTCTCCGGACTCGCCGGTGACCCCGCCTATCCCGCCGACCCGCCCAAGCGGCCGCCGCTTCCGCCGCTGCCGCTCGGCAAACTCGGCGAGACGCTGGCGCACGGCTTCAATCGGCTCGGCTGGCACTGGTGGCCGTCGGACAGCGCGATCATCAGCGAACCCTGGGAGGGACGCGCGCCCTGCATCAACGCCGGAACCTGCCTCGCCGGCTGCGCCCAGGGTGCGAAGTCGAGCACTGACGTCACCTACTGGCCGCCGGCGCTGCGCAGCGGCGTGCGGCTCGAGACCGGCTGCCGGGTGCGCGAGGTTACGCTCGACGAAAACGGTCTCGCCGACGGCGTGATCTACTACGACGCCGAGGGGGTCGAGCGCCGCCAGCGCGCCCACGTCGTCGTGCTCGCCTGCAACGGCATCGGTACGCCGCGCATCCTGCTCAACTCGAAGTCGAAGCTCTTTCCCGACGGTCTCGCCAACCGCAGCGGGCTCGTCGGTCGCAACCTCATGTTCCATCCCTACGCGATGGTCACCGGGCTCTTCGACGAGCCGCTCGAGGGCTACAAGGGGGCGACCGGCTGCTGCATCATGAGCCAGGAGTTCTACGAGACCGACGCTGCGCGCGGCTTCGCCCGCGGCTACTCATTCGAGATCCTGCGCGGCCTCGGTCCGGTATTCACGGCTCTCATGGGATTCGGCTGGGGACGACTGCCGTGGGGCGCCGACCACCATCGATCCTACGCGGAGATCTTCGACCGCACGGCGGGCCTGGTCGTCATCGGCGAGGATCTTCCCGAGGAGACGAACACGGTGACCCTGGACCCGACGCTGGTGGACGGCAGCGGTATCCCCGCGCCGAAGATCACCTACCGGCTGGGCGAGAACAGCGAGCGGCTCATGTCGCACGGTGCGGCCCGGGCAAAGGAACTGCTCGACGCGGCGGGGGCACGCGAGACCTTCGCCGAGCCGCTGTTACGCGTCGCCGGCTGGCACCTGATGGGCACGGCACGCATGGGCACCGACCCGGCGACCTCGGTGGTGAACGAGTGGGGCCGCTGCCACGACGTGAAGAACCTCTTCGTCGTCGATGGCAGCATCTTCCCCACCGCCGGGGCCGTCAACCCGACCAACACGATTCAGGCCTTGGCGCTGCGCATCGGTGACGCGATGAAGCGCAACCTGGCGAACCTCCTCGATTGACCGCGGGCGGCGGCGGAGCACGCGATGAGCGACAGCGGCAGAAATCAGGACGGCTTCACCCCGGCGCGCGAGCGGGCGCTCGTCGCCGTGCTCGACGAGATCATCCCGGCGAGCGCGGACGGACGCCTGCCGGGCGCCGGATTCACGGTCGCGGCGGGTCTGCTCGAAGCGACCTTCCGGCTGCTGCCCGACATGCGCGTGCCGATCGCCTTCGGACTCGACGCGCTCGACCGCACGGCGGCGACGCGGGGGCGCGGCTGTTTCGCCGATCTCTCGGCCGAGGAGCGCCGCGGCGTGCTCGAGGAGGTCGCCGTGGCCGATCCCGGCTTCGTGCCGACGCTCATGTTCCTCGCCTACGTGAGCTACTACGCGGACCGCGGCGTGCTCGAAGGGCTGCGCTTCGAGGCCCGGCCGCCGCACCCGCTCGGACACGCGATGGCGCCGAACGATCCGTCGTTGCTCGAGCCGGTGCGTCGCCGCGGTCGGCTCTGGCGCGAAGCCTGAGCGAGCGAGCCTCGCCCGGCCCGCGCACGGCGGGCGCGCCCGCGCGGACGTCGTACCCGGGCTTCCCCGGATGGCTTCACGGGGCGGCGTCGGCCCCCGCAGGTGACTCGTCGAAGTCGTAGAGAACGGCCTCGGAGTCGTCCTCGCGAATCGACTGGATCCGCCGACCCAGGCGGTCGATCTCCCGAGCGCGACCAGCGCGTAACCGGCCCAGGCGACGACTTCCGGTCGGCGCGGACGAGGCGCGTCCGCGGACTTCGCGCTCCCGACCGTTGCGTCCATGCAGAGCCATGGTCTAACCCGGGCGATAATGGCCCGGCAACGACTCGCCCTCGCGCTGCTCCTGGCCATCCTGGTCGCGGCCTGGGTGGTGCTCGACCTCGGCCGCTTCCTGCGGCTCGAGGAGTTGCAGGGCCGGCGCGGCGCGCTCGTCGAGGCGTTCGGTGCCAGGCCGTTTGCGACCGCGGCTGCGTTCTTCGCGATCTACGTCGCGGTCGCTCTGCTCGCGATTCCGGGCGCCGCCGTGCTGACGATCGCGGCGGGCGCGATCTTCGGGCTCTTGCGCGGCACGCTGCTGGTCTCGTTCGCCTCGACGCTCGGGGCGACGCTCTCGTTTCTCGCGTCGCGCTACCTGTTCCGCGACGCGGTGACGGCGCGTTTCGGCGACCGGCTGCGTGCGGTCGACGAGGGGATCGCGCGCGAGGGCGCGGCCTACCTCTTCACGCTGCGGCTCGTCCCGGTATTCCCCTACTTCCTCGTGAATCCGCTGGTCGGGCTGACCTCGCTTCCGGCCCGGACGTTCGCCTGGGTGAGCCAGCTCGGCATGCTGCCTGCGACGGTCGTCTACGTGAACGCGGGCACGCGGCTCGCGGAGATCCGCTCGCTCGACGGGATCCTCTCGCCGGGGATGCTGATCTCGTTCGCGCTGCTCGGGGCCTTGCCGTTCGTGGCGCGGTGGATCGCCGGGACGGCTCGCCCGCGGGGATGATCGCCCCGGCGGGTTCGCGACGGGGCCCTCCGCCCCGCTGCGAACCCGCGGTTCAGACCCTCTCGATGATCGTCGCGATCCCCATCCCGCCGCCGATGCACAGCGTGATGAGCCCGGTCGTCTTGTCGGTTCGCTCGAGCTCGTCGAGGATCGTGCCGACGAGCATGCCGCCGGTCGCGCCGAGCGGGTGGCCGAGCGCGATCGCGCCGCCGTTCACGTTGACCTTGTCCTCGGGGATCCCGAGATCGCGTATCGTCTTGAGCGGCACGACGGCGAAGGCCTCGTTGATCTCGAAGAGGTCGATGTCGGAGATCTTCATGCCGGCCTTGCCGAGGGCGCGCTCGGTCGCCGGGCCCGGTGCCGTCAGCATGATGACCGGCTCGGCGCCGATCGTCGCACTCGTCACGATCTTCGCCCGCGGCTTGAGGCCGTGCGCCTTCACGTAGGCTTCGGAGGCGAGCAGCACCGCCGAAGCGCCGTCCACGATGCCCGAGGAGTTGCCGGCCGTGTGGACGTGCCTGAGTTCCTTCACGTCGGGGTACCGCTTCTTCGCCCGCTGGTCGAGCGACAGTCCGTCGCCGCCCTCGGGCACGAAGCCCGCCGCCGCGAGGAACGACGGCTTCAGCTGGCCGAGCCCTTCGAGCGTCGTCTCGGGGCGCGGGTACTCGTCCTTCGCGAGCAGGACATTGCCCTGGAGGTCCTTCACCGGGACGATACTCTTCGCGAAACGGCCCTCGGCGACCGCGCGCTGGCACTTCTGCTGGCTCTCCCAGGCGAAGCGGTCGAGTTCCTCGCGGCCGATGCCCTCGATCGTCGCGATCAGATCGGCCGAGATGCCCTGCGGGACGATCGGGTGCAATTCGATCAGGTGCGGGTTGTTGCCGTCGATACCGCCGCGGTCGGAGCCCATCGGGATGCGCGACATCGACTCGACGCCGCCGCCGACGACGAGGTCCTGCATACCGCTCGCGACACCCATTGCGGCGAAGTTCACCGCCTGGAGTCCGGAGCCGCAGAAGCGGTTCAGCGACACGCCGCTCACCACGTTCGGCCAGCCGGCGGCGAGCGTCGCCATGCGGCCGATGCAGGCCCCCTGCTCGCCGGTCTGCTGCACGACGCCGGCGACCACGTCCTCGACATCCTCGAGGTTCGCGCCCGAGCGGCGGAGTCCGTTCAGCGCGGTCGCGAGCAACTCCTGCGGGTGCGTCTGCGCGAGCGCCCCGTCCTTGCGGCCCTTGCCGCGCGGCGTTCGCACGGCGTCGATGATGTAAGCGGTACCCATTTCGTCCCTCCAGGGGCGGCCGGAACGACGTGCCCGACCGGTCATGCCCGGCACGGTAGCCGGTCCATGGCGCTCGCGGCAAACCCTCCGCCGGCCATCCGAAAAGCCCGCCCGCGCTCCGCGGAGCGCCTCGATGCGCGAGGGACAGAATCTGGGCGCTCGACGACCGGCGCTTGCTCCGACGGATCGGTCGTGCGACGGGAAGCGATGCCGCCCGCATCCCGCCCGCGTCGCCCCGCCGACAAGCAGTCGCGACGCCCGACCTACGGCTCGGGGAGTCGGCTCGTGCGCCTCTTCATCTCGCTGCTGCGCTCACCCCGCGGTCGCGATCTCGATGCGCTTGCCGACGAAATGAGCATCTCGCGCAAGACCGCGGACCGCTACGCGCGCGTGCTCCTGAACGAGGTTCCGGGCCAGGACGGGCTCCCGTTGGTGGAACTGGTGCGTCCGGGCGGCAAGCCCCGCCTGCGCCTGCGCTCCGGTCTCGACGACATGCACTCGAGCGAATTCCAGGCGGCGTCGATGTTCCTCGCCGCGGCGGCCCTGCGCTCCCTCCAGGGCACCGTGGTCGGCGACGGCGCCGACGAGGTCTGGGACAAGTTCAAGCAGACCCTGCCGCAGAAGACCCGCGAGGCGCTCCACCTGATCGAGCGCAAGTTCTTCTACGTGCCCTTCGCCGCGAAGAACTACGAACGGCTCGACGAGAGCCTGGGCCTGCTCATGAAGGCGGTGCTGCGCCAGGAGATGGTGAAGCTGCGCTACCGGCGTGCCGATGGGCGGGTCCATGCCCACGAGTTTTCCATCTACAGTTTCGTCCTCTATCGCGACGGCCTCTACCTGCTCGGACAGTCGAGCCGGCACGCAAAGCCGATCTGGCTCGCGATCGACCGCATCGAGAAGGTCGAGCCGACCGGGACGCGCTTCTCCTACCCGGCGGGATTCGACCCGGCGCAGTACACCGACGGAGTGTTCGGCATCTGGTCGGGACCGGAGACCCAGGTCGCGCTGCGTCTGACCGGGCGCGCCGCCGAGCAGATCCCCGAGCGGCTCGTCCATCCGTCGCAGAATTTTGCGCCGCTGCGCGGCGGCGCGACGCTCATGCGCTTCACGGTGCGCGGCTGGCAGGAACTCGCCTGGTGGATCCTCTCCTGGGGTGGGGACGTCGAGGTGATCGAGCCGGCCGACCTGCGCGACTACGTGCGCCAGCAGGTGCGGGCGGCGGCGGCTCACTACTCCCGCTGAGCGTCGCCGCGCGCCGTCCCCGATCGAGGGAACGCTCGGCCGTGAGCACCTCGTTTGCGCTCAGGTCGTCGCCCCACCCGGATTCACGCGATCGACATCGATCACAGGAGCTTCGCGAATGGACTGAATCGGAGGCGATTGCCCGGGTCCATCTCCTTCTTCAGTCTCTTCACGGTTTCCGCCATCGCCTGCGAGCCGAAGATCACCGTCGGCGAAGCGCTTCGATCCGGATCGTCGGGCTGCGAGTGCGTGCCACTGAAGTCCACGGTCAGGCCGTCCACACGTCGGGCCTTGTCGATCACGTTTCTGGTCAGATCGACGATGGTCTGCCGCTCGGCGCCCGTCTTGTTCCCGGCGTCGTACAGGGTGATCAGGTCGACGAAGAACGCGTGATCGCAATTGCCGCTCGGAAGCTTCCTTTCCGACAGGACCGCGCCGCCCAGCGTTCGGATCTCCACCAGCGACAGCGTCGCTTCGTCCAGCGGCGCCTCGGCGATGATCGTGTTGCAGATGAAGTCCAGGATCGCGTCGTCGGGCGTGCCCTTGGTGCCCATGCAGTGCTGCAGCGTGGCGAGTGGGTTGCCCTTCTGTGCGGTGATCACGGGCCACAAGGCGGCGGCGGTCTCGTACCACGATCCCCAGCGGGACTGCGCCACCACCGGAAGATTCAGGCGGACCGCCAGGTCTTCCAGCGGCTTCACGAATGCCGCGGTGCTCCCTTGGAAGGAGTCGTAGAAGACCACGGTCGCCACCAGCGCCTTCGTGCCTGTGACCACCAGCTCCATGGAGACGGATTCGTCCGGAAAGGCCCGATCCCTCATGAAGCGCAGGGCGCCGCGCGAGAACGCCACCGCCTGTTCGCGCGTCTCGAACGCGACGACCCGTTGCTCCGCACCCCGAATCACACTTTCGGGTTCCATGCGGATCGTCGCATCGACGACGATGCCGAGCGCGCTGCCGGCACCCAGCATGGCCACGAAGAGTTCATCCCGTGGCGTGACGACGCACAGGTCGCCCGCCGGCGTGACCACGGTGAGTTTCACCACGCGTTGCCCCAGCAACCCGAGTCGCCGTGAGAAGTAACCGCTCAGGCCACCATTGACGAGATACCCGACCACACCGACGCCCGGGCCGGTGCCGACCGGCAGGGCGCCTCGATGCGTCTTCACCGCCTCGACGAGCTCGCGAAAGACCACACCTGCACCCACCGTCACCAGCGCGTCTTCGCCGTCACCCTGAAATTCGATGGTCTTCAGGTTGGCCAGGTCCAGGATCACGGCCTCGCTGCTGGCGAGCATGGCCACGTTCGAGGATTCGTGAGCGCCGCCCACGCAGGCGATCGGCGTCGTCGCCGGCAGGGACTTCACCAGGTCGGCGATCTCCTGGGCGGAGCGGGGCAGGTAGACGCGCGGAGCGAGGCTCTTCACGGGAATCGCACCGCCGCCCTTCATCGGCACCTTGTTGCCGCTGAGGCTCCAGAGACGCTGCGAGAACCAATCCGAGTTCGATTGTGGCACCTCGGCCGACCCGTGAGGCATATCGCCTCCCTAACTCTCCGGAACGAGTCCGCCAACCGCGACGACCACGCCGCTCGCCGCAACGCCCTTCAGCAGGGAACGACGCGACATGCCCTGGTTTCGCTCCGACATCGACAAGAGTCTCCTCGCCAGGGGGGCCCCGAAGTATTTCCGGCGATCGAGCCTGCAGGCTCTCCGAGGCGCGTACGCCCGGACGCCGGCCGCGCACCCGCGGGCGCTTCCGTGAACCTGCCAGTCCCGCGCGGAAGTCAAGGAGCCCCGTGAAGCGAATCCCTCGGTGGGCACCCGGCCTGCTCGCCGCCGCTGCCGCGTCTTGCCAAGGGGCCCGTCACGGGGGAAACCCGAATCGACGACGAACTCGCAACCCGGGTCCAGCGTCGCCTCGCTCGGATCTCATCGACCGATCGGGGTTATGGCGATCGCCGGAATCCGCAGCAGCCCGAGCCGTGGCATCGACTCTCGTCGGCGGTAGCCGGCTCGGCCGGAGGAGGAGCCACGACATGAGACGACTGCACCAGCATCCCTTTTCGACCTATGCGCGCCGCGTGCGCATCGCGCTGCTCGAGAAGGACATCCCGTGCCAACTGGTCGACGTCGACATGGCAGCGGGCGAGCACAGGAAGCCCGCCTACCACGCGCTCAATCCCTACGGGCGTGTGCCGACCCTCGAGGAGGACGACTTCGTCCTCTACGAGTCGACGGCGATCCTCGGCTACCTCGAGGCGACGCATCCCGAGCCGCCGCTCGTACCCGCCGACGCCCGCGGCCGCGCGCTCGTCGACATGCACATGAAGCTCTGCGACATCCAGCTCGCCCGGCAGACCGGCGCGATCATCTTCCCCAAGCGCTTCCTGCCCCGCGAGCGCTGGAACGAAGAGGCCATGGCGCAGGCGAAGAAGGAGATCGAGCGCCACCTCGAGATCGTCGAGAAGCAGATCCACGGCCGGGCATGGATGGTCGGCGACGCCTACTCGCTGGTCGAGGTCTGCTATACGCCGCTGGTCCAGTTCCTGCCGCTCATGGAGATCGCGGCGCCGCCCGGGGTCGCGGCCTGGACCGAGCGGATGCTCGCGCGACCGAGCGCCGTCGCGACCGCGCCGGCGGCGTAGCGCTTGCTCGACCACGGGGGGCGCCGAGGGCGTGCCCTCGGCGCTTTCGCGGGGCGGGCCGCAGGGGCCGGTGGCGGGGTCTTGCGGGGGACACGGCTTCGTGGGAAGCGGGCGCGATGCCGACCAAGCAGATCTGCGAGACCGCCATCCAAGCCGTCGCCGACATCCGCGACGGCGACTCGATCCTGGTGCACAGCTTCGGCCCGCCGCAGGCTTGGCCGACCGACTGCCTGCTCGCGCTCGCCGAGCGCGGCGTGAAGGACCTGACCGTCGTCTGCAATACGCCGGCGGGCGGCCCGACCTCGCTCAACGTGCTCGCGCCCAAGAAGCAGATCCGCAAGCTCATCTGCTCCTACGTGTCGTCGCCGACGCTCACGACCGAGATTTCCGAGCAGGTCCGCGCGGGCGAGATCGAGGTCGAGATGGTGCCGCAGGGGACGCTCATCGAGCGGGTGCGCGCGGGGGGCGCCGGCCTCGCCGGCTTCTACACGCCGACCGGCATCGGGACGCAGACGGCGGTCGGCAAGGAGGAGCGCGTCTTCGACGGCAGGCGCTACGTTTTCGAGCGGGCGCTCCGCGCCGACTGGGCCCTCCTGCAGGCGCACGCCGCCGACCACGTCGGCAACCTGGTCTACCGGCGCGGCATGCGGAACTTCGCTCCCGGCTTTGCGATGGGTGCGCATCGCACGATCGCGGAGGTGAAGGAGATCGTGCCGACCGGTTCGCTCGATCCCGAGAGCGTGGTCACGCCCGGGATCTTCGTCGACCGCATCGTCAAGACCACGACCCACATCGACGTTGGCGTCCTGCGCTACATCCTGTCTTCGGTCGGACGCGTGAACAACATGGAGGGGCGCCCCGTGCGCGACGGCGGGCCGACCGGCCTGCCGGCGGACCTGATGGCGATGAAGGCGGCCGCGCTGCTGCGCGACGGCGAGTATGTGAACCTCGGCATCGGTCTCCCGACGCTGGTCTCGAACTTCATCGAGGGCCGCGGGGTGACGCTCCACGCGGAGAACGGCATTCTCGGCTACGGCCCGTTTCCGCCCGAGGGCGAGGAGGACGTCGACCTCTACAACGCCAGCGGCCAGCTGGTGACCGCGCTGCCGGAGACCGCCTACTTCGACTCGACCGTCTCCTTTGCGATGGCGCGCACCGGGCGGGTCTCGACCGTGATCCTCGGCGCCTTCCAAGTCTCGCAGGCCGGCGACCTCGCGAACTGGAGCCTGCCCGGCGGCGGGGGCGGGATCGGCGGCGCGATGGATCTCGCCGCGGGCGGCGCGCGGGTGATCGCGATGCTCTACCAGATCGAGCGCGGCGGTCGTTCAAAGCTCGTCGAGAAGCTCGACTACCCGGCGACCGCACTGGGCTGCGTGACCTCGGTCGTCACCGACCTCGCCTGGATCGACGTCGCCGAAGGCGGTTTCCTGCTCCGCGAGGTCGCTCCCGGCGTGACCGCCGACGACGTCAGGGCGGCGATGGGGGCGCCGTTGCGGGTCGCGAGCGACTGCCGGGAGATGCAGTTCGGCTGACGTCGGTGCAGGCCGGCAGCGAACCGCGGCGCGCCGTATCCGCGCAGGCGGCCGCGACCACCGGCTCGACGAGTGCTGCGGCGATCGCCCGGTCGAGTCGCGCCGCCCAGTGACCGCCGGGGTGGAAATCGTCGTCGCGCAGGGGGGCGACCGCACTGCCGAGTCCGACCACGGGGGCGATCGCGCCCGCGTCACGCACGATGTCCTCGTCCCATGGAGTGCCGCCACGGAGGCGGACCCGGAGGTCGGACTGCATCGGCATGTAGGCAAAGAGGAACGCGGCCCCGCGGCCGCGGGCATCGGCAGCGAATTCCGCGAGGACGCGCCGAGCGAGGACTCGCGTCTCCTCGCTGCGCCCGAGGGTCTCGACGTCGAGGCGCAGCTCCGGGGCCAAGGTCGCGGCGACGAGAGCCGCGAGTCGACTGTGTCGCCACCACGGCCGCGGGTAGAGTGCGAGAAAGGCGTCGTCGCGACCGAGCGGGTCGTCGCGCAGCCCGGCGAGCGCCGCCTCGACCCGCTCCGGCGGCAGCGCCGGCAGGTTGATCGGCTCGAGGCCTCCCTCGCGCAGGACGAAGCGCGGCTTGGAGAGCGGGACGCCTGTGTTGTGGAAGTAGAGCGAGCGGAAGACGTTTAGGTTGCGCAGTGCGTTTTCCGGTTGGAGACCGAAGACGACGACGTCGGGATGGAAGCGGCGGCCGATCTTCTTCCAGCGCAGGTAGGCCTGGTCCATGCCGTAGGCGCTGACGCCGAAATTCAGGACCTCGGCGGGCACGCCCCGCGCCGCAAGATCGGCTTCGAGGTGCTCGCCCCAGGTGTCGGCGAACGCGACTTCGTCGCCAAAGGTGTACGAGTCGCCGAAGATCGCGACCCGCAGGACGCCGGGCGTCGCCTCCTCCGGGAAGTCGCGCTCGTCGCGAAGCCCGTCGGCGTTCGCATGGAAGGGCCCGGAGCGCCCGCCCGGACGCGGCGCCCAGCCGGTGTCCGGATCGTGCACGAGGAAACTCTCCTGCGAAGCCAGGTACGCCGCGAGGTGCCTGCGGGTCGAGGCGAGCGGGATCGGGTCGGGCGGGAGTGGTCGGCCGAAGAGGCTGAAACACCCGTCCTCATCGGTGGTGCCGAGCGCACGCACGAGCAGTTCGGCGAGTGCGAGCGAGCACGCGAGGCCGACGGCGGCGCGGCCGACTCGCTTCAGCACCGCGCCTCCGACCGATCGCTCAGAGCTTGCCGGCGGTGAGGTTCCAGGTGATGTCGCCCTTCTGCAGCGTGCTCACCACCTCGGAGACGAACTTGCCGTCCTTCCACCGGTAGAGACGGAGTTCGCGCTGGTCCTCGGCCGCGACGTAGATCTCGAGCTTTCCGTCCCCGTCGAGGTCGGCGAGCAGTACCGGGTGCTCGAAGCCCGAGGAGTTCGCGTCTATCAGCGTCGAGGACCAGCCGCCCTCGGGCTTCTGCTCAAGCAGCCACAGGCCCGACGACAACCCGCCCGCGACGAGGTCGATCCTTCCGTCGCCGTTCACGTCGCCCGCCGCCATCGAGCGCATCTGGCGGTCGGGTACGGTCGCGACGACACTCGACTCCCAGGCGTCGCCCTTGCGTCGGTACTGCTTGATCGTGACCGGTCGGGCCACCGAGCCGCCCTGCGCGATCGCGCCCTCCCAGACGATGAAGAGTTCGTCCTTGCCGTCCCGGTCGGTGTCGGCGGTGAGGATCTCCTTCGCGTGCGTGTCGCCCGGGGCGTCGACGACCGAACGGACCCAGCCCTTGCCCGGCACGAGCGAATACATGCGCACCTCGCCCGCCTGCGCCGCGTCGAGCTTGTTCGGGCGGCTCGGCGTTGTGAAGATCTCGCGCTTGCCGTCGCCGTCGACGTCGCCGATCTCGATCTCGTGCACGAACGTGTCGGGCTGGCGGTCGATCTCCTCGACCTTCCAGTCCTGCGCGGGGTGGACGATCGCGATCACTCCCTGGTCGTGGGTCGCGATCACCAGGTCGTCCTTGCCGTCGCCGTCGACGTCGCCCGCCTCCACGTCGCGCAGCCGGTCGAACTTCCCGCCGAAGGTCGGGTTCCAGCGCACCTTCTCGGTCCACTTGCCGCCTTCGAACTTCCAGGTTTTGAGCATCGCCTTCGTCGCGCCGATCGTCAGGACGCCGCCATCCCAGGGCAGCGCCTTGTGGAAGACGTTGCTGTCGGGATCCTCCACGACCGTGGCCTGCCAGCCCGAGGGGCTGCGGCGCAGGATCGTGAGTTTGGCGGCGCCGGGCGCCGGAAGCGACTTGCCACCGGGACCGGGCTTCTCGGTGAACTGCGCCTGCACGACGAGCAGAGCCGGGGCGGCCGGCGCGGAGAGGGACTCGCGCCGCGGCGCGCTCGGCGCGGCGTCGGGCGAGGTCGGCGAAGTGGTCGCGGCGACCGGGGCGGTCTTTGAAACCGGCGGCTCGTCGGCCATCGAGGGCCGGGCGGCCGTTGCGACCAGGACGATGAGGGAGAGGGCGGTCCAGCCGAGGAGACGGAGGGTCTGCATGTGCCCGGAGTGAACCAGAGGCCCGTCGGGCCTACAAGAACTGGCGCTTCCGATTGACGAACGAAC
>Ga0114969_10003495_pt1 | contig 12646 bp, 9 predicted proteins | sample M_130807_MF_Meta_FD_87316 | JGI IMG/M metagenome (GOLD analysis project Ga0114969, IMG submission 87316) | Freshwater microbial communities from Lake Montjoie, Canada to study carbon cycling - M_130807_MF_MetaG | ecosystem: Environmental > Aquatic > Freshwater > Lake | place: Lake Montjoie...
ATAAACTCGTAAACTATAAACTCGTAAACTATAAACTCGTAAACTATAAACTCGTAAACTATAAACTCGTAAACTATAAACTCGTAAACTATAAACTCGTAAACTATAAACTCGTAAACTATATTATACAATCACATTGTTTAATATAGTTTATAATCAATATACTTATAATCTTTTCTTCATACATTTCTGATCAATTTGCATCGTCTTGCATTTCTCTTCCTGCGGTACGATTTTAATAATGCATTTGGATTTCTTGCCATAGAGCGGCTCGGTACACCCCTTCTCACCCTTCTTTACGGTTTTATTTTTTTTTTCTTTTTCTTTGAACTCCTTAATATCAAAGAGTTTCGGTTTTTCTCCAGTGCATCGTGACCGAAAATGTTCATAGCGTTCGCGCACATCACAATATGATAAGCCAGATTTCTTCTTCAACAATTTATTCACCATCTCGTGCAATTTATATACATAACGCGAAAAACTATCACGGCTAGCCATATCACTTGAACGCAATGGAAAAGCTTTATAATTTTTCGTCAAATTTTGACGGCAATACTTACACGGCAAGATATACTGTAAATTCAGCATAAATTCGTGATAATGTTTTTTATCTTCGTCACTCGGATGAACTGGATAATTAAAGGACATCGTGTGCATAAAATGCCACATACTCGGCCCCCAAACAGTGGTCAACATTCCATCGCCACTGTGATAATCTTTCTTTTTAAATGTTCTATTACGAACTTTATTACTTAGAGTCATTGTTTGTTTTTATATACAGTGTATAAAAAATTTATGTATAATAAATTTATGTATAAAAATTAAATGTATAAAAAATGTATATATATATATGAACAAACAATTACAATATTTTTTCGATAATACAAAACAATTGCATACGCTGTTAGCGATTGCGCTTTTACTTATTATTGTGATAATAGTCGCGCCAATCGGGAACGGTTTCGTCAAATATAGTGGTCAGGCAATTATTATTGCTATTTTAATCTATATTCTCTTCAAAAATTTCACTGAAACGCATCATTTTGTCTTGGTTCAAAAAGCAATGGAAAAAAATCGATTAAAGAAGAAGAAGAAGAATCAAGAAAAAAAAGAAGAAGAGGACATTAGCACTGATACTATAATGGACCTTAAAAATAATACAGTTGCTAGTTATGTTTTGTGTGGTTTTATTTTAATTCTCTTACTCTATGTCATTTATTCTTTATTTGATTGATAGAGAAAACCTTTAGCTTTCATTATAGTCAAATAATAAGATTTATCATCTTTAAAGCTACTCCGTAGTATTTCTACATTCTTACCATCGCATGATTTATACAACATCTTTTAAATAGAGTAATCAAATAGTGTTTATATTTTTTATAAACTATATATAATTCGTATATCTATAATTCGTTATATCGCATTATATTTATTCTATTAAATATATATAATGAATTTAAACGATATTAAACAGAAATTGGGCAAGGCTGCGGGCAATACGCAATTCTTAGTCATATTATTAGTTGTTGTAATGTTTTTAATTGCGGCTTTATTCGTCTATCGCCGCACTATTTCCAGCAAAGGTGGTAAAAAATATGTAACCAACAATGAGTTTAGTAAAATTCCGGGGCAAGGTGTCACTAGTGCAGATATCTATTTCTTTTACACTGAATGGTGTCCTCATTGCAAAACCGCAAAACCTATTTGGGCCGATTTCAAGAGTCAGATGAGCGGCAAGAAAGTAAATGGTGTTGCTCTGAATTTCTTCGAAATCGATTGCGATAAAGATACTGAAACATCTGATAAATTTAAGGTAAAGGGATTTCCTACCATTAAATTAGTGAAAGGCAATCAAATCATTGAATACGACGCTAAACCCAGCACCGCGAATTTGATTGAGTTTGTCAATACATCATTGGGTTCTAGCAAGTAATAAATTATTCTTGATTTACAAGATCATTGATAGGCGGCGGCGGGTCATTTATTATTGGATCTTCATTCTTCGCTAAGAATGCATCCGCTTGCACATAGCCTCGTTCAATGATATTTCGTCTTAGCTCTTCGCTTTTCATCGTTTCCGACCATTTTTCTAAATTAGCTAAATCGTCCATCCTACAATCAACTGTATATTTGGTTTTAACTTGCACTGGTTCAGTGTCGATTGAGGCCTGCATTTTTTTCATCAAGACCAATAAAAAATCAAAAATAGATGACTTTTCATTTACACTTCGCTGTGAATTTTGCCATATGTTTTTAAATGCCAAAATTTCATCCGGCTCACATTCTTGCTGTGAAAGACAATCATTTAAGGGAAAATTATTCATTAACCCTCCGTCAATAAAACATCCGTCACCGACAATTATGGGTTCAAAAATAATCGGAAACGCCATCGACATCTGAAGTGCCTTGATAACAGATAGATCTGGATGACTTTTATAGGATAAATCGATCTTCTCTAACCGTTTCTCATTAATATTGGTGGCATACATATGAATCTCAATTTGATTATAATCATACAACTCTTTTAAGGTAACCGTTTCTTTTAAATCTTTGGCACGCAATAAGGGTGTAATGGCTTCGATAAAAAAATGTTCATTGATTAAACATTTTTTTTTATAGATATCAACGATGTGTGTCGTCGATGCAACGAGCAATTTTTCCCACGGCCGTTTAATGAAATAATCATCTAACCAATCCCACGCATAGCCTAGCGAAAAAATAACACTCATATAAGCACCCACCGAGCAACCATACATACTTTTGATATTCACCAAGTGCCAAAAGTCTTTTTTTTCTAAATGTGAAGCAATACCATAAGCTAATATACCAGATGGTCCACCGCCACTGATCACCAAATGCTTTATAGTCATTTAATCGATCTAATTGAGATATATTTATATATATATTTTCCACAATCAATTTAAATGGATACAATCTTTACACTTGGCGAGGCCTCAAATGAATCGACCAAACTAAATTTAGACGATTTATATGAACGTAAACAACAACAAGATTTAAATACATTGGCACTCTACAACCGAGTATTGGCACGCGTTCATAGCCGCATCAAAACTGTTTCACGGCAGCAGACCAAAGATATGTTTTGCTGGTACATTATGCCGGAAACTATTATTGGGGTGCCCAAATACGATTATGGTGCTTGCACGGCCTATGTGATTGACCAATTGCGAGAGAATGGCTTTATTGTGAAATATACGCATCCGAATTTATTATTAATTTCGTGGGCCAACTGGTGCCCCTCTTATGTGCGCAGCGAAATCAAAAAAAAGACGGGGATTGTGATTGACGGGAATGGCACACGCATGGTGAAAAACGATGGTGAGCGGCCTGATGCCAATGAAAATCCGAATGAATTAATATTTCATCGAAAAGGCAATGATGGAAATAGTAGTAAACCGGCGAAAGAATACACACCAATTGATGCTTATAAGCCGAGTGGTCTAATTTACAATGAGAATTTATTAAGGAAGATTGAAGATAAGACGAGCAGTTTTGGAAAAAAATAACATATAAGTATATATGAAAAACCATATCAATAAGTCACGTATAAAAAAGAAATCACACATAAAGAAATCACACATAAAGACACGTAAATATAAGAAAAAAATACATAATAAGAAAAAATTAAGAATAAAGAAAAAATACAATGGTGGCTTTGGTTCTTTAGTTTCTGATTTTACTGAGTTAACTAGAATTGGTCCTAGTTTTTTTAAATATGACCTAAAAGATTATTCATTCAAAGATTTTAATACGATGATGACGAAGTTTGATGAGTTTATTGGTCAAGAAAAAGCTTATTTTGAAGGGAGTATTTTAGATGAAATACTTAAAATTTATAAAAGGAATAATAATGTTATTGATTTTTCAAAATTACCGCACATTATACAACTTGTACTTAAATTAGAAATAAAACCATCAAATGCAATCTATTTCATTAATAACAAGTTTGGATATGGCGATAAGGTCAAAATAACAAATTCATTTTTAGATACGATTTACAAAATAGAAAAAGTTAAAAAACTTATTGATATGGATCGATCTGAAAGCAATACAGAAGATATTAATGGTATTGATGGGTGGATTATATTATCGCAAATAGTAGATTTGTTAATAAAATTAGTCTCTGATTTACTCAATTTACTAAAGGATAATAAGATCGATATTACAAATGACTATACAGAAATATACAAATCATTAAAAATTTTAATGACAGAGATTATTACAGACTTTATGGGAAAAAATGATGATAGTCAATCCTATGTTGATATGCTTGAACAAATTGTAGAGTATATAAAATTAATAAAACCAATAATTGCTGATGATAATTTTATAGAATGTGGGCTTTTAAAGTATTTATTAAAGAAAAATGAAGGAGAAAGAGAATCGAAAAGAGAATCGGAAAGAGAATCGGAGAGAAACGAAGAAGATAAACCAAGTCCATTTCAAGAATTGTATGAAATGATATTCAAAAAGGATAATGATATAAAACCTTTAAAAGCGCCAGATATAAATCGCATAGAAGATTTCTTTATTGAAAGCAAAAATGGGCTAGGAATTATGCCTCCGATTATTTTACTATTGCTGTCGTGTCGTATCAATCCTAACATCAATGACCTTAAGAATGAAGTTATGAAGAGTTATCACGCAACTATAATGAAGTATATGAATAAAGTTAAATTTTGTTGTTCTGATAAATTTTGTTGTTCTGATATTTGTAAAAAAACTAATTGTCCTAATACAAAAAAATCAAGAAAGAACCCTAGTGCGTCTGTTAACCCTAGTGCGTCTGTTAACCCTAGTGCGTCTGTTAACCCTAGTGCGTCTGTTACGGGAACTACGTGTGATGCAGTTGATATAAGTCCCGATAAAGCAGCCAAGGTGTTATCTCTTTTAAATATATTTACCGGTGCAAAAATAAATGACGAGATGTGTCCTAGTTTATGCAACAAAATTAATTGGAAGACATTTGATCCCATTTTTAAATTATTTACAAGTAAGCGCGACCTATTTACTAAAAAGCCAGTAGTTCAGCAATTTTTGTTTGATACAATTATACCCTATTCGACATTTTTGCCTTTAAATATAAATTCATATTTCAATGAAGTCGTTTATAAAAATGAAGATCCTTATTTTGATGAAAAAATCGATTTTTATGAAAAGGAGGTTTTAAATGCTTATGAAAATGGAAAATATGAAAATACGCTTTGTGTGCCAAATAGTCTAATGTTAGACATAACTAAAGATTGGAACACATATTTGAAAAGCCGGAAGGCAGAGATTAAAATGTCAATCAAACAACAGACGAAGCGAATGAATAAAGAAAAAAAACAGGCATCATCAAAGAAAACTAGAAAATTCAGTTTAATGTCAATTTTTAAAAGAAACAAAAAAGAAGAATTAGGCCCTATCAAAGAAGAGTTTATTGATCCTAGCTTGAAAGAAGCGTCTAGAACTGGTTCCAATGAATCATTTCATTCAGCAATATCAGATTCAAATTCAGATTCAGAAACAGATGCATAAATTTTAGAAAAAATATGTTGTGATACTTTTTCTAAAAGTATGTTTTGCTGCACTTTTTCTAAAAGTATGTTTTGCTGCACTTTTTCTAAAAGTATGTTTTGCTGCACTTTTTCTAAAAGTGCTAAAGTGCTTTTAGGCCATACTATGCTCGGCTAAATACTCTATCGTTAAATCGTTTAATAGGGCTATTTGTGAAGTTGTGGTTTTGGCTAATTGTGCTGCTACAATGCTTTCAAACAATGTAATACCTTCTAAAAAATCGGTTTCACACGTTAAATAAAGTTCCACGATAAGTTGCCGTGTCGAATTAATGAGAGATTGCAGTTGTGATTCGTCTAAATTAGGATTTATAATAACCGAATCTTTTTCTTCTTCAGGCTTAGCACTTGCCTTATCACCTTCGGCGGGCTTATCTTCTGCCTTATCACCTTCGGCGGGCTTATCACTTGCCTTATCACCTTCGGTGGGCTTATCCATTGCCGTTGGCTTATCTATTGCCGCTGGCTTATCCATTGCCGCTGGCTTATCCATTGGCTTATCACCTTCGGCGGGCTTATCTATTGCCGCTGGCTTATCCATTGGCTTATCTATTGCCGCTGGCTTATCTATTGCCGCTGGCTTATCTATTGCCGCTGGCTTATCTATTGCCGCTGGCTTATCCATTGGCTTATCACCTTCGGCGGGCTTATCCATTGCCGTTGGCTTATCCGCTGGCTTATCTATTGCCGCTGACTTATCATTTGCCTCTGGATTAGCTGGCGTCGGCACTTCATCCGCACCACCAACCTTTATTTCTTCTTTTGTTGCAGATATTTCTTTACTTGCTTGTGTTCCTACTGGTGCTTGTGTTCCTACTGGTGCTTGTGTTCCTACTGGTGCTTCCGCTCCTACTGGCGCTTGTGCTCCTAATGGCGCTTCCGCTCCTACTGGCGCTTGTGCAGGCGCTCCTACTGGCGCTTGTGCTCCTAATGGCGCTTGTGCTTGTGCTGGTGCTCCTACTGGTGCTTGTGCGGGTGCTTCTGCTCCTACTGGCGCTCCTACTGGCGCTTGTGCTCCTACTGGTGCTTGTGCAGGCGCTTCCGCTCCTAGTGGTGCTTCTGCTGGCCCTTGCATATTGGCTATTACTATATTCCCTTGGGTTGGCGGCGCTTTTTCTTCACTTTCTTTCTTTTCCTTCTCCTTCTCCTCCTCCTCCTCTTTTGATTGTTTCTTTTTTTCGACCTTTTTTTCTTCTTTGGGTTTAGTAAATTTAAAGAGTTTATCTAATACAGCTAATAATTTATTTTGATTATCATTCATCGTATTCATCATCTTATTAATATGCAATGCATACTTTTTGAATAATGTATCATTTAAAGATCCTTCATAATTTTGTGTAAACATTCCTTCCGGTTTACATTTATCATTTTTATGATATTCACGCAAAGGAATCTGATCAAATCGCGTCACCAGTGATTGCCCGTTTTCATCTGTGGGGACTGGTTTGCCTGTAAAGACCACATAAAACATAGCCACATCATTTTCATAAATCTCTCGCATTGAATCAGACATACTGGTAAAATCATTGGTTTCTTCATCAAACACATCATAATACAGCTTCATCAACTCGGGAATGCCAATTTCCGAATTATTTTCGACCAATGGCGCATCATCGATCGGTTCTTCTAGTTTATCGAATATTTTCTCTTTAGTGTCTTTATCCTTATCCTTATCCTTAGTGTCCTTATCCTTAGTGTCCTTATCCTTAGTATCTTTATCCTTATCTTTGCCATCCTTATCTTTGCCATCTTTATCTTTGCCATCTTTATCTTTGCCATCTTTATCTTGATCATCATCTTCCTTTTCCTTTTTCTTGTCTTTTTTCTTCGAATTTTTTTTCTCATCCTCATCATCCTCATCATCTTCCTTTTTCTTCTTTTTCTTCTTTTTATCTTCATCGTCTTCGTCGTCATCATCTGCGCCACCTTTTATATTCTTCGCTGCAGCACTATCCTTATCATAAAATTTCCGTGTTTTTTTTGTCTTTTTATCATAATTAATATTGCAAAAACGTGCCTTTAACGACAGCAGAATTTCTCTCGGATTTTTATCATTGTAATCTACCTCTTGAATTAAATTATTCAACCTCCGTGTGCAAAAATTATTATGTTCAATGCTCTCTATTTCTACAGTGGATGGCATATTTTGTTTCGTCATTAAATCATATTTCTGTAATTTGCCATCTTTATCCTTGGTAATAATAACCGGATTAATTGTTTTCATAATGGCTGCATAAATATGTGCAATTTTCACATAGAATTTTGCGATTTTTATACAGTCTTCGATAGGCTCGGCATCTTCTCCGCCTGACTGCTTTGCGCTATCTTCATCTTGCTTTTTGCTGTCTTCATCTTCCTTTTTGCTGCCTTCATCTTCCTTTTTGCTGCCTTCGGCTTGCTTTTCATCTTGCTTTTTGCTGCCTTCGGCTTGCTTTTTGCTGCCTTCGGCTTGCTTTTTGCTGCCTTCGGCTTGCTTCGTCATGCCTTCGGCTTGCTTCGTCATGCCTTCATCTTCTTTTTTGCCATTCTCAATCCGGTTTACCACCTCTTTCTGTTCTAAAGGGCTCAAGTTCTGATTAATAATTTTTGCGGTTAAAACAACCATCTTATCACAATGGTCTTTTTCGGATAATTTATTCATATCGTCGAAATTTTGTGATAAAATATATTTGCTAGCAATGCGGTCTATTTCATCAGCTAAGCTTGATTTTTTAGGGGTATTAGATGATGCTTTATTGCCCATTTATATATATTAAATATAAAATTGAATTTAAATATACCAATTGTATTAGTATTTAACCAGACATATGTCTTCAGCGGTTGCAATGTCTTCTTGTACAAGTGTTAGCGGATGTACAAGTGTTAGCGGATGTACAAGTGTTAGCGGATGTACAAGTGTTAGCGGATGTACAAGTGTTAGCGGATGTACAAGTGTTAGCGGCAGCAATCGCACCAAGAAAGTAAAACCAAGCGAGAAAATTGACAAGAAAGCCTTATGGGAATGTTTCGATAAAAATACCGATGAAAAACCCATCGAATGTGTCTTTCGTGGCTCGGGTGAGCGGGAGCAATGCGACTGCTGTGAATCGCCTTTGGCTTTTACGGACGAAGGCTTTCTTTGCTGCACCAATAAAACATGTGGCATTATTTATACGGATAGTTTAGATCAAGGTGCCGAATGGCGGTTTTATGGTGCCGACGATAATCAATCCGGTGACCCGACCCGCTGTGGTATGCCTATCAATCCGTTACTCAGAGAATCATCGTTCGGCTGTAAAGTCATCTGTCCGCCCAATTCCAGTTATGAAATGCGTAAAATACGCCGCTATACCGAGTGGCAAGGAATGCCGTATGAAGAAAAAGCCCGCTACGAAGAATTTCAAAGGATTACCGTTTTAGCGAATCAAGCTGGCATTTCGAAAATGATTATTGATGATGCAATGCGTTATCATACGAAAATCTCGGGGGTGAAAACCTTTCGAGGGGACAATCGTGACGGCATTATTGCGGCGACGATTTATATTGCAGCGCGGAACAACAATTGCCCACGGACAGCCAAAGAAATTGCGACCATCTTTCATCTCGATAATACGAGCGCCACGCGTGGCTGTAAGAATGCCAGCTCGATTATCAATGAATTAGAGCACGAGATGAATAACAATGAGAAGACCTCCTTATGCCATACGACACCGTTGTCGTTTATCGATCGGTATTGTAGCCGCTTGAATATCAATTCGGAATTGACGAAATTATGTAAATTCATTGCCACACGGATCCAAGCCAGTAATTTGATTCCGGAAAACACCCCACACTCGATTGCGGCGGGCATTGTCTTCTTTGTGGCGCACCAATGTCATCTGAATATTAGTAAAAGGAATGTGAATACGGTGAGTGAAATCAGTGAGGTGACGATTAATAAATGCTATAAGAAGTTGGAGGGAATGCGGGACCAGTTGATACCGGCGGCAGTGTTATTAAAGTACAGGGGCTCTTCCGCTGCGAACGCCCAGACCCCGTGTTAAGGCGGATGCGGAAGGCGGGGTTGTAGGGCTTGCTGCGCTGAGGGCAGAGCCCCTAGGTGGAGCCCTTTATTGAATAAACAATATGATTTTTTTATATTGTTTATATGTTTTTTTGCATCCGCCCTTACGCCCAATGCATCCGCCCTTACGCCCAGCGGGGGTCCGGCATGCGCAGCGGAAGCAGCCCGCTATTTAATCTGTAAACATACTAAATTAACTTTCGGGTTAGTTAAAGTGGTAGCGCCGTCTGCACCAGCCCAAACCGTAACATAATGCGTGCCGGCGGTCAAATTGGTCACAGTGGCTTGTCCGCTAATATTACACGCGTCCGTAGACGACACATTTCCACTTGTCCCCGCAATATAAGCATTGGTATTCAGACCGTTCAGTGTAATACCGGTGGTGCCTGTATATAAATTTGTGCTAGCGCCTGCCGTAGCGCCGGCTGCACCTGCTAACCCAAGCGTGGTCGTCACTTGTTTATTGTCGCCACCCGTTTCAATAACCAGATTGTAGAGAAATAAGAATATATTATTAGTACTTGTGACCTGAAAATCATGTTCGTTCATTCGGGTGGCACTGGTGTTAATCGTTGTTGTGGCAGCATTATACGCACCAGTATCACCGCCCACATAACTAACAGAAGGTCCCACGGGACCGGTATAGCCTGTTGCTCCTACGGTGCCTGTATAGCCTGTTGCTCCTACGGTGCCCGTCGGCCCCACTCTTTTAATGAGCGAATAGACCGGCCCCGTTTGCCCATAAGGCGCCGTTGTCAAATTTTGCTGCGCTGTCAAATCGTAAGTGTTGTCGATCGGATTACCTGAGACGTCTAATTTCCAGCCACCTGCTGCACCGTTTATGCTAATCGCCGGACCCACATTCACAAAGGGTAAGGATAAACCCGTGTCAAAATAGGCGATATTATTGTTATCAAGACCTAAATCGGCCGAACCCACCAAACCAACAATACTGATGGTTTCGGGTCCAACCGCCAAACTTTTCCACGCTTGACCTGTTATGCCGAGCCGATACGTATTGCTTGCGGTGGGTAAGAAATCGCCTTGCAGCGTAAGTAAACCCGTCACACCTGGTACATAAACAAAGCCTGTGTCGCCTAGAAAGCCGCCGTGGTTATCGCTATATTGAATCGCGCCCGTAATACCAACAGAGCCTGGACCTGTCATTCCTACGGGACCTGTTGCACCTATGGCACCTTGTAAGCCTGTAGCACCTGTCTCACCCTGTAAGCCTGTTGCGCCTGTTGGTCCAGTAGCGCCTGTTGGACCAATAGCACCTGTATCACCTTGCAAGCCTGTAGCGCCTGTATCACCTTTCACTCCTGCTGTGCCTGTTGCACCTGTATCACCTTGTAAGCCGGTTGCGCCTGTTGGACCAATAGCACCTGTATCACCTTTGTAACCTGTTACACCTGTGTCACCTTGTAAGCCGGTTGCGCCGGTTGGACCAATAGCACCTGTGGCGCCTGTATTACCTTGTATACCTTGTTCTCCAGTATAACCTGTATGGCCTTGAATACCTTGTTCTCCAGTATAACCGGTGTAACCTGTTGCTCCTACGGTGCCTGTTGCTCCTTCGGCACCTGTATAACCTGTGGCGCCCAACGAAGGAGTACCATATGTTAACAACCCATTGGCTGTATCATAATAAATAGCATTGGCCGTTACATTGTTTTGTAATAATGGTGCATAAAGCTGGCCGTCCTGTGCAATCTGATACAATAGAGTTCCGCCTTGTAGATTCAAACCACCAGCAATACCTACACCCGAGCGAAATTCAAACGTGGTTGCGCTCGCAGCTTCTGAAGCGACGACAAACGTATTCGCGCCCCCCGAACCATAGGCGCCAAACAAATTGGTAAATTGACCGGTTTTCGCAATACTAAAAATAACGTCTCGAGCAGAGTCACCGGATGTAAAATGGTATGCGGTTGTACTGGCATTCCCTGCATTAAAATTTTCATTCACACTAAATCCATCCGCCGAATGCGAATAAAACTTTTGCCCACTCAAGTCAAATGTATTCTTTACAACTAAATCATAACTTGTTAAAGCAGTGCCGTCAAATGTTAAATTCGCAGAGCCACTTGCAAGACCTGTGCTGTTATAGAGCACTTGGCCGTCAGAACCGCCGATGGGGCCGACGGGGCCTGTAGCACCTGTATAGCCTGTATCACCTTGCATTCCGACAGTACCTGTAGCACCTTGTAAGCCTGTAGCACCTTGTAAGCCTGTGGCGCCAGTTTCGCCTTGTATTCCGACAGTACCTGTGGCACCTTGTAAGCCTGTGGCACCTGTATCGCCTTGCATTCCGACAGTACCTGTGGCACCTTGTAAGCCTGTGGCTCCTGTATCGCCTTGTAAGCCTGTTGCTCCTGTATCACCTTGTATTCCGACAGTACCGGTTGCTCCTGTATTGCCTTGCAAGCCGGTTGCTCCTGTATTACCAGTTGCACTTGAAGGCACCCATTGTGCTGGAGAATTAGAACCTGCAGAAGAAAGAACATAACCAGTTGCCCCAGGATTATATACATATTCTTGTGTATTAATATTGAATGTAGTTCCCAATGATATTGCACCAGTTTGCATTATAGATACTGCGGAAGTGCCATTATTATAAGTAATATGAGTGCCAGCAGTGCCAGCAGTAGAAAGGAAATCAGGCATTAACGTAATAGAACCACGTGCGTTTCCTACATATAAGCCCTTTGATTGCTCGCTCAAATAATCTGAACCGCTATTATAAGATGTATTATTGCGACCAACTACAGCATAATTATCTGTCTCTACGGCATTGCGATCTGATATATAAATATTAGCAGAAGCATTAGTAGCAAGGGAATTATTCTGAATTGATACACCAGCAAGACTACCTGAAATATCTTTTGCTACTACAAAACCAGTAGGAACTGTTGGTAAAAAAGATAAAGGACCTCCAACTTGTAAATAAGTATCAGTTGTGAAATTCGGAATCTCGTTCTCTATAAACTTCAATGCAGCACTTGCGCCAGAAACATTATTATTA
>Ga0114969_10003498_pt1 | contig 12641 bp, 11 predicted proteins | sample M_130807_MF_Meta_FD_87316 | JGI IMG/M metagenome (GOLD analysis project Ga0114969, IMG submission 87316) | Freshwater microbial communities from Lake Montjoie, Canada to study carbon cycling - M_130807_MF_MetaG | ecosystem: Environmental > Aquatic > Freshwater > Lake | place: Lake Montjoie...
AAAGGGCGCATCCGTCAGCAACAGCGGGCGATGGCGCGTCGCCGCATGATGGCCGATGTGCCGCAGGCCGATGTGATCGTCACTAATCCAACTCATTACGCGGTGGCTTTGCAGTACAACGATAAAAAAATGAGTGCACCCAAAGTATTGGCGAAAGGCGCGGGGGACATTGCCCTGCGTATCCGCGAACTGGGCAATCAACACCGTATTCCGCTGCTGGAAGCACCACCATTGGCCCGTGCGCTATTTCGCCACAGTGAGATTGGGCAACAGATCCCCGCCACCCTGTACGCCGCCGTGGCCGAGGTATTGGCCTGGGTTTACCAGCTACGCCGCTGGCAGCGCGAGGGTGGGTTGATGCCGAAAAAACCTGAACGTCTACCGGTGCCGGAAACACTGGATTTTGGCCTGAGAGAGTCACCATGATGGCGAATTTAGCCTCCCTGCTTCGTTTACCGGCCAATGTTAAAGATACACAGTGGCAGGTGCTGGCGGGCCCGATACTGATCCTGATGATTTTGTCGATGATGGTGCTGCCATTACCGGCGTTTGTCCTCGACCTGCTGTTTACCTTCAATATTGCCCTGTCGATCATGGTGTTGCTGGTGGCGATGTTTACCCAGCGCACGCTGGAGTTCGCCGCTTTCCCGACCATTCTGCTGTTTTCCACCCTGTTGCGCCTGTCGCTGAATGTGGCATCGACGCGCATTATTCTGCTGGAAGGGCATACCGGCTCGGCGGCAGCGGGGCGAGTGATTGAAGCGTTCGGCCACTTTCTGGTCGGGGGTAACTTTGCCATCGGCATCGTGGTGTTCATTATTCTGGTGCTGATTAACTTTATGGTGATCACCAAAGGCGCCGGGCGCATTGCTGAAGTGGGTGCGCGCTTTGTGCTTGACGGGATGCCCGGCAAACAGATGGCGATCGACGCCGATCTCAACGCGGGTTTGATTGGCGAAGGCGAAGCCAAAAAGCGCCGTACCGAAGTGACGCAAGAGGCAGATTTCTACGGTTCGATGGACGGTGCCAGCAAGTTTGTGCGCGGTGACGCGGTCGCAGGGCTGATGACCATGGTGCTGAACGTGGTCGGTGGGTTGCTGGTTGGCGTGATCCAGCACGGCATGCCCTTGGGCGCGGCGGCGGAAAGCTATACCTTGCTGACCATTGGCGACGGCCTGGTGGCGCAGATCCCGGCGCTGGTGATTTCTACCGCAGCGGGCGTGATCGTCACCCGTGTTGCCACCGATCAGGACGTTGGCGAACAGATGGTGGGCCAACTGTTCAATAACCCGCGCGTGATGCTGCTGAGCGCCGGGGTGCTAGGGCTGCTGGGGCTGGTGCCCGGCATGCCAAACCTGGTATTTCTGCTGTTTACCGCTGGCTTGCTGGCGCTGGCCTGGTGGCTACGCGGGCGCGAGCAGCAAGCACCGCCAATCAACGTTCCAGCAATAGTGCAGGAGAGCCCGCAGGCGGTGGAAGCCAGTTGGTCCGACGTGCAGTTAGAAGATCCGTTGGGGATGGAAGTGGGCTATCGCCTGATCCCGATGGTGGATTTTCAGCAAAACGGTGAGCTGTTGGGGCGTATCCGTGGGATCCGCAAGAAATTCGCACAGGAAATGGGTTATTTACCGCCTGTGGTACACATTCGTGACAACCTCGAACTGCCCCCGGCCAGCTACCGTATTCTGATGAAAGGGGTAGAAATCGGCAGCGGAGAAGCGCATCCGGGCCGTTGGCTGGCGATCAATCCAGGTAATGCGCTGGGGGAACTTGCTGGGGAGATCACCGTCGATCCGGCATTCGGCCTGGCGGCGGTGTGGATCGACAGCGCGTTACGAGAGCAGGCGCAAATCCAGGGTTTTACCGTGGTTGAAGCCAGCACCGTGGTGGCAACCCATCTCAATCATCTGCTTGGTCAGTTCGCCAGCGAGCTGTTTGGCCGCCAGGAAACCCAACAGTTATTGGATCGCGTTACGCAGGAAATGCCGAAACTGACCGAAGATTTCATACCGGGCGTGGTCTCGCTGACCATTTTGCATAAAGTATTGCAGAACCTGCTGGCCGAACGGGTTTCTATCCGCGATATGCGCACCATTATCGAAAAGCTGGCGGAGCATGCGCCGATTCAGAGCGATCCTTATGAGTTGACCGGCGTGGTGCGTGTTGCGCTGGGGCGTGCCATTACCCAGCAATGGTTCCCTGGCAGCGGTGAAATTCAGGTTATCGGCCTGGATACGCCGCTTGAGCGCTTATTGTTGCAAGCCTTGCAAGGGGGCGGCGGCCTTGAGCCGGGGCTGGCGGATCGGCTGCTCGATCAGGCCCGGCAGGCCCTACAGCGGCAGGAAATGCTCAGCGCACCGCCGGTGCTGTTAGTGAACCATGCGTTGCGTGCGCTGCTGGCGCGATTCCTGCTCCGCAGCTTGCCACAGTTGGTGGTGTTGTCGAACCTGGAAATCAATGACGATCGCCAAATTCGCATGACCTCGACGATTGGAGCTACCGGATGAAAACCTGCCTTGCCACCTTTTTATTGTTGCTGCCTTTAGCCACACAGGCGGTGTCCGGTTCCTGGGTAGCGAGTAATGATGGCGTAGCGTTGGAGCGCGGCCAAGTGCGTGCCGAGTCGCAACCGCTACGCCCGTTAAACGCCTTGCCGGGTGACTCTGCCCGGATCACCAGCGTCAGTTGGCGTTATCAATTATTCTCTGCTGAACCGGCCGGGTTACAGGTGCAGCTATGCACTGCCGCCCGCTGTATCGCTCTTGATACAGGCAGCGGGCGCAGTGAGGCGCTGAACGGCGATCCGGCTGACAGTGAGTTTCGTTTTGTCTATTACGTGCAGGCGCGGGGGGCACTAAACCCATCGCTGCGGGTGATCGGTAATCAGATCATTGTAAATTATGAGTGATAGCTTGTGCGTTGTTCTGTAATCTACGCCTCCCCTAAAGGGCTTTATCAGGCCGACGGTACGCGATTTATCTGAAAGGTTCATAAAATAATAAAAATATAAGATAGCGTTATTTTGCCGCAGATTCTTTATGCTCTGTGTTTGGTGTACTCATGCTCCCGTCTTTTCTCGTCTAGAGACACTCCGAGCGGCACTGTTTACGCCGTTCATTTGCCCCTTTATTTTCTGATTAATCCAGACGTTGGCTTAATTATTAACCGATGATGAGTCCACGTGATCAAAACACCACGTGCCATCGTCAGGATAACTTGATGTTAATTTCTTCCTCTGCCCGAATCGCCAGCAACAGCGTGATTGAACCGGGTGTGATTATCGGTGCACACGTATGCATTGGCCCTTTTTGTGTGATTACTGCCGGTGTTGAGATCGGTGAGGGGACGGTAGTTGCCTCGCATGTGGTGATTAATGGCCTGACTCGCATCGGGCGCGATAATCGCATCGGGCGCTATTCGTCGATCGGCGAAGTGAACCAGGATTTGAAATATGCGGGTGAAGCCACCGAGGTGGTGATCGGCGACAGGAATCAGATCGGGGATAAAGTCACTATCCACCGCGGCACCTTGCAAGGCCGGGGTCGTACTACGATCGGCAATGACAATCATATTTCGGACAGCGTTCATATTGGTCACGACTGCGTGGTTGGCAATGGCACTTTCATGGGCAGCAACAGCGGCCTGGCTGGGCATGTTGAACTTGATGATGCGGTACACATCGGTGCTATGTGTGCCATCCACCAGTTCTGCATTCTGGGGGCTTATGCACGGGTTGCCGATCGGTCCGGTGTGGTGCAGGATGTGCCGCCGTTTGTCTGCGCCAGCGGGAACCATGCTTTACCCACCGGATTTAATCAATTAGCAGAAGCTTTTCTGGCGGCGGATAGTCACCAGCAACAACTCATCCGTACTCTGTATGACAGAATTTATCACTTGGCAATACCGATTGACGAGGCAAAAAAAGAGGCCGAGCGCTTAGCTACTCAATATCCTTTAGTCACTTTTTTTAACCGCTTCTTCTCACGCTCAATGCGCGGCATTATTCGCTGAACATTGAGTCTGTGCTCCGCCATTGGCCGTAATTGTCTTTGGCAGCACAGGGCTTAGTTGGCATGTCAGAAATGCAGAGTTGCCTAATAAAGTTAATATAGAAAACGTTAAAGATATAAAAAATCACATCGAACTCTATATTTTTATTAAAATTTATCTAATTGATTTTTCTCATCACTTCCTAGCCTAAAAAAAACCAAAAATAAAACTATAAGTCTAACCATAATCTCTGATTTGGACTAAAAATCTATGTTTTCATGGTTGTGAAGAGCAAAACTCTAGTAAGGTGATTTCTTGGGCGGTTGATGGTTTTTAATGGGTAAATAATTATAAAAATCATTGTGTTATGTTTTTATTTCGCGCTATTTGCCGTTATTGACAACGACACGGCATTAATGAATATTAGCGGGATTCAGATATGGGCTAAACATGAAGAGCACGACGCCTCCGTTGTTATCCGTTACCTGCTTAGAAAACCCACGTAAACACTTTAAGGATATCCTTATATAACATGGACGATAAATTTGGATAATACTTCCTCATTGAGCCCGGTACAGATTGATTGAAAAATTAACTCTGTATTATGCACAATATCATTAAATCCACTGCGAATTAATGAATGCCCGAGCGGTAATCATTTTATGGTTTCCCTTTGGCTAAAAACTGATGTTTTCAGTTCTCTCTCAAGTGAATACTGAAAGTATTAAGAGTAAATGTACGTTTTATTTAAACATCAAAATTTATACATAAAGGAAGAGTACCATGCGTAAAGTAATTTTCTCTTTGGCTCCTGCTGCCTTGTTATTAGTTGTGGCTGCCGGGAATGTTCAAGCAGCTTCTAATGCCCAGTTAACCGTAACGGCTAACGTTGTGGCTGCAACCTGTGACGTTTCTCTGTCTACCAATAACCTGGATCTGGGCAACTATGCACCGACCCAATTTACCGGTGTGGCAACGCCAATTCCTGCTAGCCAAAAAACCTTCACCGTCGGCCTGAATAATTGCCAGGTGCCTGCTCAAGCAGCGGATACCGCCAATCTGGTGATCAGCGGCCAGACGCTGGGCGGGAACCCTAACCTGTTTAACTCCACCGGCACCAATACCGGCATCATGTTGAATCAGGTTGCAACCCCAACCACCTATATCACCAGCGGCCAGAAATTGTTGGTGGCAACTGCGGGCGAAATACCATCAGCTAGCGACTTTAATACCAAAACGTTGAGCCTGCAGGCGGGTTTGGCATCCACCACCACCACAGGCATCAACATCGGTGCGGTCAACGCGCCAATCCTGTTTAGTTTTTCCTACAACTAAGCCCCTATGCAGGCAGCCTCTGCTGCCTGTTATTTTTAACCACCAGGAGCCGATCAATGAAGCGCCTAAACCTGTTTTCTCTCATGACGATGGCGCTGCTGTCTTGTTCCTCAGCCGTCATGGCGGATGGCTTTGGCATCAATGCCACGCGTCTGATCTACCCGCAAGGGGCGGACAGCATCTCCGTCTCGGTGCGCAATACGCAGCCTGTGATGCCGTACTTGGTCCAGGTTGCTCTCAGCAAGAGCCCAGACAGCCGCGAAGCCGCGCCCTTTATGGTGACGCCGCCGATTTTCCGCTTGGAACCCAAGAGCGTGAATCAGATCCGCATTGCCGCGAACGGTGAGTCATTAGCCAAAGATCGTGAGTCAGTATTTTATTTTCACGCCACGGCCATTCCGGCGAGCCAAGCGCCAACGGCAAAACAGCCGAACGCTGGCGTACAGGCTGCGGTGCAGTTTGGCGTAGGCAACATCATCAAGATGTTTTATCGCCCAGAAGGCTTGCCATCAACCTCTACCGAGGCACAGAAAGGTCTGCAATTTTCACGGGTGAACGACGGGCTACAGGTCAATAACCCATCACCCTATTTTGTCAGCCTGGCCGGGATCAAATTTGGCGGACAGGCTCTCAAACTAGATTCCGCCGCTGCGTTGATGATTGCGCCATTTGGTTCTCATACCTATGCCACCCAGGTGAGAAACGGAACCATTGAATGGCAGACCATTAACGATCAAGGGGGGGTCGATGCATTTAAACAGGCTCTGCCATAAAGCGCTGCTGTTGCTCGCGCTCAGCCTAGGTAGCCTGGCGGCGCAGGCAGTGACATTGAATTTTTCAGCATCGATTGTGCAAGGCACCTGTTCGCTGAGCCTGAATAAAAGCGTGCTGCCACTGGGTGCAGTACCGCAGGCCAGCTTACGCAGTGGCTCACTGGTTAACCTGCAACCTTTCAGCCTCAAGGCTGACAATTGCAGCGGGGTGGCCGGTGGCTCGCAACAACCCGTGATTACGGTGCTCGGCGCAGGAGGCACCCAAGACGGCAAGTGGCTATTTCGTAGCAGCGATTCAACCGCAACGGGTGCCGGGGTGATGTTGGTGCAGGGGGCCACCTCGCCGACCTACGCCGCTACGGAAGTTAAACCGGGCGACTCTTTCCCGCTGGCAGGCGTGGGGCAAGCCCCCAGCAACCTGGAACTGCCGTTTTTTGCTGGCGTCAGCTGTGGTGGCAGCACCGGCTGCGCCACGGTGAAACCGGGGGCGCTGGCGGCCAATGTAATGTTTATTTTTGCTTATCGGTGAAAGGGTTATGACGTTCGCACAGGGTTTACTCACCATGCTGTTGCTGATGGTTTTTTCTGCGGGAGCAGCGAGCGGCGGCATCAGCTTAAGTCAGACACGCGTGATTTTTTCCGCCGAGGATAAAGCTCAAACCATCACGGTAAAAAATAGCGGGGCGAAAAATTACCTGATTCAAAGCCGGGTACAGACCGACCTAAACAATAGCCGCGCAGCCCCCTTTATGGTGACGCCACCGCTGTTTCAGTTGGGGCCAGAGAGCCACCAACTGCTGCGCATCCTTAAGCAGGATCCGGCACTGCCTGCTGACCGTGAGTCGCTGTTTTATCTTGCGGTGTCGGCCATCCCCGCGCAATCAGAGCCTGCGGCGCAACAGGCGCGTTTATCCATGGGGTTTCAGTTTGTCATCAAGCTGTTCTATCGCCCGGCAGGGCTGAAGATCGCTGCCGAGAACGCCAGTTGCCAACTGAAAATGACCCCAACGGCGCAGGGGATACGTATTGAGAACCTTACGCCTTATTTTCTCTCATTCGGAACTTTGGCGTTTGACCAACGCGCCGTGGATTTAGAGGCACAGCCGGCAATGATTGCGCCGCTGAGTAGTGAGACCTACCCGGCAAGCCAGCCGGTCAGACAGGTGCATTGGCAAGCTATTAATGACTTCGGCGGATTGTCTGCGCCCTGCCAGCAAGTGCTGCCAGCCTAACAGGAAAACCACCATGAAACGTTTAACTCAAGCCGTGATGCTGCTCCTGTGCAGCCTATCGGCACTGGCCGCTGCACCGGAATCAACCGGCATCTCTTTTTACGTGCTGCGGGTGATTTACCCCGAAAGTGCCCAGAAAGGCGTGACGCTCACCGTGAATAACAAGAGCGCGGCTCCGTACCTGATGCAGTCCTGGATCCGGCCGGTAGACCTCAACACCGGGGATGTCGATCTGAACCACAACGGGCAACAGAAGATGCCGTTTATTGTCACGCCACCCCTGGCGCGTTTAGAGGCCAACGGCGAACTGACGCTGCGTATCCGGCGCAACGGTGAGCCGCTGCCAGCCGATCGGGAATCGGTATTTTTCATCTCGATGAAGGCGATTCCAGCAAAAAAAGAGGCCAGTGAAGCAGCGGCGTCCGGCCAGATGGCGCTTACAGTGGTCAGCAACATGAAGCTGTTCTATCGCCCGGCCAGCTTGGCCAAGCGCGCGGTAGCGGATGTGGCCTCTCAACTGCGTTTTCACCGTGAGGGTGACACGCTGATTGCCGAGAACCCAACGCCGTATTGGCTCACCTTTTCACAGTTGAAGGTCGGCAATGTGGAGCTGGAAAAACCTGCATTGCGCCTGATGGTGCCGCCTAAAGGAAAACAACGCTATGCATTACCTACGGGAGCCAATGGCAACGTGGCATGGCAATTAATCGATGAAGATGGGTGGGATACACCCGTTCAGCAACAGGCTTTGTAATTTTTTGGTTATTAAGGACGGACATCAAGTGGACAAAATAATAATGACGAGACGTCTTAATAACTCAGCCATTTCTCCCGTGCTGACAGGCGCTTTATTCCTTGTTGGCACATTGCCTGCCTCGGCGCGTGATTATTTTGATCCCGCACTACTGGCCTTGGCGGGAGACCAGGCCGTTACCGCCGATCTGAGCTCTTATGAAACCGCGGGTCGGGTGCCAGAGGGCCGTTATCTGGTCTCGCTGTGGGTGAATCAGGCCGATCAGGGGCAACATACCCTGGTGTTCAAAAAGAATGCCCATGGGGACGTTCAGCCCGAACTGACGCCTGCGTTTTTGCACCAATTGGGGGTGAATACCACGGCATTGCCCCCCTTTAACGGGCTACCGGAACAGGAGCCGATCAATGATTTGGCAACGCTGATTACTGATGCTCAGGTGCATTTTGACTTGGCGCAACTGCGCCTGGATCTCAGTATTCCGCAGATAGCGATGCAGCAGAACGCCAGAGGTTCGGTTGATCCCGCGCTGTGGGACGACGGCGTACCGGCTCTGGTGATGAATTACAGCCTGAGCGGCAGCCGCAGCAGGCAAAAGTGCTCAGGCCGGGATGGGCAGCAGCGAACAGACCAACCTGTTCGCCAGCCTGCGCGGCGGGTTGAACTGGCAGGCATGGCGCTTGCGCAGCGACATGACCTATTTACGCAGCCAGATCGGTGGCGATTCATCTGCCCCCACAACGCAGAGTACTCGTTTTACTAATACCTATTTGCAGCGTGATATCCGCGCATGGCGTTCAGAGGTACTGGCAGGGGAAAGCAGCACCGGCAGTGAGGTGTTTGACAGCATCCCTTTCCGTGGCCTCAAGCTGAATTCCAGCGAAGAGATGCTGCCAGGTAGCCTGCGTGGCTTTGCACCGGTGATCTCGGGGATTGCACAGACTAACGCCCGGATCACCGTCAGCCAGAACGGCAACGTGGTGTATCAAACCTATGTCGCCCCCGGGCCGTTTCGCATTGACGATCTGTATCAGACAGGGCAGGGCGGCGATCTGACGGTGATCATTACCGAAGCGGACGGCACAGTGCGCACGCAGACGCTGGCGTTCTCTTCACTACCGGTGATGCAACGCCCCGGCGCACTCAAATATGAGTTCACCACCGGGCGCTACAACGGCGGGATCACACAAGAGTCGCGGGAAGCGAGCTTTGGTTTGGGCACCTTTATGTATGGCTTGCCCAATGACATCACCCTGTATGGCGGGGGGCTGATGGCGCAAGACTATGCCTCGCTGGTGGCCGGGACCGGTGTTTCGCTGGGGGAATGGGGGGCCTTATCGGCGGATGTGACCACCTCCAGCACCCAGTTAGCTGGGCAGGATAGCCGGCAGCAGGGGGCATCTTATCGGGTGCGCTATGCCAAAAGCCTGTTGAGTACCGGAACCTCGGTGGATCTCACCGCTTACCGCTATTCCACCCGCAATTACTACAGTTTTGCGGATTTTAACAACCAGGGTTATCAACTGAATGACGGGCAGATGCCGTGGTCGTTGGAGCGCCAGCGCTCTAATTTTCAGATCCGGGTTAACCAGCAGTTAGGCTCATGGGGGGCACTGTATCTGTCCGCCGCGCGTAACGACTACTGGGGCAACGATCGTGTGAACAACACCGTCTCAGCCGGTTACAACGGCAGTTATCGCGGCGTGAGTTACGGGCTGGCCTACAGCATTGACCGCATCAAAGGGGATGGCAGTTGGCCAGAGAACCGCCAATTGTCGCTGAATATGCAGGTTCCCTTCAGCCTGTTCAGCTCAAGCTCGGCGGTGAGCCGCAGCTATGCCAACTATCAAATGACCCAGAACAATCAGGGCGAAGTGCAGCAACAGGCAGGGATCAGCGGTAACGCCATGGATGAACGCCTGTCTTACAGCGCCATGCAGGGTTGGTCGAACGGTGAGAGCAGTGACAACGGCACCTTGAACCCGGGTTATCAGGGCAGTAAAGGCCAGGCAAACCTCGGCTATAGCTACGGCGGCGCATACCGCTCGCTTAACCTCAGTGCCAACGGTGGCGCAGTGGTGCATCCAGAGGGGGTGACGCTGGGGCAAATGCTGGGGAGTTCGGTGGCGGTGGTGAGTGCGCCAAGCGCAGGCAATGTGGCGGTGATGAACGGCAACGTACGGAACGATAGCCGTGGCTATGCCCTGGTGCCCTATCTGTCGAACTACCAGAACAACAGCATCAGCCTGAACCCGGCCACCTTGCCGGACAACGTGGAGATGACGCAGTCCAGCCGCAACGTCTACCCAACCAAAGGCGCGGTGGTGATGGCCAAGTTTGATACGCGCGTCGGTTATCAGGCGCTGGTGACGTTACAACGCGGTGAAACCAGTATCCCGTTTGGCACGGTGGTAACGGCGGAAGGCGGGGCGGCGGGTGAGAACAACACCGGCATTGTCGGTGACGCAGGGCAGGTATACCTGAGCGGGCTCGCGGAAACCGGCCGACTGACGGCGAAATGGGGCAACGAAGCGAGCCAGCAATGCCGGGCAGCGTTCAGCTTTGCCGAGAGCGCTGCGCCTTCGGCAGGTAACCCGGTGCGCCAGTTAACGGCGCGCTGTGAGAACAGTTAATAGGAAAGAGATGATGAAAAGAGTCAATCAAACCATCTGGCGTGTTGCTAATAAAATGAGCCTGCTGGCGCTCTTAGCCGCGCCATACGCTGTGGCGGAGACTATTACTATTGGCAAAGGCAGCGGTATTGTCTGGGAGGGGCAGCCGTTTAGTGCCACAAATAGAACCCCCACGACCACGCCCAGTTTCCCTAACCCGGATTTATTCCCCTACGATAGCGTGGCCTATATTATGCCAACTAACTTGTCGAGTTCTCAATGTGTACAGGATAGCTCGCTGACGACGATTGCCGGGTATAAAGCGTTCAAGATAGCACCCGGCGTTGGCATCATTCCCAGGGCAACCGTCACGGCGGATTATGTACTGGCTAATGGCACTACCGAAACACTGAGCGGGACGATCGGGTTGCCGAGCACGCAAGGGAAGACATCAAGCGGTGTGGTGATCACCAATCCACTGATGGGCGGGGTTTGGTGTTTAGCGCCAAGAATGTCCAGCATTGCTAACTTTTATAAGGCGAGCACTTATATCAATGCGACCGCGACGGGTACCTGGGTGATGGTGGCCGACGGGACGCAAACCAGTCGGGACAATATTGCCTTATATAATGTGAACTTCAACACGTCAGGGAATGGTTACAAGAGTTTCATTCCGATTTTTTCAAGAAATACCACGTTACGTATTTCGACCCTGGAGTGCACGGTAAATACGCCTGTGCAGATTGATTTTGGGGCCGTAGCTAAAAATCTCCAGAGCGGTGCTGAGCTGGGTTCACAGACCAATGCGTTGACCACCCAATGTTCGCAAGACAGCAGCGTGGGGATTAATGCCAATATCAATTTGCAATTCAGAGCGTTAACCGGTTTGTATGCGGGCACGCCGAGCCGTTTAGCCCTTAGCCAAGGGGGTGGGTATATTACCGGCGAAATCAGCGGTGGAGTCACCGGTAGCGGGAACTGCTCTGGCACCAGCGGCGTGCCATTTGATAATACCCAACTCAAAGTGGGCAATATCACCAGTGCGCAAGCCACCCAGAATACCACCAACCAGATCACCTGGCGTTTGTGCTCAGGGGGCAGTGATTTGCCGACCGGTAACGTGAATGCCTCTGCCGAAATGTTAGTGACATTTAACTGAGTTATTGAATACAGGAGTTTACTCAATGAAAGTAAAAATACTCATAGCGGATAATGACAAGTATTTCACGGTAGGACTGAGATTTTTATTGTCTGACTATTTTAAAGAAAAAGCGATTAGCGTTGAATTTAATGAGGCCATCAATCCTAATACCCACTATTTTATGGCCTTTGTTTGCACTGAAAAACTGGTGCAGTATCGATACGTTAAAGCAACGATAAATGCGGATACGGTATTTATGATTCAATCAGACTCTGGGGCGATGCGTGAAAATTGTGACGAGAAAATGGAGAGTATCCAGCGGCACCATTCGGCCAGCACTATTCTCAGCCAGATTGATGCAGCGTATTCGCCTCCTGCCGTTCGGCCTTACGTCGAATCGACCATGGTTTTAACCCAGCGAGAAGAGACGGTGCTGGCCTACTATTCCAATGGTTACACTAATATTCAAATTGGGCGCTTATTGGGGATCAATCAAAAAACGGTGAGCGCGCACAAGGTAAAAGCTATGACAAAATTCAACTTTAAACATAAAGGGGATTTTAGATGTTGGCTAATTGCTAACTCGAACTGCGAAGAGTGAATATATTTTTATATCTGCTACTCATTTAACCCTCGTAACCAGCATACTGTGTTTGGCTTGGGGTTTATCATTCCTATTTTTGCAAGCTTAGAGCCTATCCCAAAAGGGATTGTCGTATAATGAGTCACGGTAATTTCTGAGGGCGAAGTATGGCAGGTAACAAGTGGCAGATTAGCGATGAACTATGGGAGAGAATGGCTCCACTG
>Ga0114969_10003499_pt1 | contig 12641 bp, 12 predicted proteins | sample M_130807_MF_Meta_FD_87316 | JGI IMG/M metagenome (GOLD analysis project Ga0114969, IMG submission 87316) | Freshwater microbial communities from Lake Montjoie, Canada to study carbon cycling - M_130807_MF_MetaG | ecosystem: Environmental > Aquatic > Freshwater > Lake | place: Lake Montjoie...
AAAATCATAATTTCTAAAATGATAATTATAATTGGATATAACTATTCCATCAAATCTAGATTTTCCTGAAATATTTCTAATATATTTAATACATTTATCTTCTTTAAGAATATCAGTAATTAATCTATATTTTTTAATTAATAAACTAAATACTGATTGGTCGTGTCTATGTTCGTAAAAAAATTTAACATTTGGATTAATAGAAGGTGAATCATCTATATTATGATAATCACAACATAAGTCATACCATTGTTTTATAAAATTCCTTATTGAATCATTAACCTCTAATAATATAACTCCTGCTTCTATTTGACAAAAATAGACCTCTTTATAATTAGTCATACCTAATTTAAGTATAAGGTCCATTTTTGAAAATGCATATTCATTTGTGACATATAATATATGAGCTAATATTTTATATTTCTTTACTGCTTCTATATATTCTAATAAATATTGTTTTTCACTTTTAACAATTTCACATCCAGAATCACAATATAATAATATATCTCCATTTTTTAATTTTTGAATTGTTTTATTTATTAAATAAGATTTCCATAACCAATAACCATAACCTCTTTTATTATTTACAATAAATGCACCATGTCTATTCCAAAAATCCTTATCTTTTTTTAAATCATCACCTTTATAAAAATCTAAATTATCAAATAAATCTAATGATTTTGCCTGTTTTAAAAGTCTTTCACCCGCTTCAATATGATTAGAATGACTTCCAAATGTCAAAAAATTAATAGTCATTTTTCATATAAAAACAATAAAAATAAATCCTTATATAAAGATTCATAATTTAACAAGTAAAGAATTACATATATGTCTATTAAAAAAATTAAAAATTATTGGAATAATCAACCTTGCAATATTAATCATTCATTATTTCCTTTAAATACAAAAGAATATTTTGATGAAGTAGAGAAAAAGAAATATTTTGTAGAACCTCATATTACTAAATTTGCTGATTTTAATAATTGGAAGGATAAAGATGTATTAGAATTAGGTTGTGGTATTGGAACAGATAGTATTAATTTTGCAAGAGCAGGTGCGAATTTAACAATAGTTGAATTATCAGAAGTTTCATTAGATATTTGTAAAAAAAGATTTGAAATATTTGGTTTAACAGCAACTTTTATTTGTGGTAATATTGAAACTATTGATACATTAATTAAAAATAAGAAATTTGATTTAATATATTCATTTGGAGTTATTCATCATACATTAGAACCTAAAAATGTAATTAATGGTATTTTTAATTTATTAAAGGAAGATTTTATATGAACGCTGATAGATATATAGCATATAAATTATCCTAATGCTGATATTCATATTTTTTCTCAAAAAGATAAATTTGATATTTATTATAAAAAAATAAGAGAATTAAAAAATATAAAATTACATTTTAATGATTTAGATACATTTGATACATTTCATCATTTATGCAAAGCAGATGTTTTATGTTTAGGTACTAGTTCATTTAGTATTTTAGCAGGTATTTATAATAAAAATACAGTAATTCATATACCATATTATCATCCACCATATTTAAAAAGTTGGTTAGTTTATAATCCATTCAATTAAATATATATTTATGAAATCTTTCTATATGATGTCCTTCAATTGGGTCATTTGCATATTCTAAAATCTTATATATTTTCTCATAATATTCCTTAGGATTTTTTAAAATAGCTTCTTTTGATACTATAAATTGAGCTCCAGCACCATATATAAATTTAAAATCATCTTCTATTTTTTTATCAAATACTCTTTCATAAGTATTCGCAATATTTTTACATTTTTCCCATAACTTTTCTTCAGTTCTTATTGAACTATTATTAATAAAATGACTTAAATAAATGAAATTATTATTTTTAACATCTTCAATAGATATATTATTAGAATTATAACCACAATTAATAAGAGTATAATTAATATTAATATTAATATGCATATTCATAAAATTTTCTTTATCTTTATTATAATTTTCCATAAATCCATCTAAATTTTTTATAATATTAGGTGAATGGTCTATAGGATTACCTTGAAGAAATATAATATAATCATCTAAATTATCATAATTATCATAGATGTATTTATAATAACTATGACCTTCTCTTCCAACATTTGGATAAAATATTTGATTATCAAATCCTTCTATTTTTTCTCCCTTATTTATAATAAGAACATTTGATGAATATTTCTTACTCCATTCAATATCTTCATTATAACGTGCTATTACTATCAACATTATCTTATTTAAATTAAAAGTTCTTTAAATCTATTTAAAGAGATATTTATTGCTTCGTCCATATTAATATATTTATATGTAGCCATTCTGCCTAAAAAAATATAATTATATTTTTCTTCATATTCAATTGCTTTTTCTTGATATAATTTATATATATCTATATTTTTTTTTGATGGTACAGGATAATATGGTTCGCCATTTGAATTAGTAGTTTCATAAACAATAATTGAATGTTTTGATTGTTGATTTAGGAAATGTTTATATTCAACTATTCTCGTATATTCAGTATCATTTAATGGATAGTTAATAACTGAATTTTGTTGAAAATAATTGATATTAAAAAGTTTCTTAATATTAAAATCAATACTTCTATATTCTAATTTAGGTAAATCATTAAATATCATATCAATAGGTCCAGTATAAATAATTTTCTTAAATTTTGATAAATCATTAGTTTTCTTAAATTCAAAAAAACAAGTATTCAATTTAACTTTAATTAATGGATTTTCCAATAATTTCTCAAAAAAAAATGTATAACCTTTTTCAGGTAATGCTTGATATTTATCATTAAAATATCTACAATCGTTATTATATCTAATAGGTAATCTTTCCAATACTGATTTATCTAATTCGTCTGGATATTTATTCCATTGTTTATAAGTATAATATTTTATTAATAAATCATATAATTCTTCTCCAATACGTGATTTTGCTAATTCTTCACTATTAGTAATATTATCATATTTAATAATATTTGAATCAATCCATTCTCTCATTTCTTCATCATCTTTAATATTTAAATTTAATAATTTATTTATAGTTTCAATATTAACAGGAACAGGTACTAAAACATTATTAACATTTGCTAACACTTTATGTTCCCATCTAATCCATTTGCAAAATTTATTTATATATTCCCAAACATCATTATTATTAGTATGAAATATATGTGCCCCATATTTATTCATACGAATATTTGTTTCTTCATCAATATAATCATAACAATTTCCTCCAATATGGGTTCTTTTATCTAAAATAATAACTTCTTCTTTTAAAATAGATGATATTCTTTCAGCCATAATAGCACCAGATAATCCTGCACCAATTATAAGATACATATATAAATAAATATATAATTTACTTTAAATCTTTTCAATTATATTACTATAAATAGGTTCGCATGCTATTAAAATGTCATTAATATAATCAATATTATATATCTTACTATTGTTAATATTTATTACTGGATTATATAAATGAGTTAAACAATATTTATGAACTTCTAATAAATGATAATAATTTATAATTTCATTATTTCCAATAATTGAAGCTATTAATGAAAAAGATGAATATTTAACATCTTGAAATATTTTCTTACATTTGGATAAACAAAATAAATCTAATATAGCATTATAATTATCATAAGTATTTGAATTATCATAATTAACATTAATAAAATTAATTGTTTTATTATTATCATTAGCAAATTTCAATAATTGATTTTTAAAATATTCTTTCCAATTATTTTCATCACTTGTTAATAAAAATGAAGGATTATCTTCAGTTAAAATAATATTACAAATATCATTAAATAAAGCATTACTCATTATATTAAATTCTTCAATTGTATTAACATGTCTAATATCAATTACTTTATTATTAACCTTATCCGTTTTTCTTAGATGTATTCCATAACTATTATAAAGATTTTCAGGAATATTATCTTGAATTATTTTTGATGGTTTTATAATTTCTTTTGCATAATTACAATAATTATCTATAATTTCTTCAAAAGTTATATCTTTATCAAAATTCTTAATAAATTTATATATATTATAAGGAGATGATGATGATGAAGGATTACCTATTTTAATATAATATTTACAATCATTTTTATAATCATTTTGATTATTAATGATTGTTATACTATCAGTATCAAAATCAAATAATCTAATATCAAAAATATTATTAATTCCCCAATCGTGTTTAATACCAATAACAGGATTAAATAAAACATTTAATTTATATCCTAAATATTTTGATATTATATAAGAACCAATAATATCACATAATCTATCACCAATTCCATTATAACTTATGATTTGTAGTAAATTATTATCCATTTAGGTTTTTGATATAAAAATAATTTTAAAATGCCCTTATATCAATTAAAAGTAATAGTTCCATAAATTTCATTTAGAATTAATGATAAATCTTTATCGGTTTCTTGGACTGTGTCAAAGCAATATTCATGATATTTATTTCTAAATCCAATCTCATAACTTGCTATTTCATAACTAACATCAAGAGAAACATTTGTAATATCTGGACCATATAAAATTTCATTTTCTTCATCATAATATGAACCACCCTCAGTTTTAAGAAAATTTAATAATCTATTAATATCTCTAGAATTATTCTCATTCCATTTATATTCTATTATATTATCTTTATCTTCTTCTTCTTCATCACTTTCTTCTTCATCACTTTCTTCTTCATCACTTTCTTCTTCATCATCTTCATCATCATCATCTATTGCTTCTTCACCTTCTTCTGAAGATTTTCCACAATCTTCACAACTACTACTTCCAATTTCTTCAATTTCACTATCTCCACTTCTACCTTCTTCTCTTCTTATCTCTCCTTCTATTGGAATATTATCATAATTTTTAATATAAATAGTATAAAAAATTTCTTCTTTTTCTAAATCATAATATTTTTCAACAATAATATGATTATTTATTGATTTATATGCTCCTGCAATATCTAATAACTCAAACATTATTATGATTATTAATATTATAATTTATTCATTTTTTTTTAATTTTAATACTAATATTAAAAAAAATAAAAATAAATATAGTTTTAATATTTTTTTAATTCTTTACCAATTTTCCCTTCAATTTTAACACATCTATTTGTTTTAGGATTTAATATTTTACCATCAGGACATCTATTTTCCTTCTTCTCTTTCTTTTCTTTCTTCTCTTTCTTCTCTTTTTTTTCCTTCTTCTCTTTCTTTTCCTTCTCTTCTTTCTTTTCCTTCTTTTCATTCTTCTCTTTCTTCTCTTTCTTTTCTTCCTTAACCTTCTTTTCCTTCTCTTCTTTCTTTTCCTTCTTTTCATTCTTCTCTTTCTTCTCTTTCTTTTCCTTCTCCTCTTTCTTCTCCTTCTTCTCCTTCTTTTCTTCTTTAACCTTCTTCTCCTTCTTTTCTTCCTTCTCTTTCTTTTCTTCTTTAACCTTCTTCTCCTTCTTTTCTTTCTTGTCTTCCTTAACCTTCTTCTCCTTCTTTTCTTTCTTAACCTTCTTTTCCTTCTTTTCCTTCTTCTCCTTCTTCTCCTTCTTTTGTTTCTTTTCTTCACTTTTTCTGCTACTGCTTTTTACAGATGATGTTTTACCAAATTTACTTGATGAAGTTGCGTCTGGCTCTTCTTCATCACTATGGGTAGAAGATTCTTCATCATAATCAATACCTTCAAGATGTATAGGCACAGGACATTCGGGACTATACATATTCATATGATTATTACCATCACAATTATTTAATGTGGTATAATTTTTATGTTTATCACTATATACACCAAGCTTTGGATCAATAACAAGTCCATGATATATTTTAGTAGGGACAGATGTGAAACCATACATATTATGATCTGCATAAATAGCATATTTTAGACCAATATCATTTGCACAATAATCATAATATGTTTTAATATCTTCAGCTGATAAATATTTGCTTAATGGATATACAGGTTTAATATTAGATGATAATTTTAATTTAGGATTAGAATTTGCATAAGGATTTTTAGCTAAACTTCTTAATTTATTTAAAATTTTAAAATTAGCATATGAAGCAATTATATATAAATTATAAGATGGTAGTTTATTTTTAGATGAAAATAACTGTTTTAATTTATAATCACTATATAAATGTATATAATCATCGGCATATACTACAAAATCATTTTCTTTAATATATTTAGTTTTATTTATAACAGTTATATTAATACCTCTTAAATTATGATATAGATTTTGTGAAACCCATCTATTAGTAGAATCAATATTAAAAATCAATAATTTAATATTTATAATATTATTATCATGTAAATATTTTTTCAATTGATTTATTTTTAAAAATAGTTCTATTTTAAATGTTGAATAAGGTATATATATAGTATTATCAATAACTTTTTTAACAATAGGGACGATATTAGATGGTAATAATGAATAATAATAATCTAATTTAGTATAATTAATATCATAAGATTTATTAGGTTCTGCAGGTTTTGATTTAATAAATTCTGTAATTGTGTATAGTTGTTTATTTATTAAAGTATTATCATTATTTTTTCTATCTTCAATAAACGCGATATATTCTTTATAATGAACTAAATTAAAATTATTATCATAATTATTATTTTTTGGTTTAGTACTTCTAAATAAACTTTTATTTGATAATGATGAAAAAGATGAAGATAATGAAGAACTTTTATATTTAATATTATCCTTATTAACATCAAAATCAGCACTACTAATTTTATAAGGAGATATAGGACATTTAGGAGACATTACGTTAATATCATTTAAAGAATTGATATGTTCGCAATTAGTAATTACAGGTATAACTTTATTTGAACCAATAATTCTACCTGAATAAATATTAGTATAAGTTGAAACAGAATCTGCTAATTTATGATCAAAATAAATTGCATACTTATTAGATAAGTGCATTTTATGAATCATAATAGATTGTTCATTAGAATTTAAATACTGATAAAAATCTTTAATTATAAAATTATTTTTTGATAATATAATATTATTGTTTGTTTTACTTTTTTTAAGAAGTTTAATAGCATTATTAGTTATAAATGCAATTAAAATATAAATATTAAATTTTTTTTTATAAGTATTTAATCGTGTTTCTAATACTCCTGATATTTGAAATCCAGTATAGGAACAATCATCTAAAATTAATATAAATTCATTATCATCTAAATATTCAATATCTTTAAAATTATAGATAATATTTAGTTTAATGTCTATTTTTTTTTTCTTTAAATAATGATAAAAATGCTGTGAAACCCAAAAATTAGATTTATTTGTAATATCATTAAAATCTATTTTATCTAGATATAATGATATTACTTTAATTCCGTTCTTTTTACAATAATGCACTAATTCCCTAAAATTATTATATAAAACAAATTTGAATGTTTTATATGATATATGTTTAGTATTTTCAAATAACTTTTTTAATATTAATGAATAAATACTATCACTATTATCAAGATAATTCTTAATATATTCTTTATTTAAAGGATATGATTTTTTAGGTATTACTGGTTTTAATTGAATACTATCATATATATTTTTATAAATTTCTTCCATATATTTCCTATATTAATAAATGACAAAAAATCAATTTTGCCATTTATACTAATATTACTTACTTCTTATCAACCTTCTTTGAACCTCCACCTCCGCCGCCTCCACCAAACTTAGAACCAAACTTACCTTTTCCATCAGTTGAGGGTTTTGATGTTTTAGCTACTGGTTCAGGTTCAGGTTCAGGTTCAGGTTCAGGTTCAGGTTCAGATTCCTGTTCTGGTTCTTCTGGAGCTTCCTGGAATGCTTCAGTTTCCTCAGTATTTGAAGATTTTTGTTTCCAGAGAGAAGCGATATAACTCATCTTCTCCTTAGCTGACATTCTGTCACTCTTATCTTTGCTTTCTTCAGCAAGTTTAAGAATTGCCGATTGTTCCTTGTAGAAAATATTCCAAGCTGATAATTGTCTCTTAGGCTTGGCATTTCCAGAATCCTTAGCAGGTTTCTTTTTATCCTTGAAAACACCCTTAACAGCATTATCTAATTCTTTCTTAGAAGGTTCAACAGAAAGTTTTGACATAAATTCAGCCAATCTAGCTTTCAATTTATCTTCAGACATCTTAGTATCGTAATGATAATATTAATAGATTTAATTCATTTTTTTGTATATTTACTTTAGTTTAAATACATTTTTATAATAATTATAATTAATAGTAATATGGATATTGAGGATAGTAAAAAAAGAGTAAGAATTAAAAATGCGTTAAGATCATTAAAAAGAGTTGAAGCAAAGACATTACCAATGCATATGATAAAAAGAGATACACATAAATTATTAGAAAAAAATGTAAATAATAATCAAATAATTAATTTATTATTAGCAAGTATTAATTTTGATTCTAAATATGAAGAATTGTTAAAACGTATAAATTCATTAATACCTGACACAATTCCATATAATTATTGTATTAGTGGTTCAAAAGCATGGTATAATATTTTCAAAGATTATTATGATTATAATTTATTATCAGAATATGAAAAATCTTCAATTCATAATAATAATAGTTGCGATCATTATTATTTTATTAATAATAAAACAAGTGCTTTTATTAAATATATAAATGATGAATTATTATCAATATTGAGAAATTTTATTTTAGAAATAGAGGATGATTTAAATAAAAATGTTAAAGAGATATTTAAAGACGATAATAAAAAAGTTTATTTATTAGCAAATGTAAGTAATAGTAAATATAATAAATTATTATTTATTGATAATACTTTAGTATTTAGTTTAAATTTAATAATAGCTGATAATGTTCCAAAATCAAGAATCCAACCGCAATTTATAGCTCAACCATCTGTAGTTTCTCAATCTGTAATTCCTCAAAGTGTAGCAGTTCAACCAAAACCAAGAGCTAAAAGAAGGACTAATGTGGAAATAGCTGCAGAATTAGCGGAAGAAAGAAGACAAAAAGAACAAATTAAACAATCTTTATCATCTAGTAGAGCTGCGAGGGCAGCAAAAACAGACGAAAGAAGACAAGCAAAAAAACAAGGAGGAACAATTGATAATCAAATAAAAAAGAAGATATTATCATTTGAAATTAATTTTCGCGATATAGCTGATGATTTACAAGGTAAAATAACAACTTTAACAAATGGAGATAATCATTTCTTAAATATTTATGGATTATTCTTATTTCTTCAATTAGCAAAAATTAAATTTTATATTCCTCGTGGTGTATATAATATTTTTAAAATTAGAGAACATATATATAATAAATTTATTTTATTAGATGAATATAAAACAGCAGCATTATTTACAATATTAGAAATGTATAATAATAGTTTTAAGGATTATAATATTTCAAATATATATATAAATAATGAATTAAATATTTTAGCTTTAACCTCAAATCCTAAAATAAAATCATTCATTGATGAAACTGAAGCAACTATTATTGAAAAATTGCGACCTTATATAAATAAATGCGTTTTTGATATAAATGAAGAAATTAAAACATTACATTTTAAAGGATTTTTTAATAAGACAGATATATTAGAAGATAAAATAGGTAGAGATTATTCTGGTATATTTGTTATTGGAGGTGATGCAATTCGCAGATATGATAATAATGGTTCAATAACTAAAGATATAGATAGTAAAATATATATACCAGAAGAAATTGATATAAAAACGAATATTGAAAATTACAAACTTATAAATAAATGTATTTATAATAATTTATTTAAATTAGTTAGTTATTTAATATTAAACACGAGATTATTTACGTCAATACCATTAGAAACATTAAATAAATATTTCAGTTCTACAGCTATAAATAATTATAGATGTAAAGCATCATTTAAACTTAAATCAGATGATCCAAATTTTTTAAATTTTAGATTTAGACAACTTCCAGGAAATGATTTTCCAGTTGATTTATATTCATTAGATTATAGATGTTTAATCAATTTTGAATATGAATTACCATCAGGAGAAATAAGAACTTATATTCATAATTATGATATAGCATTTATAGATATTGTTTTAGGAAAATCTCAAGATAATAATTATAATAAATATGCAGTAATTTCAAATAATCTTCCAATTGGCAGTTTAGAATTTTTAATTCAGGATTTAATAAAAACTTATAATGATGATGGTTCTTCATTATTGCGTTTTATTAATGGTAAAAGTAATAAAGATTATGACAGATTTAAATTATTAGCTGAAATTTCTAAAAGAAATAATAATTTTACTATAAATGAAAGAACAAAAATAATTACATATCAAAAACCTTTAGCAACTAGAAATAATATTATATTAGATAAAATTAATGATTATGAAAGTTCAATATTAGATAATCCCAATTATAGTAAATTAATAAGAGTATTTAATATTAATTATGATAAAGTTCATGATGAAAATTATAGAGTTACTAAAAAAATTATATTTGATTATGAAAAATCTTCATTATTTCTAAATGCAGGTATTTCAGGAGGTTCAAGAAGTAAGGATAAACCTAATAATTATGTAGATTTTAATTATATTGAGAAAATATTTAATTTAAGTCCAGGACCTGATAAAGAAATTACAAGTATTAAAGAACCAACCGATAAAGATAATTATATATCATATATAATGAATCCTAAGAAGGAATTAACGGAACAATTGCAAAAAGATTTGGCAAAGGATTTATTATCTTTATAATAAATAAAATGGATTTAATATATGATAAAGAAGATAAATTAAAAATGCTTGAAAAATCTCTTAAATGTTATTTATAATAGAAGAGTTCATTATACAGAATTTCCTGAAATTGTTTTTTTATATACTAATAATGTTCTCTCTAAAAAAGAGTTTATAGATAAGATGAATACTTTAGATGAAGAACATTTTAATTCAAATTATTATATAAAATTTGCTACTTGCGTAATTACTAATTGTTATGAATGTTGCAAAACATTTTTAGATTATTATATATCAGAAATTCCTATAAATGCATATAAAAGATCTTCTGCATATACAGTAGATGATTTCATAAAAATTATGAAATTATATTATTTTCATAATAGAACAATGAAAATTATTAAGTCTAAAGCTCTTAATAATATTATAAAAATGAATGATATTGTTATTAATCATTAATTATTTTTTTTTCTTTATTATTATATTAGATATGAATAATAAACCTCTAGTAATAAATATTGAAAATATTAGAAATCAAATAACCTGTTATTTTAAATCTTGCAAGATATTATTTGAAAAAAATAAAATAGAAACTAAAAAATGGAATGATACTAAATTAAAAATACTTGAATTATTGGCAGATAATAAAATAAAAGTAGATGAATTTAAAACAAAAATGGAAAAATTAGATAAACGTTATTTTAAATCAAAAATTTATAAAAAATTTGGAGAATGTACTATTAATAATTGTTATGAATATGTTAAAATAAATTTAGATGAATTATTAGCACAAATACCAGCGAATGAATATAAAAAACCTAAGATATATACAGTAGATGATTATTGTAATATTATGATGTTATATCATAAACATTCATTTATTAATAATATTATTTCAAAACCAGCAATGGCAAAATATATGATTAATTTATTAAAATTAAAGAATATTGATAATAAAAAAAAATAAGATAATAAAATAGTATGAATAAATTAGTAGATTGTTATTTAGATAAATGTAAAAAAGAAAATAAGGATGTTGAAGATAAATTTAATTCATATAATATTGCTAAAAAAAATCTTGTTAAATTATATTCAAATGCAAAAATACCAAAAGAAAAATTTATTATTATTATGAATAAAATAAGTATTTATCATTTTAATTCTTTATATTATCGCGATTATGTTAATTGTATTTTTAAGAATTGTTATAAATATGTTTCCCGTCAATTAGATATTTTTTCAAAGGAACTTAAATATAATAAACCAGATAAATATACAATTAATGATTTTATAAAAATAATGATTATTAGAAATAAGAAGAATGTTATAAAACCTTTAACTAAAAAATATGAGCCAAAATAATTATTTTATTTTGATTAGATAGAATAATGAGTAGTAAAAATTATACTTATAATATGAATGATATAATAGAACAATTTAAATGTTATGCCAGTAATTGCAATAATGAATTTAAAGATAACATTTTATTAGAACAAAAAGTTATTAATGCGTCTAATATAGTAATAGAAGCATATAAAAATAATAATGATAAAAAATTAACTAAGAAGGAATTTATAGATAAAATGATGGAAATAAGAAAAATACAATTTGATTCAGAAGTTTTTAATAAATTTTCTGAATGTTTTTTAAATAAATGTTATAATAATCATGAAAAATTATTTGATAATATAATAATGCTATTAGATAAAATATATAATGTTAAATATAAAAAACCAAAAAAATATACACTTAAAGAATATAAAAAACTTATGATGACATATATCAAAGTTAAGGAAATAATGCCAATAGCTAATTCACAATAAATTATCTTATTATAAATAAGAAGAGTATTATAAAAGATAA
>Ga0114969_10003500_pt1 | contig 12640 bp, 7 predicted proteins | sample M_130807_MF_Meta_FD_87316 | JGI IMG/M metagenome (GOLD analysis project Ga0114969, IMG submission 87316) | Freshwater microbial communities from Lake Montjoie, Canada to study carbon cycling - M_130807_MF_MetaG | ecosystem: Environmental > Aquatic > Freshwater > Lake | place: Lake Montjoie...
CCGCTTGACAAGAAAGAGGCCATATCAGCGGTGTCGCGGCCTTCCGAAGGCCTTGCCACCGCACTCCGAAAGCGCTGCGCGCGGGAGGCAGGCCGTGCGGTCCCCCCGCGCGGAGCGCCGTGGGAGTGCGGCGGGAAGGAGCGCAGCGACGCCACGCCGCTGTGCGGCGAGGTCCGCCGTCCATCCCGGTCGCATCCGGTTTCACAGCGGTGTCGCGGCCTTCCGAAGGCCTTGCCACCGCACTCCGAAGGCGCTGCGCGCGGAAGACAGGTCGTGCGGTCCCCCCGCGCGGAGCGCCGTGGGAGTGCGGCGGGAAGGAGCGCAGCGACGCCACGCCGCTGTGCGACCAGGCCCGGCCAATCCCGCGGTTGGACCCGGTTTCGAAAGCGGTGTCGTGGCCTTCCGAAGGCCTTGCCACCGCAGTCCGAAGGCGCTCCGCGCGGGAGACAGGCCTCGGCGGCTTCCCGCGCGGAGCGCCGTGGGAGTGCGGGGGGTAGGAGCGTCAGCGACGCCCACCCCGCTGTGCGACGAGGTCCGGCCAGTCCCGTTGCCACGCCCGGTTTCGAAAGCGGTGTCGCGGCCTTCCGAAGGCCTTGCCACCGCAGTCCGAAGGCGCTCCGCGCGGGAGACAGGCCGCGGCGGTCCCCCGCGCGGAGCGCCGTGGGAGTGCGGGGGGTAGGAGCGTCAGCGACGCCCACCCCGCTGTGCGACCAGGCCCGGCCAACCCCGCGGTTGGACCCGGTTTCGAAAGCGGTGTCGCGGCCTTCCGAAGGCCTTGCCACCGCAGTCCGAAGGCGCCGGGCGCGGGAGACAGGCCGCGGCGGTCCCATCACTCGTAGCGCAGGGACTCGATGGGATCGAGGTTCGCCGCCTTCCATGCCGGGTAGGTTCCGAAGGCGATGCCGACGAGGGAACAGATGCCGAGGCCGATCAACGCCCAGTCGTAGGGGACGATGGGTGGCACCTTGATGGCCAGGGCCAGCACGTTGCCGGCGACGATGCCCAGGACGACGCCCAGCAGGCCCCCGATCTCCGACAACACCACCGCCTCGCAGAGGAACTGCGCGAGGATGTTCCGCTTCTTGGCGCCGATCGCTCGGCGGATCCCGATCTCCCGGGTGCGCTCCGTCACGCTCACCAGCATGATGTTCATGATGCCGATGCCCGCGGCGACCAGCGCGATGCTGCTGACGACCGCCGAACCGATGCGGAGGTTTTCGGTCAGGCTCCGGAACTGCGCCACGATCGAGTCGTTGGAAACGATCTCGAAGTCGTCGTCCTCGCCGGGTTCGACCTTGCGGATGGCGCGGAGGATGCCGCGGGCGTGCTCGACGGTGGCGTCGTAGGAGGCCGCGTCGTGGGACTGGACCTGGATCTGGAGGTGGAGATCGCGGCCGTAGCGGTCGAGGGCGGTCTCGATGGGGATGGCGAGGAAATTGTCCTGGCTCTGGCCGAAGATCGCGCCCTTGGCCTCGAGGACACCGATCACCGCGTAGCTGGCACCGCGGTATTTCACGGTGTCGCCGAGAGCCGAACCATACGGGAAGAGTTTCTTGGCGAGATCGGCGCCCAGCACGCAGACCCGGCGGGCGGCGTCGTTGTCCGAATCGCCGATCGCCCGGCCCTCGGCGACGACGAGGTTGCGGGTGACGAACGCCTCGGGGGAAACCGCGCTGGCGGGGATGTTGGGGTTGGTGCGGGCGTAGCGGGACGACGCCTCGCCGACGTCGATGCTGGCGACGACCGACACCGCCTCGGCCATCGAGGCCCGCTGGGCGAGGCGCCGGGCATCGGCCATCAGGAAGCGCTTGCGGCGCGCGAACTTCCTCCAACTGTCGGCGTCGCCGTCCACCTGGATCGCGGGGAACCGCTGGATCTGGAAGGTATGGGCGCCGAACTGGCTCATCTGTTTCTCGAGGTTCGTCTGCAGCACCCGGATGGCGGTCATGACGAGGATGATGGAGAACACGCCGACGAGGATGCCGAGGATGGTGAGGCCCGAGCGCAGCACGTGGGAGCGGACCGCGGCCAGCGCGAGGCGGACGTTCTCGCCGATTTCCAGGAGCGTTCGCATGGGTCAATCCGCGCGCAGGGCATCGATGGGGTTCATGCGCGCGGCGCGCAGGGCGGGGATGAAGCCGGCGACGATCCCCGTGAAAACCGAGACCACGACGGCGAGGGCGACGATCCACCACGACATGCGCGCGGCGAAACTGGTGTAGCGGTCGATGGCGAGGGTGAGCGGCCAGGCGATGGCGATGCCGAGCAGGCCGGCGCCGAGGGTGATGGCGGCGGCCTCGACGAGGAACTGCGAGAGGATGGCGCGTCGTTTGGCCCCCAGTGCCTTGCGGACGCCGATCTCCTTGGTGCGTTCGGCGACCGAGACGAACATGATGTTCATGATGCCGATGCCGCCCACCACCAGGGAGAGGCCGGTCACGAAGAGTCCGACGAGGCCGATCGTGCCACCGAACAGCAGGAAGAACTGCACGAACGCATCCTGCTGGTTGACGGCGAAATCGTCGGGCGCGCCCGGCGGGACCTTGCGCAGGCGGCGGAGGATGGCGCGGACTTCCTCGATGGTTTCGGGGAGTTCGGCGGCGCTCCGGGCCTTGATGGCGATGCCGTAGTCGGGACGCTGGCGTTGGTCCGACTGGAAGCGGGTGATGGGGATGGCCACCTGGTTGTCCTGGTTCCAGCCGCCGAGGAAGTCCCCCAACTTCTCGAGGACGCCGATGACCTCGTAGCTCGCGTCGTTGACCCGGATTTTTTTGCCGAGCGGGGATTCGTGCGGGAAAAACCCGTCGGCGATGTAGGCGCCGATCACGCAGACGTTCCGGCCCGCCCCGATGTCGCCCGGGTTGAACCAGCGTCCGCGGGCCATGGAGAGGCCGCGGATCACGAGGCTCTGCTCGGTGTTGCCGTTGATCCACACGCCGGTGGCCCGGCGGCGCCCGTAGGTGAGGGTCCCGTTGTCGTCGACTTCCGGCGCCACCGCCGTCGCCGTGGTCATCTGGCGCTCGACCTCGCGGGCGTCCTGCAGGGTGATCTCGCGGCGGTTCCGATAGAGGCGCCAGTCGTCGAAACTCATCCAGGGGAAGCGGCCGACGTGGAGGACGTCGGCCCCCAGGGTGGAGATGCTTTGGCGGAACGACTGGTTGATGCCGTTCATCGCCGTGCCCATGAGGGTGACGGTGACGATGCCCACGACGACGCCGAGCGTGGTCAGTCCGGAACGCAGTTTGTTCGCGCGGAGGGCCTGCCACGCGAACAGCGTCGATTCCCGGAACTCGGCGGCGAGGGTCATGGCCGGTCAGGGGGAAGGGCGGGGCGGCGCCGCCCCGGGATCGGCGGGAGCCATGGAGCGGGGACGGGGATTGGCGGCGTCCTGGGCCACGAGACCGTCGCGGATGCGGATGATGCGGTGGGCATGCTGGGCGACCTCCTCCTCGTGGGTGACGACGACGATGGTGTTGCCGCGTCGGGACAGTTGTTCGAAGAGGTTGAGGATTTCCTCGCCGGTCTTGGAGTCGAGATTGCCGGTGGGTTCGTCGGCGAGGACGAGGGAGGGGTTGTTGACGAGGGCGCGGGCGACGGCGACGCGCTGGCGTTGCCCGCCGGACAGTTCGTTGGGGCGATGGTGCATCCGGTCGCCGAGCCCGACGTTCTCGAGCGTGCCGCGCGCCCGGAGGCGCCGCAGCGCGCGGGGGATGCCGGCATAGACCAGCGGCAACTCGACGTTGTGCAGGGCGTCGGAACGCGGCAGGAGGTTGAAACTCTGGAAGACGAACCCGATCTCGTGGTTGCGGATGTCGGCCAGTTCGTTGTCCGACATGCGCGAGACATCCTTGCCGTTGAGTTCGTAGGAGCCGTCGCTCGGGGAGTCGAGGCAGCCGACGAGGTTCATGAGCGTGGATTTGCCGGAGCCGGACGGTCCCATGATGGCGACATACTCGCCGCGCTCGATGTCGAGCGAGACACCGCGCAGGGCGTGGACGGTATCGGCGCCCATGACGTAGCGGCGCGCGAGGTTCCGGATGCGGATGAGCGGCATGGCGCGTGGGTTACTCGCGGGCCTTGGCCCCGAAGGAAAAGCCCCAGGGTTTGTTGGTCCGGGTGGTGACGGCCTTGCCGTCGTCCAGTTCCCGGGCGATGGCCCGGAAGCCGCCGGTGACGACTTCCTGTTCCTCGGCGACGCCCTCGACGATCTCGTAATGGGTGTCGTCGCTGATGCCGCGTTTGACGGGCTTCATGGCGGCCTTGTCGTTCTCGACCAGGAAAACGACTTCCAGGGGTTTCGGGCCGTCGTGGGGTTTCTTGTTGGTCACCAACTCGAATTCCTTGTCGGCCTTTTTGTCGGGCTTCGCCGGGGGCTGGGGATTCGGAATGCCCTTCCCGAGCCGGGTGGTGATGCTCTGGATGGGCACCGCGAGGACATTGGTGCGGTAGCGGGTCTCGATCTCGGCGGTGACGGACATTCCGGGCAGGAACGGATCCTTGTCGTGGATGCGGATGCGGACCTCGAACTTGGTCGATTCCTGTTGCGTGCCCAGTCCCTGCGACTTGGCGGAGCGGGCGACCTGGGTGACCTCGCCCGCGAACTTGCGGTCGCGGAAGGCATCGACCTCCAGGCGGGACTTCTGGCCGGGCCGGATGAGCACGACGTCGACCTCGCCGACCTCGACGCGGGCCTCCATCACGGCGAGATCGGCGACGGTCATGATCTCGGTGCCGGCCATCATCCCGGTGCCGACGACGCGTTCGCCGACCTCGGAATTGAGTTTGGCGACGGTGCCGTCGATGGGGGAATTGATGGTGGTCTTGAGGAGGTCTTCCTCGGCCTTCTTGAGGGAAGCGCGGGCCATCTCGATCTGCTGGGTGGCGCTGGCGGAGTTGGCCTTGGCCACCTCGAACGTCGTCTTGATCTCGTCGTGGACCGAATCGCTCAGGAGTTTTTTCAGGAACAACTCCTCGTTGCGGCGCAATTCCGCGTCGGCCTTGCGTTCGTTGGCCTGCGCGGTGAGCAGGGAGGCCTCGGCGGACTTGAAATTGGCCTCGGCGGAACGCACGCCCGCCTCGTACAGGTCGCGGCGGATGCGGACCAAGAGATCCCCCTTGCGGACGCGTTGCCCTTCCTTGACCGGCAACTCGATGATCTCGCCGGCGACCTCCGGGCTGATCTTCACCTGGGTCACCGGTTGGATCTTGCCGGTGGCCATGACCAGTTCGGTCAGGTTCCGGCGCCGCACTTTTTCGGTCTGCACGAGGACCGGGTTTTCCCGGTGGCAACCGGCGGTCGCGAGGGCGAGCACGGCGGCGGCAAACAGAAGCGCGCGGTGGGAAGCGTGGCGCGGCGTGCAGTCGCGGAGGCGATGGGTGTCAGGCATGACGACGTCCCGTAGACACGGGAACCCGAGGATTGTTTCGGATTTCCCCGGATGCAATGCCGGGGAGTCGGGAATTCGCCGGGGCGCCACGGCGTCGAGGCCCCCCGATGGCGCTCCTTGCAGGGGTCGGTCCCGCTCAGGGTGGGGGTCGGAGGGTGGTGTCGAGCGAGGCGATTTCGGGCAGGCTTTTCTCGCTGCCGACCCCGAGGCGCAGCAACCGTTCCCCGGCGGGACGCACCATGCGGTCATAGCTGCCCACGGCCGCGTCGTACGATTTGGCCGCGCGGTCGAGCGCCTCGCGCAACCGCTCGAAGTGGCCGGCAAAGGTGGTGACCCGCTCGTAAAGGGCGGTGGCCGCCGCCGCGATCTCCCGCGCGTTGATGGATTGCTCGTGCAGTTGCCAACTCACCGCCACCGACCGCAGCAGGGCGATCAGGGAGGCGGGCGTGGACAACAGGATGCGGCGTTCCGCGGCCCACACGATGAGGTCGCGGTCGGCCTCGAGCGCCGCGCTGAACAGGGATTCGGCCGGGAGGAACAGGACGACGTAATCGAGCGCCTGCGGGAACTGGCGGGGATAATCGCGGTCCGCCAGCGCCTTGATCGTCTCCCGCAGGCGCCGGGCATGGGCCGCCAGGGCGTCGGCGCGCCGGACGTCGTCGGACGTCTGCAACGCGGCGAGGAAGTCGAGGTCGGGCACCTTGGAATCGACGATGATCACGCGGTCGCCGGGGAGGCGGACGACCAGGTCGGGCGTTCCCTCGGCGGCGCGGGATTGCTCGGTGAAATCGCAGTGGGTGGAAAGGCCGGCGGCCTCGACGACGCGGCGGAGGGTTTCCTCGCCCCAGCGGCCGCGGGCCTGGTTGGAGCTGAGGACCACGCGGAGGCGCTGGGTTTCCTGCGACAACGTCTGGCTTTGCTGGGCCAACTGCTCGAGGTGACGCTTCACGTCGCCGAGCGCGGTGGATTGCGTGGACTCGGCCTGCTGCAGGCGTTGCTGGTAGGCGCGGAGGTTTTCCTCGAGGGGACGCACCAAAGCGGCGATGCGTTCCTCGCGGAGACCGAGATCGCCCCGGGCCGATTCCTGGAAGCGGGAGAAGGTTTCGTTCGCGAGGCGGAGGAACTCGGGCGCGGATTGCCGCAACGCGTCGGCACTGAGCGCCGCGAAGGCGGTCTTGAGTTCCGCGAGGGCGCGATCGTGGCTTTCCTTCAGTTCGGACGTCACCCGCCCGTGGGTCTCGCGCAGTTCCCGTTCGTTGTCCTCGTGGAACCGCCGTTGTTCCGACAGCAACGCCACCCCGCGCTCGACCTGGCCCCGGGCGGTGGCCAAGGCGATGTCCCCGGCGGCGGCCCGGTCGCGCAGGGTGGATCCCTCGGCCTCGGCGACGGACAGGCGGGCCTGCAGTTCCCGGTTGGCGTGTTCGAGGGAGCCTTGCAGCGCGCGGGCGGCGGCGGCGGCGGATTCCGCGTCCGAGGCCCGTCGCCGCTCGCCCACGAGCAGCGCGTCCCGGTCCGCCAATTGCCGGCGCAACTCGTTCTCGAGCGCGGGATCCGCGGCGGCGCGCCGGAGCGAGCGGAGCCACCAGCCCACGGCAATGCCCGCGAGGAGTCCGAGGGCGAGGGTCACGAGACGTTCGACGGGCGGCACCCCGGAAGTCACGCGCCCACCGCCGAACCGGGCAACCGCAAACTTCGCGGGCCTCGGAATCGCGACGCCGCACGGCGGCCACGTCGAAGCTGTTTCCCTCGGAAAACGGCGATGGGTTGCAGCCACGCGGCATGGAGACCGTTGCCAATCCCGTGACGTCCCGTCCGCGGCCGCCGAACCGAGGGCATGCCGCCGCTCGTGGGCGATGGCCGCGGCCCCGTCGGGATCGCGTCGGGATGCGTCCGGTGCGGGGTCGCGGTGGAATTACGGCTTGGTCCGGATGCGTCCTCGCGCTAGTGCATGGGTGTGGCTGGATCGCCCCAAACGAACTCGGTGGAGTGGTTGCATTCGGGTGCCCATGCGTTTCCGCTCATGCTGGAGGCGATCCGCGTGGCGCGGGTATCCGTGCGTCTGGAGATGTTCATTTTCGACGCGGGCATGCCGGGCGACGCGTTTTTGGAAGCCTTGGTTGCGGCTGCCGGCCGCGGGGTCCGGGTCTCGGTGCTCCTCGACGCGTTGGGATCGAGCGAACTTGCCGACGCGTATTGGCAACCCCTGCGGCGGGCGGGCGGCGAGTTGTGGTGGTTCAATCGTTTCCGCAGCGTGTGGGCCATGGTCCGTGACCATCGCAAGATGCTGGTGTGCGACGATGCCGTGGCGTTCCTCGGCGGGTTCAACATCGCGCCGGAGTACGACGGGGACGGCGTTGTCTCGGGTTGGCGGGACACCGGGGTCCGGATCCACGGGCCGGTGGCGGCGCGACTGGGGCAACTGTTCGAGGGACAGATCCGGGCCAGCGGCGAGCGGAGGCCGTGGACCCTGCGTTGGCGTCGTCGATTCGAAGAGGGGAATGGAGACGACGGTTCGGCGCGGGTACTGCCGGTATCGCCGGGCCGTGGCTTGAGTTCCCTTTCGGAAGCGTTGATCGCGGACTTGGCAAAGGCCAGGAACGCGACGGTGGTGACGCCGTATTTCCTGCCGTCGCCGGCAATCCGACGGGCTTTGCGCAAGGCGGCCCTGCGGGGTGCCCGGGTCCGGGTGGTGCTGCCGGCCCATTCGGACGTGCGCCTCGCCCAACTGGCGGCGCGTTGGTTGTATGCGGCGTTGCTGCGATCGGGCGTCGAAATCCTCGAGTACGAGCCGGCAGTCCTGCACGCCAAGGTGTTCCTCGTCGACGACGCCGTGTATGTCGGGTCTTCCAACCTCGATCCGCGCAGCCTGCACCTGAACTACGAGATCATGCTTCGTTTGGAACAACCCGAGGCGGTGGCGGCGGCGGGGGCGGACGTGATGGACATGGTGTCGCGGAGTCGGACGATCCATCGGGACCAGTGGGCGCCGTCGCGCGGGGGATGGGAGAAAATGCGGGAATGGTGGGCATTTTCGTTGTTGTACCGTCTCGACCCGTGGCTGACCGGTTGGCTCACCCGGCCGGGACGGTAGCCGTGGGCAAATGGGGCAATGGGAGGCCCAAGGCGGGCGATGTGGGATGGGTTGGGTCGCCGTTAACGTTGGTGATTGTCAAGTGCTGGCCGTCGGTTGCCATAAAGGCTTTGACCAATGGCCGGTTGGGGCGGCATAACCCAAGAACTCACCACGGACTTCTCCATTCCATGATCACAACCATGTTCAAACGATTGGGTACCATGGCCGCCACGGCGGCCTGTTGCCTCACGGCATCGGCGACGGTGCTCGACAATTTCAACGACAACACCAAGACCGACTGGACGGACGCGACCTTCGTCAAGGGATTCGGATTGCCGACCGAAACAGGCGGCAAATTCGTTTTCGCGCAACCGCCGGCCGGGCAGGCGATCTTCTCGGCGAGCCAGAAGACTTCCCAGTCCTATGAACTCAAGGAGGGACGGACGGTCGAGATGCGGGTCGATGTGACGACCACCGGTGGCAAGGACTCGTTCGCGATCCTGGGCTTCGTTCCGAACACCGGCGGGAACAACCCGCTGACCCTGAACGGCTACGGCTTCGCCAAGTCCACGACGGACATCCTGATCACCAAGAGCATCGGGAAGTATTTCTACGCGGACCACTATCCCGACGGTTTGCCGAACGAGAACATCACGATGACGCTCACGTTGACCGGCAAAGGCGGCAACATGGAGATCACCGCCCGCGTTCTCGACAAGGCGAACAACAACGCCGTGCTCTGGGAAAAGACCGTGATCGACACCCCGGCCGCGGATGTCCTTGCCTCGGGTTCGGACTCGCCGGCCGCGCCTTACGTGACGACGGGTTACTTCACCCTCTACCTGTACCAGGATTTCGCCGCCGCTGCCCCGGAGAATCCGTACACGGTCGTCTATGACAACGCCGAGGTCTACGTGAACGACCTGACGGTGGTCGACAACTTCAACGACAACACCAAGACCGATTGGGCGGACGCCACCTTCGTCAAGGGTTTCGGATTGCCGACCGAGGCGGATGGCAAGTTCACCTTCGTCCAACCGCCCGCGGGGCAGGCGATCTTCTCGGCCAGCGCGAAGACGACGCGGAGTTTCGAGCTGAAGGAAGGCGAGCAGACGGAATTCTCCGTGGACGTGGTGACGGCCGGTGGAAAGGATTCGTTCGCGATCCTGACCTTCGTGCCCAACGTCGGTGGCAACAACCCGCTCACGTTGAACGGCTACGGCTTCGCCAAGTCGACGACCGACATCTTGATCACCAAGAGCATCGGGAAATATTTCTATGCGGATCACTACCCGGACGGACTTCCGAACGAGAACATCACCCTGACGCTGCGCCTCTTGGCCAAGGATGGATCGCTCGAGATCCGGGCCCGGGTACTCGACAAAGCCAACAACAACGCCGTGCTGTGGGAACGGACCGTCATCGACACCCCCGCCGCGGACGTGTTGGCCAGCGGCACGGATTCCCCGGCCGCCCCCTATCTGACGACCGGCTATCCCGCGCTGTATCTTTACCAGGACTTCGACGCGGCCGCGCCCGAGAATCCGTACATCGTCGTGTATGACAATCTCACCGCGTTTGCGCCGCCGCTCGCCGCGAATGTCGCCCCGTCCATCGCCTCGGTGTCCCCGGCGAATTCGGAAAGCTTCCTCCCCGCGTCGACGAACGTGTCCTTCACGGCGACCGACGACAAGGCCCTGAGCGACGACAGCGTGGCCGTGGTGCTGAATGGTACCAAGTATACCAAGGCCACCGGCCTGATCGTGAAGGGCAGTGGCAACTCGCGTTCCGCCTCCCTGGGCGGCCTCGTCGCGAACGCCACCTACGCGGCGCAATTGATCGTGGTCGACAGCGAAGGGCTCGGCGCCACCAACAACATCGTCTTCGACACCTTCCTCGCTTCGAATCTGGCGATCGAACTCGAGGACTATAACTACGGTGGCGGCGTGTTCATCGACAATCCCTCCCTGGTTCCCGAGGGCAGCCAGTCATTCGATTCCTTCAGCGACACCGTGGGCGTCCAGGGCACCGACTTCAACGATACGCGGACCTCGGCGAACGGCAACGACACCAAGTACCGCACCCAGGACCCGGTCCGCATGCAGCACACGCTCGACACTCCCCGTGCCAAATACGTCGCGGCGGGCGGTCCGGACAACGTGAACGGGGTGTACGACTACGACATCGGCGACATCACGTCGGGCGAATGGCTCAACTACACCCGCACGTTCCCCGCCGGTTCCTACGAGGTCTATCTGCGCGAGGCGATCGTCAACATCGACAAGGCCGACAGCGTCTTGGAATTGGTGACCGGCGACCGGACGCAACCCGACCAGACCACCCGTCTCCTGGGTTCCTTCCTCGGCGTGAAGACGGGTTTCCAGTACCGTAATTTCGCGTTGACCGACGGCACGGGCGCCAACAAGACGATCCTCCGTCTCTCGGGCGTCACCACGCTGCGCCTGCGCCACGTGACCGCCGACACCGGCGACGGCGGACGGTACATGAGCTACCTGATGTTTGTTCCCGTCGCGGATCCCGGAATCCAGCGCGCCACGGTGAGCTCGCTCTCGCCCGGGCCCGACTCCGTGACCACGACGACCGATCCGACCATCGTGGTGACCATCCAGAACCGCGACACCTCGCTCAAGGCCGGATCGGTCAAGCTGACCGTCAACGGCGGCAGCGTGACGCCCGTGGTGGCGCCGACCGCCGATGGCGCGACCATCACCTACAAGTTCCCGACCCTGCCTGCCTCGGGAGCGCTCAACACCGCGCAAATCACCTTCACGGACAACCTGAACGTCGACCAGACCAGTTCGTGGAGTTTCACGGTCGAATACATCAGTCTGGATCCGGCGAGCCGCTTCGCGGGCACCGGCGTGGAACGCGGCATCAACGCGCGGGTCGTCCAGGCTACCCAGGAAATCCAACCCCTCGAGGACAGCCTCCAGCGCGCGGAAGACCAACTGGCGCCGAACTCGAAATACGCCAAGTCCTATGACCTGACCGTGGTGGCCCCGGTGATCAATTTCACCCAGGAAGCCGTGACCGGCGGAGCCCAAGGCTATTTCCAGGCACCCGACCATGCGGACGCGCCGATTCCCGGAGAAGACCGGGATCTCTACGGCGACAACGATTACGCCATGGACGCGACGACCTATCTGGAACTGCCCGCCGGTATCGTCCGGTTCGGTATTCTCAGCGACGACGGCTTCAAGGTCCAGACGGCCGCGACGATCACGCCGACGACGTTGCCGATCTCGTTCGCCAACGGCAACACGGCGGACCTCACCTTCGACGTCGTGGTCACCCAAGCGGGTCTCTATCCGTTCCGCCTCGTGTGGTACGAGCGTGGCGGCGGGGCCCAGATCGAATGGTTCACGGTAAACCGCACGACGGGCGAACGCACCCTGATCAACGATGTCGGCGGAGTGCGGGCGTATGCGACCGTCAAGGCCGCCGCGCCGACCATCGTCCTCCAGTCCAGCGCGACGTTGGGCGGTACGTTCAACCCCGAGGCCACCGCGACGGTGAACACGAGCACCAAGACGGTGACGGTGGATCCCTCCGGTGACGTCCGCTTCTATCGCCTGAGTGGCGCGAGCGGCCTGAAGATCGACCAGACCAGCATCGCCGGCGGCAAGGTGGTGCTGAAATACTCGCAGACCGTGGGCAGCAACTAGGCTGCAACCGGCCAACACCAAACCCGGCGCGTGGCTTCGGCCACCGCCGGGTTTTTTTGTCGCGGTTTCCGGGAACATCTCCCCCCGCAATGGGGTCGCATCTGTACATTGGACATTCGGGCTCCAGACCACCGCGTGGAAACCCAGCGCGTTGGACGACGGCGTGCAGTGCTCCGGTCGCCGATCGGTTTCTCCCGGTTCGTGTGCCCCGTGAGCGCGCGCGGTCGCCGGCAGGTCGGCGTCGACGAAGTGCCGCCGTCCCGGGAACGCAGAACGGGCTGACGGGCATCGCCGGACCCATTCAGGACGCCCGCCCGGCGCGGGTCCTCCTCGCCACCGCAGGGCGGGACATCTTGGCGCTGCGGAAGCTTGGCGGCCAACCGGGGTGGCGAAGCGGAGCGGGGCAAGGCGGGTTTGGCCCAGGGGCGTCCCCGGCTCCGGGGACGGTACCCCGTCGGGATCACTTCGCGCGTGCGCCGGCGCCGTCGGTCGCG
>Ga0114969_10003501_pt1 | contig 12639 bp, 11 predicted proteins | sample M_130807_MF_Meta_FD_87316 | JGI IMG/M metagenome (GOLD analysis project Ga0114969, IMG submission 87316) | Freshwater microbial communities from Lake Montjoie, Canada to study carbon cycling - M_130807_MF_MetaG | ecosystem: Environmental > Aquatic > Freshwater > Lake | place: Lake Montjoie...
AACAAATAAAAGGAGGTAATGATGAAAGAAAAAAATGCAGTGATACATTTTGTAGTAAAAAGAAATTTGAAAAAATTCAAAATATGATAATTGTTAATTTAGATAAAAAGATGAAAGAACTTGAAAAAAAATTGGAAAAAAAAGATATAACCGTTGAAGAAAAAAAGAAATTAGAAGAAGATATTAACGCAAGAAAAGGATTCATTAAAAACTTGAATAACATAAAAAGTAAAGAAAAAAGCATAAAAAAACTTAAGGATGGATGTGAATTAATTTATTGTAATAAAGGTTGTTTAGGAACTATATTTGAAGAAGGAGATCCAAATAAATTACCTAGTGAATTAACTAAAAGATTTAAAGGAAATAAACCATTTCTGGATCTTATTTTACAAACCCGTAAAGAATTGTTTGGAAAGAAAACACGTGTATTAAAAGAAGATTTTTATGAAAAATTGAACAAAAAAACTGTAAATAAAACGAAAAAAAAGGGGGCAATTTCTGGATGTGTTAAATTTATTATGGATGATTCTTGAATTCTTTATATAATTACATATTATTTATGTAATTATAATTTTTTTCTATTGGCCTTAATATCAATTGTAGTGCCTGGGCTAACTACAAAGTTGAAAGTCGTGTTGTTGATAGTGATTACAAAAGAGTTCATTTTACATAATGGGTAATTTGGTTTATGAATTTTATAAATTTACAAAAACGATGTTTAATTTATATCATTTTATATCAAATGGCGGATCCAATTTTATTCAATTCTGCATGCTTTCACGGATTTATAGTTGCTGGTATTTTATTGTATGCGTTTTACACAACACGTCTTCCAAAATATCTTATTGCCTTATTGGCCACGGTAATCATAACCTCAGTATGGAATCATGGGGTTTCCAATGATTTAGTCAAATGGTGCGACCGCACCGCAGTCACAATTACGATTATTGCTCTCAGTCTCTACATTTATCAGACAAAACAAGTTTCAAACAATTATATTTTGATTTTGTTGTTTATTGTAGTTGGACTCTATTTTACCGCAAAAATATTAAAAGAAAAAACAAGGTGGTATGTTTGGTTCCACTTGGCTATGCATGTGATCGCAACCATCCTGATTACGTATATTGTGTTTTATTCATAATATTTCAATTGACGTTCAGCATCTAATATAAGATTTTCATTTTGTAAATAACTCCTATGAAAATGAATGTCGTCGTACATTGCTATAAAATTGTCCATGTTTTTTTCAATGTTATACTTATATTGTTCAACCTCTAATCTTAATAGCTCTCGGTTCAAAACAACAAGTCCAGGATAATTAATTAAATGTTTATACATTGTTTCTTGGTCTATAAACCAACCTGAATAACCAGGTTGTCCCGAATAAGATTGTTGATAATTTTCTGAAATCCTACATTCAATATCGGTAGTTGAATAAATATTAAATACTTTTGCCCATGCTGACGGATGGGCAGCATTATAACACATATATATTTGTTTGCTTTCAAAATCAATACTTCTATAATATATAAAAGTTTCTTTATCAAAATTATCTAGACCTTGTTTGTAATAATTATCATTTGCTGGCAGCATATCCATGTCTGTAATCATACACATCTCATCATCAGGTAAATTAAATAATGCTGGAATATACATTCGGATACTTTGAGCAACATACACACTGTGTAAATCTAGATTTTTATCCCACAGAATTATGTTATCAATATAATCTTTTAATTCACCTGGTATTTCGTCTCCAACAAAAATAGCAACAAAATTTACATTCATTTTTTTCCAAAATAATATTTGTTTTGGAATAAATAAAAAATATTCTGGATTATTATTTACACTTGCAACAACTGTTGTTAATTTCATTTTTATATATGTATTATATGTATTTATACTAATATTTATAATTATATCAATTTATAATTATATCAATTATATTCTCATCTTGTCTGTATCGGAAAGAATCCGGTGATTGGTCGTAGTCCTCTAGCCTCGTTGTTTATTTGAACCAAATGTTTATCGAACAATATTGTCTTTACCAAATCCGTACAATATTTTTCCTTCTTTTTAATAAATGTCTCAAAATCGGGATGTTCTTTCTGTAAAATCGCCAGGTCTTTTTTATATTTACTAATATTTTGCGGTTTGCCGTTTGCCTTCCAAATTTGCTCCAACGCCAATCCCAGAAACTGACACAATGGTTTCATAAGTTGATTTGTAATATAAAAGTTGTAATCAATTTTCAAGCTGTTTTCCACAATAAATTCGGGGGTCTCTATTTTCTCTCCCTGAAGTGCTTTTTTATTGTTGGTCGCAATATGTAAGAACTTCATTCGGTCACCCGCTTTCGGCATATTTCCTGGATCACGTTGTCCGATTCGGTCCGCCAAGACACGATGCGCAATTTGCTGCGGATTCTTGTAATAACTTCGCAATGATTTGGTTATAGCCAGTTTATCCATCGACACGGTGCCCGCAATCAGTTCATTAAGACTGCGGTCTAGATATTGGGTTGCGTCACTTACACTACCCCCTTTCATAATTATATTGATGATTTGCCCATAGGTATCCTTCAAATAATCGCATGAATCGCGGCGTTTCAACGACAGACCCATATACTTGAGTTTGCCCTTGTTTGGGTCTTCTTCGTATAAAATCCCCACATACCGCTTCTTCGACAACAGAGCAAACGGCATCAGCGTCTTTTCATATGCGAGGTTCATCGGCGGTTTCAAATACATTGTCGCGTAATTGGCCGCCTCTTGAGCAAGTTCAATTGTTATTTCAAGCGCGGCTTTGCCTATGATTTTTTCACCCGTATCCTTGTTCGTCAAATTAAATATAAAGAACACCGAGTCCGTATCACCATACACATATTCAGCGTTTGTCATCACTTGGCCGTGATTCTTTGTATCACAAATGCGGTTTGCGTAAATCTCCTCTACTATTCGCCGGGCATATGTAATCATTATACGTCCGCTTGCTGTGGTTGATGCAGCAACGTCTTTCTCGTAAAATGTGGATGTCCGTGCGCCGCATTGACCATAGAGAGAATTGGCGGTGACCTTATATGCGAGCTGGCGCTTGTCCAATATATTCGCCATAAATGGATCAGAGTCCTTGACCTTCTTCGCCTTCTTTTTGGTATCCTCACGCGCCTTAAGTAGTTCCATCAAAATCGACGGCATCACCGATTTTTCATTGTTTGGTAATTGCGCCCAGCAAACAACACGTTTGCCCACCTTCGTCTTGACGGCTTTCGCAGCTGGCCGCGCTGGATTGCGGCGCCATTCAAACGTATCAAACTCAACCTCTACGTATTCATATTTTGATAATCCATAGTACACGTAGTTGCCCGCCTTGTCTTTCTCACCTTCCTCCTTTATCAATTTACCGTCCAAATCATATTCCTTCGCCCACACTTTACTACTATGACAGTAATTCTGACTAATCATTGACGATGGATACAACGACGAATAATCAACGCACGCAACGGGTTCATCAATATATATCTTGGTCTTGGGCGGCAGCACAATCGCGCCTTCATATCCGCCATCCGACCCCGCCTTCTCTAAATCCGGCATCAAATAACCCTTCTCCATGCATTTCTTTGCTACATAACTAGTTAGTTTTACGCCTTGGCCGCGGAATACCAGGAAATTGATGGGCACCGAACACAAGTTCGCCATTTCCATATACTCGGTGAGAACGTCAATTTTGCGAAGTAAATGATGGACCAGATTACAATCCTGAATACAATATTTGGCGACAATGGCGCGGTCGGCATCGGAACCCTTGCTCATTCTGAAAATGTCTTGTGGACTCACATCGTCCTTCGCCATTCCCCACCGCACCTTCTTCTTCTTATCAATATTGGACTCGTGATGTCCGCCGATTATCAACACTTTTGTGTCTCCTTGCAGAACTACATCCAAAACCGTGAATTTCTTACCATTCATATAATAGTCTGATGTGAATGTGCTGATTTCGATGTGTATGAAATCACCCGCGTGTAGTCCCGTGATGTTTTTCGTATACAATTCGGCACACTCTCCATGTATGGGGTGCGTAATGTCCACAATTTTTACAATATCGTCGCTGATGTTTTGCGAGGCAACGTCGTCCAATTTGTAAGAAGACAAGTTGAAATTGCGGCGGAAATAGGAATACATATCAATTTGTAGACGACCGCTCATTGTGATGTATCGCAAGTCATATTCGCCACTTGCTATTGCGATTTTGGTATTTTCAATCTCAATTTCAGACGCATCGTCGCGGTTGCGTTTTCCACATAGCTCACCGCGTCTGCGCGACATCTGTAAGAACTCCTCTACACAATGAGTTTCGATTGAACGTCGAAACATAAACTCATAATCAAACCCGAAAATATTGTATCCAATGATAATATCGGGATTCTCTTTCTGTACCAGGTCAGTCCAACGCAATAACATGTCGCGTTCTTCGCTTACAGATTCAACAACCGCGCCTTCTATCGGGTCACATCCACCCAATACAACACAGTGATTTAAATAAGGTTCTGTCTCTCCATAGCGCAAGAATGTTGAACCGATCATTGTTACACGGTCGCCCTCTAATTCGGGGAAAACAGTTGTGAGCATTTCGTCCAATTGGTCGACCTTCTCGGTGCGGTCATAATTGTCGCTCAACAAGAATTCCACGATTCCAGTGGTCTTTTTTACTCCGACGGGCAAGTTAATTCGGCGCTGTATTGGCTTTTGGTATTCAACAGCGTCGGCATCAGCATCATCATCGCTTTCAGCGTCAGCATCATCATCAGCGTCATCATAATCAGCTTCTTCGTCTTCTGCAGTATCACCATTGGCGCCTTCAGAACTATGTGCCTTAAACATAGCATCCACAGTCAACAAATTCGACACCTTGGCGCTTTGTTTCTTTTTCGCGTCAATCAACGGCGTTTTCAACAAATAATCCGTCAATCGTTCAATTTCTTTCTTTTTTATATCTTTCTTTTTGGGATACACCAAATCGATTCCATCCAGTTCGTCAAAATCAAACGCAGCCAATATCATTTTACATAGTAAATGTTTCATCAAGTTTGTGTCCACACCTTTCTGTTTACCAAGGAAATCCATCGCATTGATAGCCAAGCGCTTATACGTCTTTTGAGGAAGGGGGAAATCCCCGTGACTACTGTCCGCCTCTATATCAAAACTCATAATCTTATAAGGAACAATCGATTCTTTGTCTGGAAGCGGTTTCAATTGCGCCTGAGACACTATGAACTCATAATTACACGTTGTTGTCTTTACAATTGCAATGGAGGCGCGGTTCGACACCATCACCCATCCATTCGGAAACAGCGAATTTACGTGGAAGAATCGCAACAACGGCGGCAAATTTGCCTCGTAAAGCTGCGTCCCAGGCATAAAGGGACGCATTCGCCGCACATCATTAATCGTAATGTACCACAAGTTTTTCACCTTACCCATCGCCATCGTATTCTTGAATACCATCTTGATAAACTTGGATGTTTTTCCAGCCGCAAACCCATATAACTTCTGACTATCCACCATCTCATAACTCACAATAGATTCACTGTAATAATCGCCGAGTTTTTGCTTGATTTCGCGCACCAATCCGTGCATCTTGTCCACATTCCATTTGTCGCCGACCTTTATATAAAAGAACGGCTGATAATCATCTACAAAGATGGAGCACGTCTCCCCCTTTTCATTAATACCATACATTTGTACCACAAATAATTTGTTGTCTATGTTTTTCTTTTTTTTTGGCGCGTCATCATCACTTCCGCTGCCACTTCCACTTCCACTTGCCGATCCGTCCAATTCAGCCCGCGTTATATTTAACACGTCAAAACTGAACAGACGAAATGACTTCGGCGCAATTTTCTTAATAATTTTATTTTCTGAACTCATTTTATCAAATTGTTAATTTATTATTTGAATTCCGTTTAGATGCTTTTGAGTTTATCAATTTTATATGAGTCCAACCCCATATTGTTTCAAATTATTATATTGTGGATATGTATATAATGTCTAAGAAAGCCCTTTTGATTGGTATTAATTACTATGATACTCCGTCAGTTGCGTTAAAAGGCTGCGTCAATGATGTAGTCAATATGCGAAACATGTTGATTGATGCCTATGGTTATGATTCGGCGAATATAACTGTGTTGCGCGACGATGCGACAAACACTGTAGACAAACCGACCGCCACAAACATTGTGAAACAACTCACCTCGATTATTGCTCAAAGTGCGTCTCTGAAAGAAATATGGATACATTATAGTGGACATGGAAGCCAAATTAGGGACACTAATGGCGATGAAACCGACAAATTGGATGAGTTAATTGTTCCTGCTGATTATTCGCGCGCGGGGTTTATCACTGATGATATGATTTTCAATATTGTGAAACAGAGTCGGTGTCCTACTATGTTGATTTTCGACAGTTGTAATAGCGGAACCGTATGCGACTTGATGTGGAATTTCAACGTAGTATCTGCCTCTAGAGTTAGTGCCGTAAAAACCAATAATACGGCAATAACCAACCCCAACCTCTATTGTTTTTCTGGATCAAGAGACGAGCAGACCAGTGCGGATGTTTACAGCACTGCTTCTCAACAAGCATGTGGAGCAATGTCGACTGCAGTTATGGAATGTTTGCGATGGAATAAACATAACGTTGATGTTAAAAAACTCTACATCGATGTAGTGTCGTTTATTAAACAAAATGGATTAACCCAAGTGCCGCAACTTAGTTCGTCGAGTCAGACACCGGTATATCAAATCACACGTGCGTTGTTGGCGAACTCAACGACAGCAAGTTATGTTTCAAGTTCAATGGCTATACGAAACATAATGAAGGGGCTTTTAAGGTAAAAGGCCTTTATCAGTCGGCCATATACAATGGCCTTAATTCAACAATAATTCATTAATACTTTTTACAATATTTGATCCCAATTTTCGCTTTTTTCCATTCACCTCTAAGATTACAGAATTTAAATAGGTTTTATCTTCTCTAATTTTATCAATGAATTCTAAAAAGTTTGTAAATGGACGCATGATTTCAATTGCAGTAATTGAACTGATGCCTGGTATTTGCATTAATATCATTTGACCGATATTGTCCTTGGTGATGTTGGCCTTTTTTGATGCCTTGACGACGCCGCAGTAATCTGTTGGTAAGGGCACTACGTTTGAAGGGACTACGTTTGAAGGGACGACGGTTAAAGGCACTACGTTTGAAGGTACTACGTTTGAAGGTACTACGTTTAAATCACATTCAGAAATAGTTGAATCTGTGTTTGCCTCTACATTTGCTATTTTATTTTCAGAATTTGTAGAGGTGTTTTCAGATTTGTTACCAGAATATTTGGCTGTTTTACCAGCTTTTATTTCCTTGTCTATTTTCTCAGCCATAAACAAAATGTGTTGTGCCGTCTCCGCAATAGAGACCGTCCGCATCACCGAAAACCCTTTAAAATAATTCAAAGACGCCATACAAGAAACTACCAATTTCTTGTCCTCTTCTCTGGAAAGCGTCGAAAACATCCCCTCTAGTAAATACACAATATTATGCGGCTCGGGAAAACAATTCGTCAAACGATATGACTGCTCCGCATAGCGCCCATCTTTGATACTCGACAACAAATCTCGAAATGATTTCCTTTCAAAAACCATGTAAATAGAGGTTTCATCGTCATTTGAAAAAATGATATCTCCCAAATTAAGAACCTTCTTTACAATAGCAATTTTACCCGACTTTGGAAACAAATCGTAAAGTGCCGTCTCCCTCTCGTCTATGATGATTTTCATTGTATATGTATTTGGATATATATCGTGTAAGTATTTTCAAAATGTATTTTTGATAATAAATATAGAGGCTTCTGTAACCTCTATATAACAATGCCTGCAATATGCGAATACATTTGGATTGACGGCAATGGAAATTTACGTTCCAAAACGATGATTATACACAAGGTTATTTCTGATTTACTATCTGATTTTCCCGAATGGACGTATGACGCATCGTCAACACACCAAGCTGATTCAGAAGGAAACACAGAGGGGATTTTGAAACCTGTGCGCGTATATAGAGACCCTCTACGAAGGGGCGATAATTGTTGGTTGGTTTTATGCGAGACCTTTGATTATGACGGCACCCCATTCCAATCAAACCATCGACACGCAGCAAAAACATGTTTTTCCAAGGGTGTAAAAGAGGTCCCGTGGTTTGGAATCGAACAAGAATATATATTTATTTTTAAAGACGACTCAAATCTTATTACAAACGGCGACGGGCGCCATTATTGCGGGACATCGACAGACAATAGAGAGCGCACCATTGTGGAAGAGCATTTATTAGCGTGCTTAGAGGTGGGTCTTACTATATCGGGTATTAATGCCGAGGTCGCAACCCAGCAATGGGAATTCCAAATTGGTCCTGTGTGCGGACTTGATGCCGCCGATCAGACGTATATTGCGCGGTTTCTGTTAGAACGCATTGCGGAAAAACGCGGGGCTCAGATTTGTTATTTCCCAAAACCAATGCATAATGCAAATGGATCGGGTTGTCATATTAATTTTAGCACAATTCAAATGAGAGAAGCGGGTGGACTTGATGAAATTATGGCGTGTATGAAAAAGTTAGAGGCAAATCACACGGCGCACATAGAGGTGTATGGAGAGTACAACCATTTGCGTTTGACTGGAAATCATGAGACATCAAGTATGGATGTATTTAGCTATGGTAATGGGACGCGGAATACGTCGGTTAGAATACCGAATCAGACAGTTAAAGATGGATATGGATATTTTGAAGACCGCCGACCAGCAGCAAATGTGGAACTTTATAGAGCAACCTCTAAGATTTTTGAGACGTGTTGCTTGTAAAAATTTTCTATAAATAATATATAATGCCTAAGAAATCTTTGAAAATACAAAGGAAACAACGCGTATCAAAAAACGTATTTGGTAAAAGACGAACAATACGAGGGGGTTTAAATGTTTGGGTTCAAGTTGTATGACATCAATACCTGTAACTCAACCAGAAGAACTTGCTGAATTTTATCGAACCCCACCAATTTTTGGTAAATCTAAAAAGTTAGAAAATCTTTTAAAAAATTTTTTGACCTATATTAGAAACATTAAATCAGATACACAAAAATCTAGCAATGAACTTGAATGTATAGATTTTTGTAATTCTATAATTTTTTGTTGTTTGATTTCAACCAATCAAATTAGTCCAAAAAATTTAACAACTACTTCAAAAAACAACTCTAGCCAAATTATACTTTGTTTTTTACAGAATAAAGAAATCTTAAAACATTATTTTAGTGATATTAATATGGATTATATCGATTATATCGATTATAAAGAAATAGGTACTTTTATTACTTATATCGAGAAAAGATTTGAAGAACTAATAGAAAAAATTATTAGTGAAGAAAACTCTAGAATATTGAGAAAGGAGGATCGCAATAATGATAACAGGTTTTAAAATTGATTATTATAGAGAATAAAACAATATAAATAAATCATAACCAAATATCTATACATGTCTAGATATTTAGTCTATACCACGTGTTTCTACCAAGAAGCATATACCGATGTCATCAAGTTCTTGGTTGACTCATTTTTAAGCACAACACTTCTTCCAATATAGATTTCCTAATTTATACCACCTCCGAATACCGCGCCATCATCGAATCCAAGTGTCCTGGCGTGCCCATCATTTTCTATGAAAAGAACTTCTATAAAACTATGAATCAAGCGCGTATTTCCAAGACAGACATTTTTGAATATTCAGAAATCGCCAATTACGAGAAAATCCTCTATTTAGACGCCGATTCCATCGTGATTCGCGACCTTATGTGTGTTTTTGATGCAATCCAGACCGACAAAATCTACGCACACCAAGAGGGTACTATTCTTAGCGGTGTTTATTGGGGCGACTATTTGTTTTTAAAAGAAAACCCAAATTATCCAAATACCGACGCAATTAGTATAAACGCACTTGGGTTCAAAAATTTACCCGACCACAAGAAGACTTTATCCAAGATTAAACAGGCCTTTTATTTAGATATATATCAAAACAAACTCCAATTTTATGACCAACCACATTTCAATTTCCATTTGATACATAATGGACTTGTTGAGATAGATGCATTCAAGCCATTGGTTCAAAATCGCTCATCGGCGGAAAACGCAGTGAAAAATGGATTAGCGATAGTCCATATGGCTGGATGCCCAGGACATTCAAATATTAAGATAGATTTATGTCGTGATTTTGTAAGGGATTATGAGAATATTCAACAGACAATTGTAGTCAAAATCTTAGAAGAACCAAATTGTTGCCTGACTTGTGGTAAACCATTAGATAAATAAAAATCTTTACATAATATATAATGCCTAAGAAATCGTTGAAAAGACAAAGGAAACAACGGGGGGGGGAGAACGAAGAACTAAAGTTAAAAACACTTTATACAACAAATCAGAATTATTTGGAACATAACAATTTTTTATTTGAATTTGTAAACCAAATATTGTTTAAATCAGATACAAAAAGTATAATTCAGTGTTATGGTGTTTATAAACGTTTATTAGATTGTGTTACTGAAAAAAAGCACATACAAATACATGCCGAAGCCGAAGCCATACCTGTCGAAGCCGAAGCCATACATGCCGAAGCCGAAGCCATACCTGTCGAAGCCGAATCAAGATATAAATATACAAAATTGTTTGAAACTGATTTGAACTGTGTTTTTTCTGATTCTGGAAAGTTAGGAAAAACAGTTTCAACAAAACGAAAACAAAACGGACATCCCGAATTATTTATTGATTTAAAAATACTTTTTATTAACGACAATACTGATGATATCTTGACGGATAACTCAAAAAAAGCGCTTAATTTTGCAAGTATGCATAAATATATAGAACATACTGGTAATGTGGATACAACAAAAGATCCATTTTTGAGTTTAGAAACAAAATATTTTGACGCTATGAGGAAAACGTTTCCGCTAGAGTTTGAAAAACCTCCAAAACCCGTTGGATGCTTTCCTTGGTGTCCTTGGGGCGGAACTCGCAATAAACGCAATAAACGCAATAAACGACACAAAAAAACATTGAGAAAGAAATAATACAATAATCAAATCACATATTATATTATTTTATTCGGATTTTGCTTTCAAGAAATCCGGTATTTCATTCGGCGGTGGTGTCTGACCATAGAGGTCGGGTAAAAATGTGGTTTTTGGCGTGAAGTACCGCGGCTTCGACACATATCGGTCCTCATATTTCCCCGAACGCACTGCATTCTCGCTCACTTGAACCCCACCCCAATTCAAATCCATCGGATTTTCACTTGTCGGCCCTTGTTCGGTGCTTTCGTGAATCACATCAAGTTCTGTATATTCACCATTATGTAGACCCATTGGGTCGAACCCGGCAAATAATCCCTGGTTATACCGCCCATCTCTGGATGCGTCCAAAATCTCAATCGGCCGTCCGTCCAGCATTTTTAGCGAACTAATATCCAAATCCGACGGGGTTCCGCCTTGTAAATCAAACGGACTTGGGCGCATCCGATACACATCGGTGCCTTGTGCGGTGCTCTCATACTGTAAGAACAACACGGGGCACACAATTCCCTTGCGTTTCTGAATGTCTAAATAGTTAATGTATTCGTCCAAATTGTAGAACGGCAGTGGGTTATCGCCATCCTTATTCGGTTTTTTGGTATTATAAAGCAATAATGCTTTGCCGCGCCTTACCAAGAGGTCGGGACAACTGTTATCTTCAGCCTGAACGTTTATCATCTTATTTTCCATTCCTTCTAGCGAGAAAGTTAGATAGAAATACATTCCTGCTAAAAACAATACGAATGAAAAAATTAAAAACACTATTTTTCGGTCCATTGGCCTATATCTTATATTATTAGCAGACAAATATATAACAATACAATATATACTTGATGCCTGGAAAAGCGACTGTTGGAAAACTATATTCGGACAATTGTGGATTTTGCGTCGATATGGCTCCTGCGTGGGCCAATATAGAAAATAATTTGCGTGGAAAACGAACCAAATTCAAAAACACAATTCGCTTCCATAATGTAGAGGCGACAGATATGAACGCGGGACTACCGATGTTAAACAGCCGACTTGTGGGTCAAAAAGTGGCGGAACCAAATGCTTATCCGACTATTTACAAACACGAAAACGGCAAGGTAGCGTATTATGAGGGGGCGAGAGAGGTTGGGCCAATGACAGAATGGGTAATTGGGTCAAAGAAAAACATTACTAAAGGCAAAAAGAATAGAGGACGCAGACATACTAGAGGCAAAAGATAATATGCTATAAAAAAGGTAAAATTTAAAATAACAATTTATCAACAGCACTTCTCACACAAAACGCACGATGAATAACAATACCACTCAGAAAAATAACAAACAGCGTTTTCCAAAAACTGGTGCCGAACATCAACGCAATCAAATAAGAACCAACAATGAGAGAAACCAAATCCATTAAACGCACCGTGAATATGCGGGTATATTCATCACTCCCAGCTTTGCCGAGAGCGTCCTTATATTTACATAAATCAACACCAAATAATTGCATAAAGTA
>Ga0114969_10003502_pt1 | contig 12639 bp, 8 predicted proteins | sample M_130807_MF_Meta_FD_87316 | JGI IMG/M metagenome (GOLD analysis project Ga0114969, IMG submission 87316) | Freshwater microbial communities from Lake Montjoie, Canada to study carbon cycling - M_130807_MF_MetaG | ecosystem: Environmental > Aquatic > Freshwater > Lake | place: Lake Montjoie...
CCCGCACGGTTATCCACACAGCAGGAGCCCGAAGTTTCCCCAGCGGCTGCCCCAACTTCAGAAAGCGCGCACCTTGGCGCCCAGTAACCACCTCAGCCTGATGAAGATAGAGTATCTCCGCCTGCTGCAGCACCGGTTGCGACCACACGCCAGACCACAGCCAGAACGCGCGATAATCGCGCGTATCCACATAACCTTCGTCCACTTTACCCGCTGCCGATGCGGTGAGCAGCACCGGTATCAGCAGCAACGCCAAGCATAAACGCCTCACCAGTAATATTTGAGCCGTTTTTCCCATTGGTTACCTTTATAATTCTTTTTCAACTGATTAAACCAACGCTGGCGCATCTCGATTGGGATCTCTTGACTGTCGCAATCGTTATAGCCAGAAGGAGAGAAACACATCACAGCGCGGTAAAGGGCATAGGTTTTATCTTCTGGTTCCGATTTAGCATCGACGATCACCTGTTGGTAATAGGCCAGCCGCCCCGGCGCAGTGTCCTTGACCATGGCGAGCCGAGCGAGGATCTCCAACGCTTCATTGCCCACCATTTCAGCCTCCGTACTCATTTGTGCTGGATAGGCGGTACGGAAAAATTCCCCCAGGCAATTCAAGGCATGCCCATCGGTTTTATTCTTTGCCAGAGCCGTGACCGTTTGCCCTAAAGGCGCACAAAAATATCCTGGTTCGGTATAGCTGCCGTTCCAGTCGAACCTCGCCAACGCCACATCACCAAAAACCTCAGGATCGAGAGTTGAGCGGATGTGTTTTTTCAATAATTTGTCATCCAGATAGCCCTGATAGTAACCCACCATCAGATCGCGAATTAACAACGTATGCAGGGCGATGGTTTTCTCTTCATCCGTAGGCGCAGAAGCCGCCTGTTGTTGCAGCAATGCCTTGTTTGCCAAGGTTTTGAGCACCAACGAACGATAGCGCAGGTTATTAATCGGGCTTTCCGGGGCAAAAATCGCCGCGGCATTGTTGTTCTGCGCCAAACTGGTTGCCAGCATCAACTGTAAATACTGCTGCTGATGGGGCGAGAGCTTCAAGGTCAGCAAGTGGCGCCAATGTGCCTCAGCCTCTGGCAATTTGTTCTGCATCACCAAGGCATTGCCATAAATCACCTGCTGGCTGAACGCAACAATATCGTTAGGTGATAACTCAGCGGCGGGTTTGATGGCTGCCAGCACAGCCGGGTAATCCGCTTGCTGATAGAACAGCCAGGCATTGTGCATATATTGCCAAACCGGCAGCATATTGGCTTTTTCAAACATCGGTTTATAGCTTTGTAATATCTCGGCCGTGACTTTGGGCGTCTCCTTATTCTCAAGGCTATATTTTCTCAACCATTTCATGGTTTGAGTAAAAGTCTGCAATGGCGTATCGGCCACGCTAGTAAATGGCTGCTCATCGCTTTTGTAGGGAATGATGCGGCTTAACAAGATCTGATCGTTCTCATCAATCAATGCACTGAGTGAGTCGATATTCTTCGCATTCGCCATCTGGCTTTCATAGCGCTGTGCCAGACGCGGCCAATCCCCAAGATACCAATACACCCGGCGATACAAGCCAAGAACGGAATCAACGTACGCACCGCCAGGATGGGCGGTCACATAGGCTTCTGCACGCTGCAATGCCAACTCAGCAGCCTGTTTATTGACCTTGTTGATCTCAAACATGCCATACTCATCCACCGCATGTTCTGTCGCCTGGTTTAAGGCAACGCGGAAAAGCATATAGGTTGCAGTTTCTGCCACCCAAGGTTGCTCGGACTCTTTCAGATCGAGAAACCCTGCTTCGGCTTCGGGAAATTTTCCTTTATAAAACAGTTCGGCATTGGTGAGATAGTCACGAAAGGCAGCGGCAGGTGAACTGGCAACAAAATGCTGCATCAGCGGCAAAAAGCGATCGGTATCCTGTTCACCACGGAAGATGGCAACACGCCGCAAAGCCAACAACTCCCGGTCCGGCTTATCCAACTGTTGATCCGCCAGCAATGCGGTAAAGAATTGGCTGAGTGAATCTCTATTATTCGATACCCATCGCCCTTCATTTTCTTCACTCACCTCAGAGAAGGCGCTGGGGGCAATAGCTAATTTCGACGCCATGGCATCAAGTGCGCTCTCGGGTTGCACCGGGGCGGCGCTTTGCTGCGCGTTATTGGCCTTTGTCGCTTCGCTGTCTGGTTGTGCCGTCCCTTTAAATACGCCGAAAGTATAGCCTCTGCTACGGCTCACATCCTGTGGCACCTCGGATAACGCAATGGGGAGGTTCCGCTGTTGTGCCAGGAGCATCAACAGGTTGATACGGGTATCATTATCCGGAGCCAGATAGGGCGAGCCGCCCAGAGCACAATCGCTGTCCCAGCGGCAACCTGTTTCATCCGAAGAGGCCAGCGCAGACGTGCTGGCACAATAAATAACAGCAACCGTTAACACTCGAACCAGCTTTTTCATTTTTATCCATTTTCCCTGCAAAATAGCCTCCCTTTCCTCGTGTTTCGATAATGAAAACGCCTCCGTAGAGGCGTTTTTCATTATCGAACCTTGGTTAAGCGATGTCGAGGTCAATCCAACAGATCGGAGTAATCACCGCGTTGATAATCAGCAAGTTGCTGCCAGGGCAGACTCTGCGGATCGGCAAACGGGGTCGCCGTCATGCGTTGGACTGATGTGCCATGGCTGTCGCTCTGCTCAATACTGCGAGCGTACTGACCGGCCACGTCCCAGGCCACCTTGGTGGTGCGTTCCCCTTTCTGCAACAGATAGTGCTGGATGCCCTGTTGCTCCGGCCCCTGTTTTTCCATGCGGCTTAAGGCGGCAGGCTCGATCAGCCAATATGCCGCAGCCCAGGATCCGCCATACCCCACGTTGCCATAATGGGCCAGTTCCACATCAATCACCCGGCGCAAATTGTGCAATACCGTCTGTACGCTCACCTTCCCGGTTTCAGCATCGCGGCGTATCAACAAGGGTGCGCCCTGCGCTTCGTTATGCACATGGCCAGCATGAGGAGAGGCGCGATCGTCATGCCCGTGCGCTTCACTTTCGCGCACTCCTTCCGGCAGCTCACGTTCGATCCACACCAGACCGGCACGACGGTACATCAGATCGGTATAGCGGCTATCACGGATGATACCGTCATGCCCTATCGAGCGGTTTTCATAGCTCAAGCGCAGATTCACCGCGGGTGCAGCGGCGGGCTGCACCGTGGTCTGAGCCTGCAAAGGCAGAGCCACCGCCATCAGCAACGCTAGGCTGAATATTCCTCGCCAGTGGATCATAAACCCGCTGCCTCTTTCACTTTGAAGAAGACCTTGGTGTTATCCATGGTGCCTTTGAAGATCTGGGAACCAGCACCGCCTGCATACAACATCACATCGCCACCCGCATGGGTTTCTGAACCCGGCGTACCCAAATTAATACCAACTTCCTGCAGGAAGTTATCCTGCGTGGTATCAACGTCGGTCAGATCTTCGCGCTCTGCACCGCGTGCCGGTGCCACCCAAGGAGCGTTGCCATCTTCCACGTTAATCTGGCTACTACCACTGGCGTTAGGACGCCCACCGTTACCAAACACCAATGCCGTGTAGGGTTTACCGTCGGCAGCCTTGGCCAGTTCACCGTTCTGGTAATCGTACACCTTGCCCAAAATCGGGTTACCGATCTTGCCGTAACCGTTGAAGGCGATGGAGTGGTCATGGTCAGCCGTCACCACGATCAACGTGTTCTTCAGCCCAGGATCTTTGGCTTCCATAAACGCTAGCGCGGTTTTGATCGCCTCATCCATCGCCAAGGTATCTTCTAGTGCGCGTTTGGCATTGCTGCCGTGCAGGGCGTGATCGATACGCCCGCCTTCCACCATCAGGAAAAACCCTTTGTCATTACGGCTGAGCACTTCTAACGCTTTTTCAGCCATTTCCGCCAGGCTCGGCTGATCCAGATTCTGATTCACGCGATCCAGTTCGTAAGCCATTTCACTTTGGGCGAACAGCCCAAGCAGTTTATTGACGGAGCCGGTATTCAAGCTGCGTAACTGGGAACCGCTGTCGACATAGGTATAACCCGCGCTCTGCATGGCACTCACCAGATTCTGGTTGTCGCTGCGCTTGCTGCTGGGGTTGAGCGATTTCGGCAGATAGTTGCGTTGCCCGCCGCCCATCAAAACGTCTACGCCGTCACCTAACTCACTGTTGTATTTAGGGTTACCCGGCACCGATTGCTCCGCGATGGTGTTGTAGCCATTACGATTGCAGATATGAGCATAGGTTGCCGCAGGCGTAGCGTGGCCAACCCGCGTGGTTGACACCGCGCCGACCGAACGCCCTGCCGCCTTGGAGAGCTCCAGCAACGTTTTGGCCCGCTGGCCATTATCCGCTTGGCAGGTGCTGTCTTCACCCGAGATATATTGCTCACCGGTCGCGGTGTAGGCCTGCGTATCCGCAGACATGGAGATCACCTCATTGTTGGCCTTCACGCCGGTCATATAAGCAGCCATCGACGGCGCACTGTCGGTGGTTTGAGCATCATTGGAGAAGGTCTTAACGCGTGCCGCATTGCCCAGCGACTGCATGGTCAGTTCTGCGCGCTCACTGCTGCCAAGCGACCCCGGCTCAGCCGCCAGTTGCTTCTCGCCTTTATAGATACGGGCAGCGGTTACAGTTACCGGCCCCATGCCGTCGCCGAGGAAAAAGATCACGTTCTTGGCTTCGTTTGCCGCCTGAGCATGGCCACCCGCCAGCGATAACAGGCTCAACAGGAACAGTGTGCAGCTATTGATCTTGCCGACAAATTGTCTTTTTTTCATGATTTTGCTCATTCTGGAAAGAGGGATTTATGCTTCACGTGCGGATGTTCACTGCAAGTCAATCGCTTGTTTAATCAGGCTAAATACCCGATCGTTATTCAGCGCTCCGGTGAACTGCTCAGCACCCAGCCCTTGCGCCGCGAGGAAAACATCGCCGCCACCATGCGTTTCGCTTTTCATTGGAATAACGGATTCCTGCAAGAAATCGGCACTTTCCAGAGAACTTTCGTCGATCGGCCCACGGGTCGCCTGATGTGCCGGGCCATTGCCGAAGCCGATGATGGTATAAGGGTTACCGTCCACGTCCGTTGAGTTGGCCCCGTTGACATAGTTCTTCACCACCCCCAGCACCCCAGGGTTACCCTCTTGGGTTTTCCCGGTACGCTGCGCATAGCCGTTCATCTGCAACGTGTGATCGTGATCGGCAGTCACCACAATCAAGGTATTTTTCAAACCGGGATCAATCTGCTGCATTTTGTCTAAGGCCAATTTGATCGCGTCATCAAACGCCACCGTATCCTGTAACGCACGGCGGGCGTTGGTGGCATGCAGGGCGTGATCGATACGGCCCCCTTCCACCATCATGAAGAAGCCCTTGTCTTTGGCGGCCAGCGCGTCAATGGCCTTTTCGGTCATTTCTGCCAGACTCGGCTCCTGCGCCGGATCGCGATCCAGGTCATAGGACATATGATTCGGGGTGAACAGCCCAACCAGCTTGCTGCCATCAATCGGCAGTTGATCGAACTGCTGTTTGTTCGCTGCATAGTGGTAATTGGCCGCCTGTAACTCGGTAATCAGGTTGCGCTGATCGCCACGGGTACCGCCCGCCGTCGCTGGCGTGAAATAGCTGGTTCCACCGCCGAGGATCACGTCAATACCGTCCCCCAACTTGGCGTTGAACCCTTGGCCGCCCGGCACCAGCGCGGCGGCAATGGTGTTTTCCGCATCGCGATGGCAGATATGGGCGTAGGTCGCCGCCGGTGTCGCATGGGTAATCCGGGTGGTGGTCACTATCCCGGTGCCGTAGTTGGCCGCTTTCATCTGTTCCAACAGCGTTTCAACCGCATGGCCGTTGTCCGGCGGGCAGGTGCTGTCGAAGTTGACCTGATAAGGCTTGCCCTGTGAATTGGTGGCTTTTGTGTCAGGGGACATCGAGATCACTTCGTTATTGGTTTTGATCCCTGTCATATAGGCCGACATGGAAGGCGCACTGTCGGTGACCTGCGCGTCACTCGAGTAGGTGTGAACAAACGCCGTTTCCGGCAGGGTATCGATCGTTAAATCACCGTCTTCCCCTACGCTGTAAATACGTGCCGCAGTTAACGTGGCAATCCCCATGCCATCCCCCAGAAAGAACAACACGTTCTTGGTGGGAGTTGGTGTTGGCATCGGTGATGGCGTTGGCGTTTCGCTGCTGGTACTGGTAACAGAATCACTGTCATTACAGCCCGTTGCAGCAAAAACCAAACCGAGAATCATCAGGCAGAGCATATTGCGTTTCATTCAACCTCCCTATTTAAAGCTTCAGGTAAATATTGTTTTTGTATTAATTGGCAATCTCTAGACACATAAACTAGAGAGGATATGTGACAGAAAGATGGCAGCAGAGGGAGGATGAAAAGGTTGTTGCACGGCAGTTTGCCGATTATCTCGTTGCATTGCTAAACCGGTTCTTTTATTTTAGCTTGCATTTGATCAAGCAATTGTAAGGGAAGTCATTATGACTAATCGCGTATGGGTGCTGGGTGACGCCGTTATCGACCTGATCCCAGAAGATTCAGAACGTTACCTCAAATGCCCTGGGGGAGCACCGGCCAATGTGGCGGTGGGTATTGCACGTCTCGGGGGGACCAGTGCCTTTATTGGCCGGGTAGGCCAAGACAGCTTTGGCACATTTCTGCGCCAAGTGTTGGATGAAGAACGGGTAGATACTCGCTGTATGATACCCGACAGTGATCACCACACCTCTACCGTGCTGGTAGATCTGGATCCGCAGGGTGAGCGTTCGTTCACCTTCATGGTCAACCCCAGCGCCGATCTCTTTCTGCAACCCGATGATTTACCTCTATTCCAGCCTGACGAATGGCTCCATACCTGCTCGATTGCGCTGTCACGGGAGCCGAGCCGCAGCACCACCTTTACCGCAATGGAAAATATCAGGGCAGCCGGTGGTTGGGTCAGTTTTGATCCCAATATTCGTGAAGATCTCTGGCAGCAACCAGAGGCGCTACGCCCTTGCCTGCATCGGGCTCTGCAACTGGCAGACGTAGTGAAAATCTCTCTTGATGAACTGCATTTCATCAGCGAAATCGATGAAACAGAGCACGCCATTGACTGGATGATGGCTCAATTCCCGCTGCATCTGCTGCTGGTAACCTTGGGCAGCGACGGTGTCTATGTGCATGATCGCCAAAAGCTCCGCCATTTCTCTGCTATGCCGGTTACTCCTATCGACACCACCGGTGCCGGAGACGCCTTCGTTGCCGGTTTGCTGGCCGCGCTGGCAGAACTGGGGCGCCTGCCTTGCGCAGCAGAATGGCCCTGCGTTATCGCTCAGGCTCAGGCCTGCGGCGCACTGGCCACCACTGCCAAAGGCGCAATGACCGCGTTACCCCGCGCCAGTGAGTTAAACGCTTTTCTGCAACGCCACGCCTGATCTACAACGGTGAGTTTCCCACTCACCGTCCCCTGTATACCCCAAAGATTTGAGAGCAGGATCACAATGGCTAAATCGGGTTAGCAAACTTGATTGCCAGTGACCCAGCTTCTCGCTTATCTTTTTTCTTGAAAAACCGGTTTAGCAATTTAGCAAACAATAATAATTAACCTCTCGGGTGATAGAAAATCATGAAAAAATTTCGCTATCTAGCTGTTACTACAGGATTATTACTCTCAACCCCGGGTGCAGCCCTTGCCACCCCCGGCACTAGCATCGAAGCACGCCTTAATTCGCTGGAACAGCGCCTGCAACAGGCGGAACAGCGGGTGCAACAGGCCGAAGCCCGAGCCACTTCCGCCGAGCAACGCGCACAGTTGCTGGAACAACGTACGGTCAAAACCGAACAACAAACCGTACAGGTCGCTCAGCGCACCGCCACGCTGGAGAAAACGGCCGCTCCAGCCAGCCAGCTAAAACTGAATAACTTTGGCGATCTGAAGCTGTACGGCGATGTCGAGTTCAACCTCGACGGCGCCAGCCGCAGCGGCCAACTCACTTCGCTGAAAAGCTCTAGTAATAAAGACTGGAAGCCCGGCGACGGAGAGCGTTGGGATATCAATGGCCGCATTCTGATTGGGCTGGACGGTTACCGCCGCAATCAGGACGGTAATTTCTCCGGCTTCAGCGTCCAGCCGCTGGCAGACATAAGAGGTAAAATGAATCTCGATGATGCCGCCTTCTTCTTCGGCAACGAGAAAAACTGGCAGGCAAAAATCGGCCGCTTTGAAGCCTACGATATGTTCCCGCTTAACCAGGACACCTTCGTCCAGTATTCCGGCAATACCGCCAACGATCTGTATGCCGACGGCTTCGGCTATATCTACATGATGAAAGAGGGACGAGGCCGCAGCAACAGCGGTGGCAACCTGATGCTCAGCAAGTATGCCGGTAACTGGTACTTTGAACTGAATACGCTGGTCGAAGACGGCACTTCGCTGTTCCAGGATCAGCAATACCACGGTAATGATCTGGAAAATAAGAAGAACGTAGCCTATCTGCGCCCGGTGATCGCCTGGAAGCAGCAGGAATTCAGCGCCGCAGTGGCGATGGAAAGCAACGTGGTAAACAATGCCTACGGTTACCAGAACGCCGAAGGTCAATGGGTTAATCAGTCAAAGCGCAATGGTTATGGCATCACGCTCGGCTGGAACAATATGGCGACGCATCCTGATAACGGTGTCGTCGCCAACCTGAATACCGCCTATCTGGATGCGTCCGGCGAACAGAACTTCACTACCGGCATTAACGCACTGTGGCGGCGCTTTGAGCTGGGCTATATCTATGCGCACAACGATATCAAAGAGTTCAATACCAGCGGGATCGCGGCAAATATCGACAACCCGCTGAGCGAACCGGGTAAATATGATATTCATACCATCCACACCTCGTATCTCATCCCTAATATTATGGATATGAAGAACTTCAATCTCTACCTGGGGGCCTATTTCTCCATGCTTGAAGCCAATGCCGAGAACAAAATCGCCAATGGCGATAACGATCAACGCTACGGCGTGCGCGCCAGATTCAAATACTTATTCTGATAAGATTTAATCCATTACCGCCATGGTAAGCCACGGCGGTATTCTAATTGATAAGAGGGACAGCATGGATATTACTGCAATCGTCAATGCGCTGTTGCCGTTGCTCGGCGGTAAAGACAATATCGCCAGTGCCGCCCATTGCTCGACGCGCCTGCGTCTGGTGCTGGCCGACGACAGCAAGATCGACAAAAAGGCTATCGAAAAAATCACAGGGGTAAAGGGCTGTTTCATCAATGCCGGACAGATCCAGGTGATCTTTGGTACCGGGCTGGTTAATAAAGTCTACGCCGAATTTATCAAGGTGGCGGGGATCAACGAATCCAGCAAGTCTGAAGCTGCCGATATCGCCGCCAAAAAGCTCAACCCGCTACAGCGTCTGGCACGTCTGCTGTCGAACATTTTCGTTCCCATCATTCCCGCCATCGTCGCCTCCGGCCTGCTGATGGGCCTGTTGGGAATGGTAAAAACCTACGGTTGGGCGGATGCTGGCAGCGCCGTGTTCGTGATGCTGGATATGTTCAGCTCGGCGGCATTTATCATCCTGCCGATACTGATCGGCTTTACCGCCGCACGGGAATTCGGCGGCAATCCCTATCTGGGGGCCACGCTGGGCGGTATTCTCACGCACCCCGCGCTAACCAATGCCTGGGGGGTCGCTGGCGGTTTCCACACCATGAATTTCTTTGGCCTGGAGATCGCCATGATCGGATACCAGGGTACGGTGTTCCCGGTGCTGCTGGCGGTATGGTTTATGAGCCTGGTGGAAAAGCAACTCCGCAAGGTGATCCCCAATGCGTTGGATCTGATCCTGACGCCGTTCCTGACGGTGATAATCTCCGGCTTTGTTGCCATGCTGTTTATCGGCCCTGCTGGACGGGTACTGGGTGATGGTATATCCCTGCTGCTCAGTACGCTGATCGCCCACGCAGGTTGGTTTGCCGGGCTGCTGTTTGGCGGATTGTATTCGGTGATCGTGATCACCGGTATTCACCACAGCTTCCACGCCATCGAAGCCGGGCTGCTGGGCAACCCCAATATCGGTGTCAACTTCCTGCTGCCAATCTGGTCAATGGCCAACATCGCCCAAGGGGGCGCTTGCCTGGCGGTGTATTTCAAAACCCGCGACGTGAAGATCAAAGCCATTGCCATCCCTTCGGCGTTTTCCGCCATGCTGGGCATCACTGAAGCAGCGCTGTTCGGGATCAACCTGCGCTTTGTGAAACCCTTTCTGGCAGCGTTAGCGGGCGGCGCACTCGGCGGTGCCTGGGTGGTGGCGAACCACGTCGGCATGAATGCCGTTGGGCTGACGGGGCTCCCAGGGTTGGCGATTGTGCAGGCCAGTTCGTTGCTGAGCTATAGCATCGGCATGGTTATCGCTTTCGGCAGCGCTTTTATGCTCTCATTGCTGCTGAAATACCCAACGGACAGTGAAGCATGACCGAACTGAGCTTAGTAAAACAGGCGCTACTGGCCGTGATGAACGGGCAGCAGTGCGCCGCGCACGATCCACACCGCCCGGTGTGGCATCTGGCCCCCTGCGTCGGTTTACTCAACGACCCGAACGGGTTTATCCAGCATAACGGCCTCTATCACCTGTTCTATCAGTGGAACCCGCTGGCGTGCGATCACACCCGCAAATGCTGGGGCCACTGGCAATCAACCGATCTGCTGCACTGGCAGCACCAGCCGCTAGCGCTGGTGCCGGGTGCCTGTTATGACAGCCACGGCTGCTACTCAGGTTCTGCGGTGGTTGAAGATGGCCGCATCATGCTGGTGTACACCGGTAATGTGAAATACCCGGACGGTTCACGTACTGCCTATCAGTGCCTGGCGCGCGAGAACAGTGAGGGGGAGTATGACAAGCTAGGCCCGGTGTTAGCGCTGCCAGACGCGTACAGCGGCCACGTGCGCGATCCGAAAGTATGGCGGCATCAGGATCACTGGTACATGGTGCTGGGTGCACGCGATCGGCAAGACCGGGGCAAAGTGTTGCTGTTGCGATCGGCCAACCTGCACAGTTGGCAATTGCTGGGTGAAATTGCAGGCTCACAGCTAAAGGGGATGGGGGATTTTGGCTACATGTGGGAATGCCCGGATCTGTTTACGTTGGGTAACCTTGAGGTGCTTATCTGTTGCCCGCAAGGGTTGGTGGCGCAGGAAGAGCGTTATCTAAATGTCTATCAGGCTGGATACCTGATCGGTAAACTCGATTACTCGCAAGCAGGCTTTGCGCACGGAGAGTTCCATGAGTTGGATGCCGGTTTTGAGTTCTATGCCCCGCAGACCACGCTAGCGGAAGATGGTCGTCGCCTGTTGTTCGGCTGGATGGGTGTGCCAGAGCAGGATGAGTCTTTTCACCCCACAATACGGTACGGTTGGCTGCACACCATGACCTGTCCGCGTGAACTGACCCTGCACGATGGCCAACTACTTCAACAGCCAGCGCACGAACTGCAACAGCTACGCAGTGAGCACCAAACCTGGCAAGGCATGGCCAGCCAGGCACCGGCATGGCTGATTGCCAACGCCGAACTGTTGCTCAAACCCCAGGGGGCTTTTACGGCGCATTTTGATGATGCCATGACGCTGGAATGGGATACTGAACGCCTGCGGCTGACGCGCCGTAATCTGCGCAGCGGTGAAGCGGAACACCGCTATTGGCGCGGTAACCTGCAACAGCTGCAAATTCTGTTCGATCGCTCCAGTGTGGAGATTTTCATTAATCAAGGCCGTGCCGTCATGAGCTCACGCTATTTCCCTTCACCACACCCTTGCTTGCAGTTGAGCGGTGAGGCTATCGTGATGCTGGATCACTGGCTGCTGGCACCATGCATGCTAGAATGACGCATCCTACGATGAACACAGATGCCGTCAGTGAAAAAAAGTAAACGCATAACCATCAGCGATATTGCCGGGCTGGCTGGAGTGTCGAAGTCGACCGCCAGCCTGGTGCTCAACGGCCGCAGCAAGGAATTCCGGGTTGCCAACGAAACCCGCGATCGCATTCTGGCCTTGGCCAATGAACATCACTACCAGCCCAGCTTCCACGCCCGCTCATTGCGTTCCACTCGCAGCCACACGCTCGGTTTAGTCGTGCCGGAAATGACCAACTACGGTTTTGCCGTCATTTCACGTGAGTTGGAAACCCTGTGCCGTGAAGCAGGTTTGCAGTTACTGATTGCCTGCACCGACGAAAATCCCGGTCAGGAGATGATGGCCGTGAACAGCCTGGTGCAACGCCAGGTTGATGGCTTGATCGTCGCCTCCAGCCAACTCAATGATGTGGAATACCAGAAGATCAACGCTCATCTGCCAGTAGTGCAGATGGATCGCTTGATCCCAGGCTCAAACCTGCCCTTGGTGATTACCGATTCCGTGGCGTCAACCGCCACCTTGGTAGAAACCGTTGCGCGCCAGCATCCTGATGAGTTCTATTTTCTTGGTGGGCAGCCGCGTATTTCACCGACCCGCGATCGCCTGGAGGGTTTCCAGCTTGGGCTGGAACGCGCAGGTGTCACCTACCAGCCGGAATGGATCATCAACGGCAATTACCACCCCAGTTCAGGCTA
>Ga0114969_10003503_pt1 | contig 12634 bp, 11 predicted proteins | sample M_130807_MF_Meta_FD_87316 | JGI IMG/M metagenome (GOLD analysis project Ga0114969, IMG submission 87316) | Freshwater microbial communities from Lake Montjoie, Canada to study carbon cycling - M_130807_MF_MetaG | ecosystem: Environmental > Aquatic > Freshwater > Lake | place: Lake Montjoie...
ACCATATGTCCTTTGGGTGAAGCGGCAGCTTGGCCAGTGGCAGCAGCCATTCGCCATTTTAGAAGTGAATTCGAAAGCTATGTGCAGAATCCAGAAAATATAAAAGATATTAAACATTATTACAGACTTCAGAATTAAAATAACACATTTATAAAATGCCATTAGTTACAATAGATGATATTCCGGTAGAGGTTCCAGAAGGAACCACTATTTTAGAAGCTGCTAGAATGATTGGCGGTGATATTGTGCCCCCTGCAATGTGCTTTCACAGTAAACTTAAAACCAGCGGAGGTTATTGCCGTACATGCATCGTAAAGGTTGAGCAAGGTTCTGCAAAAGATCCTCGTCCAATACCTAAACCTGTTGCAAGTTGTAGAACAACTGTGATGGATGGCATGGTGGTTCGAAACATTACTTCACCAGAGAATTTAGAAGCAAGAGCTGGTGTTGTAGAATTATTATTAATCAATCACCCTTTGGATTGTCCTGTTTGCGATCAAGCAGGTGAATGCCATTTGCAAGATTTAGGTTATGAGCATGGCAAGGAAGCCACACGTTACGAATTTGCTAGGCGTGAATTTGAACCTACTGATATTGGTGAACATATTAAGTTGCACATGAACCGTTGTATTTTATGTTATAGATGTGTGAAGGTTGCCGATCAGATTACAGATGGCCGTTGCCACGGTGTTATCAATAGAGGTGAGGTAGCTGAAATTTCTACCTATATTGAAAATGCCATTGACAACGATTTTTCTGGCAATGTAATAGATGTTTGCCCAGTAGGTGCTCTAACAGATAAAACCTTCCGATTTAAAAGCCGTGTTTGGTTTACCAAACCTGTCGATGCGCATAGAAATTGCACCAAATGTTGCGGTAAGGTAAGATTGTGGTACCAAGGTGAAGAGGTACTAAGAGTAACCGCGAGAAAAGACCAATGGGGCGAAGTTGAAGACAATACCGATGGAACAACTGCATGGATTTGCAACGAGTGCCGTTTTGATAAAAAGAACACCACAGATTGGACCATTGAAGGCCCAAGTAAAATAGATAGACATTCTGTTATTTCTGCCAATCACTACGAAACAAGTTTGAGAAATATTAAAGCTGATACCTTAAAAATGATGGGCAGTGTGCCGCACGGTGTTAAAGTTGAATTAGGTACTGGTGCACTAGATCCAAATAATCTTCATAAATAAAAATAACTTACTTTCATACAATTAATGGAACCTCTACTTATAAAAGTAATCATCGTTATAGTACTATTTGTTATTACATTGCTAGTAGCTTTGTATGCCACTTTTGCTGAGCGGAAAGTTTCTGCCATCATGCAGGATAGGATTGGTCCGAACAGAGCGGGTCCTTTTGGACTTTTGCAACCTTTGGCCGATGGCGTAAAAATGATCATGAAGGAGGAATTAATTCCTGCCTTAGCAAATAAATGGTTATTTATCATAGGGCCGTGTATTGCCTTATTGACTGCTTTAATGACAGGAGCAGTTGTGCCTTGGGGTGGCCCAATTAAAATTGGCGACCAAGTAATTACATTGCAAGTGGCCGACTTAAACATTGGTATTCTTTATATTTTCGGTGTTGTATCGATGGGTGTTTATGGCATCATGATTGGTGGATGGGCATCTAACAATAAATTCTCGTTAATAGGCGCGATTCGCGCTTCATCACAAATGATTAGTTATGAAATTGCAATGGGCTTGGCCATTATTGCTTTGGTAATGACCACTGGTACCTTAAGCTTAAACGAAATTGTCTTACAACAAGACGAAGGTTGGGCCAATATTGTTATTCAGCCGCTTGGCTTTTTAATATTTATTATTTGTGCTTTTGCCGAAACGAACAGAGCCCCTTTTGATTTACCTGAATGTGAAACAGAATTGGTAGGTGGGTATCATACAGAGTATTCTTCGATGAAATTAGGTTTTTACTTATTTGCAGAATACATCAATATGTTTATTTCATCTGCAGTAATTGTTTGTTTCTATTTTGGCGGTTATAATTTCCCTTTCCAACATGAATTGGCAGAGCTTTTGGGATTATCGAGCAATGCTTTGAGTATTATACAAACTGTCTTTATGTTTGGTAAAGTATTCTTCTTTATTTTCTTCTTCATGTGGGTAAGATGGACCATTCCGAGGTTTAGATACGATCAATTAATGACTCTTGGCTGGAAGGTATTATTACCATTAGCACTGGCCAATATTTTTGTAACAGGTTTGGTAATGTGGGGCATGGGGAAAATATAAACATTTGGCAGTTGGCAATTTGCAGTTGGCAAAAATAATATACAAAGTAAGAGAAGAAAAAAGAACCATTAAAAATGTCAGACTTTAAAAATTTGACCGTTTATAAAAAAGCATTTGAACAAGCAATGAATATTTACGAAATATCAAAAGCGTTTCCTGAAGAGGAAAAATGGTCTTTGACTAGTCAAATTCGAAGATCTTCTCGTTCGGTATGTTCAAATTTGGGTGAAGGCTATAGAAAAAGATTATACGAAAACCACTTTATAAGTAAAATCAGCGATGCAGATATGGAAAATACAGAAACCCAAGTATGGTTTGATTTTGCATTAGCTTGTAATTACATTGATAAAAATAAATTCAAGGAATTAAATTTACATTCTGCTGAAATTGGACGATTATTGAATCATATGATTTTGAATCCTTCCAAATACACTAGCAGCAATACAACAATTATTAAAAAGAACTAAAAGGATTGATATGAAATCGACATTAAATATTGCCAACTGCAAACTGCCAATTGCCAACTAATATTATGCTAACGAATAAAAGTAAACAAGTTGTAAAAAGAGAAATGACGCTCATGGAGAAAGCCTATTTACCGGCTATTTTCTCTGGGATGTTTATTACCTTTAAACATATATTTATGAAAAAGGCAACAGTGCGTTATCCAGAACAAACCCGTCCTTTTGCACCCGTCTACCGAGGACAGCATGTCTTAAAGATTGATAAAGCAGGCGCAGAGCGTTGCACAGCCTGCGGGTTATGCGCAGTTGCTTGTCCAGCAGAAGCCATCACCATGGTAGCTGCCGAGCGACAAAAAGGAGAAGAGCATTTATACCGTGAAGAGAAATATGCTTCAATTTATGAAATCAATATGTTGAGATGTATCTTTTGTGGTTTGTGCGAAGAAGCTTGTCCTAAAGAAGCCATTTTCTTAACCGATAGAATTGTTCCAAGTAGTTTTGAACGCGATGAGTTTATTTATGGTAAAGACAAATTAGTGGAAACTATCGCCCATCCAGTTGATGTTACCAAAAGACAAACACCTGCGGTTTTGGAATTCAAAAAAGACAAAAAGCACAAACACAATCTAACATTTTTGGACAAGGTAACCAAAACCTTTAGCCGTCATTAATACGCTTCAAACACGTGGATATAATTTATACAAACAAACTTTCAAAAGGCCGTAATTCGCAACAAAATTCATGAGCATTACACTAATTATTTTCTGGTTCCTTTCGTTCCTAGCATTAATAAGTGCAGCGATTGTCGTATTTGCTAAAAATCCTGTTCACAGTGTTTTATTTTTAATTATTACTTTTTTCGCCATTGCGGGACATTATTTACTGCTGAGCGCCCAATTTTTAGCAGCAGTGCACATCATCGTTTATGCTGGAGCTATCATGGTTCTATTCCTCTATGTGATTATGATGTTTAACTTAAACAAGGAAACCGAACCCCATAAAAAACCATTGATTAAATTCATTGCTGTGATTGCTGCTGGTTTGCTAATGCTTACCTTGGTTGCAGCATTCAAAGGCACTGAAATTACAGTGGTAACAGCAGCCGATCCAAGCATTGGGTCTGTTGAAACATTAGGAAAAGTACTCTTTAAAGAATTCTTATTACCTTTCGAAGTATCGTCTATATTATTTTTGGCAGCCATGGTTGGTGCCGTTTATTTATCAAAAAAAGATTTAAACTAAAATGGAAGCAATCAATAGCATACCCCTCAATTATTATATCATCTTAAGTACAGCACTCTTTTGCATAGGTGCCCTAGGAGTTATGACAAGAAGAAATGCCATCATCATGTTCATGTGCATCGAATTGATGTTAAATGCTGTGAATCTATTAATGGTTGCCTTCTCAAGATATTTAGGCGACAGCAATGGACAAGTCTTTGTGTTTTTCATCATGGCGGTAGCTGCGGCCGAAGTAGCCGTTGGATTGGCCATTTTGATAATGATTTATAGAAATGCAAACACTTCGGATACCGAAGTTTTAAATGAATTAAAATGGTAAATAATTTTATAGAAAAGACAATAACACAATGGAACAACTCGTAAAATTAATTATCCTTTTTCCCTTATTAAGTTTCGCACTAATAGGATTATTGAACAGACGTCTTACTAAAAAGCACACGGCCATCTTTGCCTGTACCGGTGTATTTCTAAGTTTTGTAGATTCTTTGCTTATATTTTTCTCTCAAGCTTCGCACCACCATCCTGTTGAAGTGAAATTATTTGAATGGATATCGGCTGGTAGCTTTAAGGCTTCCTTCTCTTTCTTATCAGATCCATTATCTTCTATTTTCTTGCTTGTTATTACTGGTGTTGGATTCCTTATTCATATTTTTTCTGTAGGTTATATGAAAGATGATGATGGTTTCAGAAGATTTTTTGCCTACCTCAATTTGTTTATTTTCTTTATGCTAATATTAGTATTAGGCAATAATTTCTTAGTAATGTTTATTGGTTGGGAAGGTGTAGGATTCTGTTCTTATATGCTCATCGGATTTTGGTACAAAGACCATAAAAACAACGATGCTGCGAAAAAAGCTTTTGTGATGAACCGCATTGGCGACCTTGGTTTCTTAATTGCCATGTGCCTTATTTTTGTTAATTACCATACCCTAGATTACACACAATTATTTGCACCAGGTTATATCTCTAGCATTTTTGTAGATCAATCAACCCTCATATTAATTACTTGTTGTTTATTCGTTGGCGCAATGGGTAAGAGTGCGCAAATACCATTGTACACTTGGTTGCCCGATGCCATGGCCGGACCAACACCTGTATCAGCATTAATACACGCTGCCACCATGGTAACTGCGGGTATTTATATGGTAGCAAGAACCAATATTTTATTTTCATTGACACCAGAAACCATGCAATTTGTGGCTATTATTGGTAGTGCAACCGCTTTGTTAGGTGCTTCTATTGGTTTATTCCAAAACGATATTAAAAAAGTTTTGGCTTACTCTACAGTGAGTCAATTAGGCTTAATGTTTTTAGCTTTAGGTGTTGGTGCTTATAGTGCAGCAGTATTCCATGTGGTGACCCATGCTTTCTTTAAAGCTTTGTTATTCCTTGGTTCTGGTAGTGTTATCCACGCAATGGGTGGTGAACAAGACATACGCCATATGGGAGGCTTGAAAAAGCATATGCCCATTACCTATAAAACCTTTTTAATTGGCACACTTGCCATTTCAGGCATTCCGCCATTGGCTGGTTTCTTCAGTAAAGATTTAATACTCGCAGAAGCATTTGAATACAATCAAATTTATTTTGTGATTGGATTGTTGGTTTCTATGATGACCGCTTTCTATATGTTCCGTTTGTTGTTTTTAACTTTCCATGGTAAATTTAGAGGCACGCATGAACAAGAACACCACTTGCATGAATCACCTGCAACCATGACCGTTCCTTTGGTCATACTTTCTGCATTTGCATGCATCGCTGGTTTCATAGGTTTCCCTCACGCTTTAGGCGAAAGCATTGGCATTCACAATTGGTTCGATCATTTTTTAAGTCCTGTGTTAGGTGCAACCACTGGCAAAATGGAATTAAGTACAGAGCTTATATTAATGGGCTTAACCACTGCTATTATCGTTATAATTATTCTTATTGCTCGCAATGTTTATATAATCAAAGAAACTTTACCTGCGAATGAACATGCGCCATTGCCTGCAGGTAAAAAACTAATTTACAACAAGTATTTTGTTGATGAATTTTATACCGCAATGATTACAAAACCTTTGGATAAATTTTCACATTTCTTGCAAAATACAGTTGATCATAAATTTATTGATGGCATTGTCAATGGTGTTGGAAAAATAACCATCAATGCTGGTCAAACCATACGACTTATTCAAAGTGGCAACATTGGCTATTATGTCATCTCTATTGTTGCTGCAATTATTTTAATGTTATCACTCTTTATTTTTTAAGACAACATGCTGACCATATTATTACTTTTAATACCCTTATTTACAGCCATTGTTTTAATCGCTGCTGGCAATAAACTAGCGAGAACAATTGCCTTGGGTGGCGCCTTATTAGAATTAGGTGTTGCAGTAACAGCCATGCTCATGTTGCAACAAGGCAATGCTTCCGATTTATTGAATGTCAATTATCCTTGGATAGTCAGTTTAGGTATTTCCTTTAGTTTTTCTATTGATGGTATTAGCATGCTGATGGTTGTGCTTTCTGCTTTGCTTTTACCTATTATCGTATTTTCTTCCTTTAACAAAACATACAACAATGCACATATCCTTTATGCATTAATGATGTTGATGATGACTGCTATGATTGGTGTGTTTACAACAACCGATGGGTTTATGTTTTATATCATGTGGGAACTATCCTTAATTCCAATTTATTTTATAATACTGGTTTGGGGTGGCGACAACAGACAAAAAATAACGTTTAAGTTTTTTATCTACACGCTTTTTGGTAGTTTGTTTATGCTATTGGCTTTGATATATGTTTACCTCCAAATACCTGAAGCGAGTAGAACTTTTGATATACAAGCCTTATACCAAGCGGGTAGATTATTATCTGTTACCGAACAAGGCCTTATATTTGCAGCCTTCTTTTTAGCCTTTGCAGTTAAAATGCCAATCATACCATTTCACAGTTGGCAGCCGTCTACCTATTATACAGCACCAACACCAGGTGTCATGATGCTTTCAGGGATCATGGCAAAAATGGCCACCTATGGTTTAATACGTTGGGTATTACCGATGGTTCCTGCTGGTATTGCGGAGTATGGTCATTATGGCGTTACATTGTCTGTGATTAGTATTATCTATGCCTCATGTATTTCGATTGTACAAAAAGATTTCAAATACTTGATTGCTTATGCTTCTATTGCACACATTGGTTTAATTTCGGCAGGTATATTATCGGGTAATATTCAGAGTTTACAAGGTAGTTTAATAGAAATGTTAAGCCATGGTATCAATACTGTTGGTTTATTCATTGCCTATGACATTATTTACAAACGCACAGGCACTTCAGAAATGAACAAATTGGGTGGTATTCGCGCCATTGATTCAAGTTTTGCCTTCATGTTCTTCATTGTTATATTGAGCGTGGTTGCTTTACCATTCACAACTGGTTTTGTGGGCGAATTTTTATTGATACTGGGTTTGTTTACAAGTTACCCTATTGCAGGTTCAGTAGCAGGTTTAAGCATTATTTTAGGGGTCGTCTACATGTTCCGATCTTTCCAAAAAATGATGTTAGGAGAAACCTCTTCACATATTTTATCACTACCAAAACTTGACCAGCAAGAAAAAATATCATTAACAATCATTGTGGTTTTAATTATTGGCTTGGGTGTTTATCCAAAACCAATTTTAGATATCACAGAGAACGCAGTAACAACATTATTAGAAGGCATTAAATGAAAGAACTATTATTATTATCAGGACTCGGTGTAATGGCATTGGCTGCAGGTATATTTAACCTCAGAAGACTCATGATGCCAATTGTTCTTTTGGGCTTATTAGCGAACATAGGATTATGTATTGCCGACTGGGGCTACAATGAAGTTGTATATGACATGTTGTTATTAGATAATTATGCCTTGGCCTTTACGATTGTATTTTCAATTACCACTTTCTTATGGTTTATCTCAGCCTCAGATTATTTTACAGACGATAATAATTTCTCCGATCACTTTGCTTTGGTATTGTTCATGCTTGTTGGTGGCTTTCTATTAGTTTCATATACCAATATGGTAATGTTATTCTTAGGCATTGAAATTTTATCCATTCCTTTATTTGTATTGGTAGGTAGTAATAAAACTAAAATCAAATCCAATGAAGCGGCCTTTAAATATTTTCTATTAGGTTCATTTGCATCTGCATTTTTATTATTTGGTATTACTTTAATCTATGGCAGTACTGGCAGTTTTAACACAGCAGCCATCTCTGGTTTTATTGAGAACCATCAGGTGGCAAGTCCACTCCTTTTCGTTGGTATGCTTTTAATGTTAGCGGCTATGTCGTTTAAGGTATCGGCCGCCCCTTTCCATTTTTGGGCACCCGATGTTTACCAAGGTGCGCCAACTAATATTACTGCATTAATGGCAACTGTCGTTAAAACTGTTGCTTTTGCCGCATTCTACCGTTTGTTTAGTACTACCTTCTTGCACATGCAAAAAGAGTATCTGTTCATTTTTGGTATGATCGCAGCAGCAACTTTAATTATTTCGAATATCACTGCAACTGTGCAAACCAATGCTAAACGCATGTTGGCCTACTCAAGTATTTCCCATGCAGGTTTTATGATGGTGACCATCTTAACCATGAAGAGCAATACAGCTAATATTCTTTTGTACTATACCTTGGTTTATAGCATTTCTAGTATAGCAGCATTCAATGTTTTTAAAATGGTAAAACAACACAGCAATGGCAGCGAGGAAATAAGCGCATTCAAAGGCCTAGTTAAGCGCAATCCTTTATTGGCGGGCACCATGACCCTTGCACTGCTTTCTATGGCTGGTATTCCACCTTTAGCAGGCTTTATTGCCAAATACTTGGTATTTACTACTGCAGTAAGTAATGGTTATATCTGGTTGGTGGTCATTGCAATCATCGCTTCATTAATTGGTGTATACTACTATTTCAAGATTATCATTCCGATGTTTGGTGAGGGCCAAGAAGCGGATGGCAAAATTGAGATTGGTTTTAGTCAAAAATTGCTATTAATGATTTGTGCTTTGGGTATGTTATTACTATCCGTTATTCCAGATGTTGTATTGAACCTTCTGTAATAATTTTCATTCCTTTCGTTTCGTGCTTTTTTTAAGAAACTAATATTTTCAATTGGAAAAATATTGGCAAAAAAAATAGCCAAAGTAAACTTTAGCTAATTCTAATATTTTTAAATTAACTGGTCTATGAATTCACCTTTTTGATGTAGGTTTCCATTGCAGAAACAATCGAAGGGAATTCCTTAGTAGGCGCTGGAATATTACATACCAAACCCTTTTCGGCTATTGCACGGTGCGTGCTTTCGCCAAAGGCTGCTAGGCGTGTTTTATTTTGTTTGAATTCGGGGAAATTCTCGTAAAGTGACTTGATATCAGCAGGGCTAAAGAATACAATGATATCATAAAATACATCCTCTAAATCGCTTAAATCTGCAGAGACTGTTTTGTACATAATACTCTCTACAAATTGCAATTTATTTTTTTCGAAGAAATCTGGTATGGTAGATTTTCTAATATCAGAACAAGGGAATAAAAACTTTTCAGTTTTGTGATTTAAAATTAGATTGAAGAAGTCGCTTTCTAAATTGGTTTTAGGGAAAAATACTTTACGCTTGCGCATAATCGTATATTTCTGGATGTATAAACCAATGCCTTCGTTCATACAAAAGTATTTCAAATCGATTGGTAAATCAATTCTTAATTCTTCAACCACACGAAAGAAATGATCAACTGCATTTTTAGCATTAAAAATAATGGCAGAATGAGACAGAATGTTTAATTTCTTTCGTCTTAAATCTTTGCCTGGTATTGGATCAACCTGAATAAATGACCTGTAGTCCACTTTAAGTTTTAGCTTAGCTGCAACATCATCAAATATTGATTTCCCACTCTCGGGTTTGTTTTGCGATACAAGGATCGTTTTTACTTTTGCCTCTTTCTCCATTTAAAACAAAAAACTATTAAATGATTTAATTAATACTAATATGGGTAGTACTTCGAAAGCACAAAGATACAAAATTAAAAATAAACTTGATTGGGTTTCAGCAAATAGTCCGGAAAAAGAGAATTTTAGTAGGCTTAAACCGTAGATTAAAAGTAATGCAATTAATAGTATTAGTCCAACAGACTGCTGAAATTCAGTAACATTGGTAAAGTAAACGAACAAAATCAATGGCATCAATACCAAGGTGACCAAAAAGGCATTGATTCTAAAAATAATGGCATAATCCTTACTTAAACTCATTTGCTGAAAAGCAAAAGAAAATAAAAACTTCATCCATTGGTTTAAAATAAAAATACTAATAACCCCTGCTGAAATAATAAAGGCAAGTGATAGATTATTGTATTGAATATCTTTAAAATTAACCCTTATTAAAATAAAAACACCGATGGAGAAAACTTGGCTAATAATAAACCAAGCAAAAAATTTACTGCCTTTAAACACATCTGTTTGTGTATCATAAAACTCGCGAAAACTCAAACTACTATACCAGGCTCTATTAATGAGAAAGTATTGTAAAGGATAACTGTACTTAAAAATAATAAGCAATAAGAGAATAAAGAAACACCAAACTAAAATAAACCAATTGTTCCTATGCCCTCTCAGCGGTGGGTTCTGCGACGCTAATAAAGATTTGCGAATGTTGGCCTTTGAATTTCTGAAGATGTTTAAATCGGTGCCTTTAAATTTTTGTGGCACTAGGGTATCTTTCGGAATAGAATCTATATAGGCCGAAGTATCTGGTGAAATGGTGAGGGCCATTTGGCCAAGGTCATCGAGCAATATACGTTCTAGTTGTTGTTTCCTTCTTTTAAAATAATAGTCGATACCACTCAACATAGAATCAGGTGTTTCAGTTGTTTCTTCAAATGTAAAAATATAGGCAGAACTATCCCGTTGCGCTATAATTGGCGCATGCAATAGCAGAACTAAACAGAGCGATATAAAATATTTTTTAAAAATAACTACTTATTCCAAAGTGAATTTTTCCTGCACGAAGGTCGAAATTATTTTGCTTTTCTTTACCAAGTGCATATAAAATACTTAAAATACCTGCGCGGGTTTCAATATTGCCCCCTACACCAAATCCCCATGGTGTATCGTAGATTGCGTTTTTACCTGTTGTGCGATCTTCGTAATAGGCGCCATTCCAAAATGCTTTAATGTAGGAGTTAGGCCCTAACAAGTAACGGTATTCAAAATCTAGCATATTAAAATTCGTAGCATATATACTTTGTTCATTGAAGCCTTTTAACGAACTAATGCCCCCTTCACGCATTACCTCATTAAAATAAATGACTGGTGCAATAATTTGTTCGATGCTAACGCCTGCTTTAATAGTTCCTTTTAAACCTATTGGAAAAAATTTATCTACTCTTAATTTTATTTGGTATTGATTGGTTTTTAAAACGGTTGAGTCGTACAAATTATACTTCGCTGTACCGAATTTTACACTTGCTATTCTGTTATCTCTAAGAATTTCTTTGGTACCCACAGAAACAGCACTTTCAATCAACCAACCTTTGCGTGGATTGAACCGATAATCTAATAGATTAAAAATAGCAGACAAGCCATACTGGGCGGTTTGTATAGAATTGGTGGCCGGTAAACTTTTTGTATCTCTAACTTTATTGGTATCTATACTGATTAAGTTGGTGGTGTTAATTTTATAGAACACTTTGAAACCATTGATGCCAGAGGTGTAATACTGTATACCAATTTGTCTATTAAAGTTAGAATAAAATGTATCGAATTTAAGAAAGTCGACCGCCAAATCGGCGCCAAAAGGTTGACCTAAAATATAGGGATAATTAAAAGCCGTTTTTAATTCTTGTGATCGGGCCTGAAAACTCTTCCAATTGATCATTACCATTTTACCCGTTTTAAACAGGTTGTTTAATTTCAATAAAAATTCACCTGTAAAAACAAATGGTTGGGCTTGTGTTGTATTGGTTGCACTTGGGGCCAAACCGACAATACCATTCACCTGGTCAGATTTTTTCTTTTTCAAATACAAATAGGGTTTTGCCTTTCCACCATTTATGAAAACCATTTGTGGTATGCGCTCGGCCGATAAAAAGGGTAATTGGTTTAATTTATCAAAAGCCTTTCTGTAGATTGACTCGCTGTAAACCTTCCCTACTTTTAAACCAGTGTAAGCACTCAAAAATGTTTTTTTAACACTCGCATCACCATCTATATGCATGCTATCAAATAAAAAAAGGGCGCCTTTATCGATCGAGAGAAACACTTCCAATTTGTTTTTATTTAATAAGGTTGAGTCGGTTTTTAAATTACAAAACGGATACCCATTGTCTTCGTAAAAACCTAAAACCGCGTTGGCATAATTTGAAAACACCGATGTGTCGATAGCGGTATTAGAAAATTTATCTGTTAAACTTAAAAGGCTGTTGGCTTTGGTTATTTGATAGTCGGCTGTAAAGCCTTTGATGACATATTTTTTACCAATGTATGCATAGGCTTTAACTTCACCCTTAACCCAGTTAACACTATCAATGCTAACAGAAGCAAAGCCCTTTGCTTTATAGTAGTTAACAAACCCTTGGATAGTGCGCAGTTGTTGGACACTGTCTGTCAATTTAAGAAATTTATAGTTGAGTGGATTGTCTGAAAAGGAGAGGCT
>Ga0114969_10003504_pt1 | contig 12633 bp, 5 predicted proteins | sample M_130807_MF_Meta_FD_87316 | JGI IMG/M metagenome (GOLD analysis project Ga0114969, IMG submission 87316) | Freshwater microbial communities from Lake Montjoie, Canada to study carbon cycling - M_130807_MF_MetaG | ecosystem: Environmental > Aquatic > Freshwater > Lake | place: Lake Montjoie...
ATAAAAAATAATGATGCAAAAACTAAAGCGTTTTCATTCTCCATCTCAAGAAATGGAAATCAGAAATTTGGAATTGGAATTGAATTGGGAGAAGCAGAAGCTTTAAGTGAGTTTTTAAAATTTACTTTAAATCAAATTTATTTAAATAGATCGAATACAAAATCAGAATAATGAAAAAAATATTATTTCATTCAAATTTTTCGAGAGCGTTTACTGGATTTGGAAAAAATGCTAAAAATATATTAAAATATTTATTTTCTACAGGTAAATATGAAATAATTGAAGCTGCAAATGGATTAGTTTTTGATGCGCCAGAAGTTAAAAGACAACCTTGGAAAGCTTATGGCACATACCCTGTGGCAGGTAGACTTGAGCAAATTAAATCTCAAAATCCAGGCATTGAAAGTTCATTAAGTTATGGAGCTGCAATGATAGATGAAATAATAAACTTAGAAAAACCAGATATTTATATTGGAGCTGAAGATGTTTGGGGTTTTAATGGTTATTGGGATAAGCCTTGGTGGAATAAAATTAATTGCATGATTTGGACTACATTAGATAGTCTACCTATTTTACCAGATGCTGTAAATGCAGCGCCTAAAATTAAAAACTATTATGTATGGGCTTCATTCGCAGAAAAAGCGATGAATAAAATGGGTTATAATCATGTTAAAACTCTAAGGGGATGTATAGATACATCAAAATTCTTTAAAGTTGAAAATTTAAAAAGAGAAAATCTTAGAAAAGAATTTAATTTATCTGATTCATTTGTGATAGGTTTTGTATTTAGAAATCAATTAAGAAAATCTGTTCCTAATTTATTGGATGGATTTAATGAATTTAGAATTGAAAATCCAAAATCAAATACAAAATTATTGCTTCACACTCATTGGTCTGAAGGTTGGGATATTCCTAGACTTCTTAGGGAAAAACAAATTCCAAATGAATTAATTTATACTACATACTATTGCCAAGCGTGCTGTAGATATGAAATTAAACCTTTTGCAAAACAAGGTTTAAAATGTAAATATTGTAATACTGAAAATAGCGTAAACACAACGAATGTAACATGTGGAGTTTCAGATCATCAATTAAACGAAATTTATAATTTAATGGATGTATACTGCCACCCATTCACAAGTGGTGGTCAAGAAATCCCAATTCAGGAAGCAAAATTAACGGAACTAATTACGTTAGTTACTGATTATTCTTGCGGTGAAGATAATTGCACGCCAGAAAGTGGCGGAATACCTTTAAAGTGGAGTGAATATAGAGAACCTGGAACTCAATTCATTAAAGCATCCACATCATCAATAAGTATTACTGAAAAATTAACTGAAGTTTATTTTTTACATCCAGATAAAAAAATAAAAATTGGACAGCAAGCTAGAAAATGGGTAGTAGATAACTTTTCGATAGAAGTTATTGGGAAGAAATTAGAAGAAATCTTTGATTCATTTCCAGATATCGAATATAATTTTTCTTCAGAAGTTAAATCTTTGAATTTGAATTATGAATTACCGCAAATTGAAGATAATGAAGAGTTTATTATAGATTTATATAAAAATATCTTAAACGAAACTATAGATAAGAATAATACAATTTGTATCGATTTTAATCATAATTTAAAACTTGGAGCTTCAAGAAAACAAATTTACGATTATATCATTAATCAGGCTAAGGAAAAATCAAATAAACCCAAATTAATTAATTTCGAAGATCTTTTGGATAAAGAAGACGAAGGTAAAAGAATGGCTGTTGTAATACCTCAATCTGGTGGAGATGTATTGATGGTTAACTCGTTATTAGAAAATTTAAAAAAATTATATCCAGAATATAATTTATATATATTTACTGACTCTAAATTCTTTGATTTAATTAGAGATAATCCCGCCGTACATAAAGTCTTACAATATCACCCTACATGTGATAATTTATTTTTTATGGAAGGGCAGTCTTCGCATAAGGGATATTTTGAATTGGCGTTTTTACCCCACATAACTACTCAAAAGCATTTTGGATACCAACACAATGGTAAAGATAAATTACAATTTTCATTAAAATAATATGGGACATCTTATAGAAGAATACGCAAAATCATTAGGAGTAAAAATTGGTAAGCCAGTAATTGTAGATCATTTTTATCCAACACTTGACGATAAATATATAACAATTCATACAGACAACAAAATTGATTCCAAAAATTATGAATATTTTATTCAGGTAGTGAATTTATTAAATCCTATTTTAAATAAACATGGATATAAAATATACCAAATAGGAGGTACGGAAGATCCAAAATTAGATAATGTAAATGCGCATTTTTTAAATTTAAATTATAAGCAGTCTGCATATTTAATTAAAAACTCAAAACTACATATCGGAATTGATAGTTTGCCAATTCATATTGCCAGTATGTACGATATACCAATTATTGCTTTATACTCACATATCTACCCATCTAACGCTTATCCTTATTGGAGCAGTAAAGAAAATGTATGTATTTTAGAATCAGATAAAAAAGATTTAAAAGCTTCATTTGCTTATCAAGAACATCCAAAATCAATAAGAACTATTTATCCAGAAACAATCGCTCAAAATGCACTAAAATTACTGAAGTTAGATGAAGTTTTAAATTTTAAAACTTTATTTATTGGAAATAGTTATCATATTGCAAACGTAGAGGTGGTTCCTAATTTTAGAGCAAAATTAGAAGATCAAAAAGATAAAACTATTTACATACGCGCAGACCTACATTTTGATGATCAAAATATTGCATTTTGGTGCGCAAATTATAAATGTAAAATTATTTCAAATGAAATTATTCCCTTAGATTTGATACATCAATTTTCTAAAAATATAGATCATATTTATTTTAAACTTTTAAATTTAGATATTAAAAATGAATATTTTGAGGAAATCAAAAAGTTAAAGATAAAATTTACCATAGTAACGAAAGATAAAGAAAATTTACCAAAAATAAGAAACAATTATTTTGATTATATTGTCGAATACGACAATGAAGAAGAAAGAATTCAAAATCAAAAAAAATACAATGGAAAATTCTTCACAAACAAAGTGATAATTTCGAATTCAAAAGTTTACGCAAGTGAAGCTCACATGAAATTAGAAAAAAGTATTGACATAAATAATGAAGTGCTTCATGATGAAGACTGTTTCTGGAAAGATGCAGAACACTTCTATATATATGAATAAAACTGAATACAAATACAATGAAAATGGTAGCATCAATTGGAGAGCAATGGTTAAACCAGAATATCTTTACCCAAATAAGGATTGGTTTGAATTGCGTGGGAAGCCTCTCCCTGACTCCGTAGAGGGATTGGCTGACAATCAGCTTCTAATTAAACTTGGGGGTCTTAAAGAGCTTGCAAAGCTCAGGGGATATGAGTCAGTTTCTTATGAAGTTGTTAAATGTGATAGAGACTATGTTGTTGTTAAATGCAAAATCTCTTGGAAAGCATTACTAGACGAATCTTCTCCAACAAAAATTCAAGAAGATTATTGCGCATTCGAAGATATGGCCAACGCTACTCTTGAAAATACAAATGATTTCTGTGCAAAATTTCTAGAAACAATTGCTACAAATCGCGCTTTTGTTCGCTGCGTTCGAAATTATCTAGGAATTAATATTGTTGGAGATGATGAAATTGACAAATCAAAAAATAAAGTTTCTTCATATGAAGGCGCGGAATCTACAATCGTAAATATTACTCCACAAGGTCTTTTGAAAAAGCAGGCAAAGGACAAATTGAAATGTGAATCTTTTGATGATTTTAAAACCTTTTTAAGAAAACTTTGGGTTGAAAAATTATACCAAAATGAAAATATTGGAGATTGGAAAGACTTTTCTGATATTCCAGGCAAAGAATGTAGAAATTTAAGCGTTCTTATTAAATGAAAAACTCTTTCATAAAAAAAATTGTTACTATTGCAGAATGGGAAAAGGTAGCAAAAGATATTATTGATTTATTTTCCCAAGATGATGATCTTGGTCATTCGAATAAATTAAAACATGATGGAGAATTAATAACAAAATGTTTTTCTCATGAATCTTTATTAATTTGGAATACTCACGTATGGGGTCATTTCAATGGTGAAAAATGGGATGGTATATTCATGGGATCAATACGCAAATCAGAAAAATTTGGCAAAAAATTCATGGATGAATATCTTTGGCTTTCCAAGAATTCTAATAAAGGAATTTCTTTATATAGAACTGCCGAAGAATATGCACTAGATCATGGTTGTGAATATATTTCAATGAATGTTACGGAATTGCATCCCAAATCAAATAAAATTAAAAGATTATATTTAAAAATGGGATACGAAAAAGATTCCGAAACTTACGTTAAGAAAATTAGTAATTCATAATGCTTACAGATTTACTTGCAAAAGGTGACATTTTATATAAATAAATAGAATTATCATCACTTAAAGATTGAATAGATACAGTATAAGTTCCTATTTCAGGATTTGTTGGTAAAGCCCAAATCTTAAGATAGGAACTTATATTTTTATTATAATCACTTGAATAATTCGCAGAAGCTTCATAGTTGGAAGTTTGTTTCGAAGGAGTTTGAATATAAATTTTAAATAAATTAGCATTCAAAACATTTGCCCATTTAATCTCCAAACTAGGTTGTGCATTAAATATTATATATCTTAAGGATGAAATGACTGGAGCCGCCAACCTTTCCTTATCAGAGGCTTGTTTAGATTCCGCTTGAGCAGTTAAAAAATTAAATGTATTTTGTAAATTATCAATTCCTGCATTTTCTTCAATTTCCTTAAATTTATCTAAATTATACTCAGTAGCTAATATATTATATTCATTAATATAATTTTCAGTAATAGACATTATTTTATAAATTTTATCTCTTTTATTTAAAAGATTTAATGAATATGAAGATCCAATAACTAATCTATCTTCATTTAACAAAACAGATTCTTTTTTTATATCAAATTCAATATCATTATTTAAATTATTTTTTCCACTTCTAGTTATATATAATTCTGAATATTCATTTAAAATTTCTTGATTTACTTTATAAGACCCAGTTCTATATCCTGTAATATAAAAAGTGTCTATAGACGGTCTATCGCCTTCAATTATACTATTATAACTAATAGTTGGACTTTGATAATCAGATATTAAAAATTGAGTACAAGTTTTCTTTATTGAAATACCCGTATGATTTGAATCGTTTGGAAAATCTGACCAAACTTTAGATTCTTTTGGATTGAAATCTAAAGAACTATAAATAATTGCTTCAGAAGAATCTACACCACTATAACGTAAATATCTTCCCGTATCAAAATATTCAAAGAAATAATTCTTATAAGGCAATTGATATTTTAAAGATTCATTTTGTAAAATATCAAAAAGTAACTTATCTTGCTTATCACCAATTCCAGTTACAAATTCCCAGTAACCATATTTTGATGGTTGATTATTAATATTATTATTTTGCATATAATTTAAATAACCAACAATTTGATTAGTGCAAGTGCCAAATGCTACATTTAAACCAGTATAAATTTCATATGTCACATCTACTATTCCTGAAAATGATTTTATAGGACTAGTTGTATCAAAAGTATTCATATTAAATTTATATGAAAGTTTAGTAGTCTTTCCAGAATACATTGAATCAATAATATCTCCAACAGTTGTGGTAATACTTCCATATTTTACTTCACACAAAGTTCCAAACATGGGAGAGGAAACTTCAAAAATTAAATTTTTAGGAATAAATTGAGCATTTGCATAATAATCATCATATTTAGGTTTTGCAATAGGAGTATATAATGAAATTTGAGATACATCGTAAATATTTTCATCAATAGCTTTATCAATAACAACTTTAAATGAGTCAGAATCTACGTATGAAATATTTTTCACAGAACCAAAATTTTTCATCGAATTCATTAATTCGTCGTTAATTCTAATTAAATCCCCTGGTTTATACATCAGAGCTTTCATGTCTGTAGTGAAAGTTGTATTTGAATTTTCTTTTGCAGTTTGATATAAAAAATATTTTCCAAATCTTCTGGCTTGTCCTCTGGATGTTATTCCAAATGCATTAATATTCTTTTTAAGAATTCCTCTTTGACGTATACCATCAGAATCTTCAACATATTCAATTTTTGGTTTATAATTATCTTTTGAATCAACATATGCAATATCTACAGCAGTAAATTCGTCATCTTTTTTATGATTTGTATAATTAAATAATCCATCTTTAACATCATTATTATTAAATTCTCCAATAATAGGTTTAATTCTATCATCATCAAAAGTAATTAATGAATTCATATAATAGACATGACCGCGAAACACTGACGCAACTTGATTAATCATATCAAAAATATTAAATTTATCTGTTATCAAAGCATTAAATGCATGCCTCGGTTCAGTGCCCCCATATCCATCATCAACTCCATAATAAAAACCATTATCATCTACGCAATCACACCATCTTGCTATTTTATAGAGTTCCCAAATATCAACTTGATCAGATTCTATATAATTTCCTAATCCATAGCGTTTATTAATTAATAAATCCATTAATACCCAAGCTGGATTATTTGACCATGATAATTTAAAAGTTCCATCCCAATCGCCATCATATATTTTATATAATCCAGTTCCATCTAAATAACGTACATCTTCTTCGTCTTCATTATTTGGAAAATAATTACTAGGTACTAATATTTTTTTAAGTTTAGAATTAAAAGTCCTTGTTGGAATTTGAGAGAATGCGCGTGAATCTATTTTAGTCCCTATAATTGAAGAAAATGGATAAGAAAATTTTTGTGGAATAATTTCTGTAATTTTATTTAAACTAATTTTTTTACCAATTAATGGAGAGAGTGTTTCATGAGATCTTCTTGTTACTTTTACATATCTACGCATTGGATTACCATATTTATCATTTTTAGGCGCTGGAATTTGAATTTGAACTCCAGCATTATTAGCAAATGTATTTTTAGTATTATAATATACATTTGATAGTGTGATCCCTTTGTAATAAGAAACAACCCAATTAGATCCAGGCCAAGATTCAGTATATGCTGGAGATGTATCATATGAAAACAACCTAATATCATTTGGAAAAAGTCCATTATTTATAAGTGCATATTCAAAATTTTGTAAATTACCATTTCCATTTACGGAATCTGCTGTTATTAAACAATAATTTTGAGAAATAGAGGTATCAAAATTTGTTAGTGATATGGTTTTTGATGAACATATATTTTTATAATAAATTATATCATTTATTCGAGATGGCACAGAACAATCTCCATTATCTTTAATTGCACAAACAATATTTATAATGCCAAATGATTTATATACACTACCAAGTCCTCCATAAGCTCTCCAATTATTATTTTTAGGTTGAAGAAGTGAATTATGAGAAATGCAAAAACGTAGTGTATCTATAGAAGCTCCAGGCCAAAGTTGGAAAGATCCATTCCAATAATAAATACTTCCAGCTCCAATTAAAATTTCATTAGATACTGGATAAATACCAATATTGGCTGATGTTGAACCATTTCGAACCCAACCTCCATAGTAACTATTAAATTCTGAACCATTTAATGTTACCTGTTTATATCCATCATTTCTTAACCATAGTGGATACGAACTGGAGAAATTATTATAATAGACACCACCCCCCATCCACAGATCTATTCGGAAACCATTATATGCATCAATTATTTTTTCAAAATTTAAATAATTAATATCTTGTGAAATTTCTGAATAACCATTAGCTTTTGTTGGTGGTTTGAAAATTATAGAATATTTTTTAGAAACTGTATTGTAAATAGTCCAAAAAGTAGCAGTTAAAGATACTGGGTCTTTAATAGTCAAAGATGAAAAATAAAGTCTAGCATCAGTTGACTTAATATTAATTATATCTGTTGATAATATTTGAATTAAATTTCCAATTGAATTTATATTTTTTTTAAAAACATAAGTTGATAAATAACCACCATTTATACTATTCAGTGGATTATCTTTATATAAAAGTTGATATGCATATTTTTTATTTAATAATGAATTTCTTAAATTTTCTGCAGTTATTAATTGCAATAAAGATCCTGAAAATAAATTACTCTTAAAAAGTTCTTGAGTAATATATTCTGCATTAGATACAATTTGATCTATAATATTATTATCAATATTTATTTGAGAAGTTAATACGCTTGAATTATCTATATAATTTTTTATTAAAGTTGGAGTTGCATTAATTTTCATTTTTAATGAAGTTGCTGTAATTGAACTGCCTAGTCCAAAAACCATATAAATAGAATTAATTTTTATTAAAACTATATTAGACCCCAATAAAGATAAAAGTTTTTTTAATGAAAGTGGAGAATTATTTATAGTATTTAAATCTGTATAAATCACAAAATTTAATGAAGTGATTGCCTCCATACTATTAATAACACTATTTGTATAATCGTAATAATTAATATTGTTTACTGTTTTTGCAGTCCATAATGGATTAATAAAAATAGTTTGATATGCACTGTATTTATAATTATAAATATTTAGATTTAAACAGCAAGCTCCATCAATTAATTTATAAGTATCAAATATATTTGAATTGCAGCAAACGCCATGAGCAGAAATATATACATCACTAGAACAAATTCCATTTGGAATTAAATTTGTAGTTTGTAAAAAATTAATAGCATATCCTAAATTAACAACTTTATCATGATTAATATAACAATAAAATTGATTATTATTTAATAAATTAGATTTTAATTTTTCAGTAATCGAAGAATAATTACTACTTAATGTATAAATATTACTTTCTCCATTAAAAGATCCTGAATATAATTGTTGAACTCCACTTTTAATAATATCAGAAGTTGTATAGGATATATTTAAATTGGAACATTCACATAAATTATACAAATCCATTTCTCCAATATAAATATCATCTTTTCTATCTACAAAATAATATCCAGTAACTGAAGTTGTTAAAGATGAATTGCAACAAATTAATTCAATTAAATATAATGGTTGATTCGGATAATATGTATTTCTATATTTTGAAACATATCCACCACGATCAAGACTTAATTTACAAGAATTAACAAATGGATTAGATGTTCTACCTAAATCTATTATAGCATTATCGGTAGACATTCCAAATATATTATATCTATAAGAAAAATATTCATAAGCATTTCTATATATTTCTTTTTCTTTAGATTCATATCCAGTTTCTACATCTACAACCACTATTGCTGGTAATTTTGTTCCAGCAGTAATGTTCTGTAATGCTGCTGCATTTACGGAACCATTATTAATTGGAGTAGTTGATGCGTTTTGAACTACATTTGTATACAAATTATAATAAAAAATTCTATCATTAATAGAATCCGTATTTAAATATTGAGATCTATATATAAAAATATTATTAAAATTATAAATAGTTTTTAAACTATTTGTTTTATTTTTATCGTAATTAATATCAACTGGACTATTAATATATGGCGTAGAGGCAATAGTATATGGAGTAAAATTATAAATAGATGAATTTCCAATTAATTTTCCATTTTCAAATTTAAGTAAAGAAGACTCCAAGGCTTTTGTACTAGAATAGTCTGAAATATTAAATGTTCCATTATTTGAATCAATATTTGTAAAATATGCAGATTGATCTGTTTTTAATAAAAATTCTTCTAATAATTGATCTAAAATAATTTCATTTAATTTTGTTAAAGAAGTATCTTTAAAAAAAGTAGGTTGACTTTTTAAATAACTACCATTAATGCCAATCAAATATAAATTTCCAATAATAGCATAAGAGTAAGATGTAAATATAAGTTTATTTTTTGCTAAATTTAAATTTATATAAGGATTAATTATATATTTTGTAATATTTGGATATTGCAATTTATCTAATTTTGATTTATATCCAGTTGCCTGAGATTTATCGATAATAGCATCCCAATCAATATAAGAATTTATTATATGAACAACAACAGCTTTTTGATTTAATTCTGAAATCGCAGCTGTTTTATATCCATATCCAACAAGATAAAAATTATAACCAGCAGTTTTAGATATTGATGAAAATTTTGCATTTATTGTTGTTCCAAAATCAGATCCATTATTCCATAAACCACCATTTATTGTTTCATTTTGAGATAAACCAAAACAATAAAAAGAATTTCCATCATCGCTTAATAATTTTAATTTACTTTCTATTAAATCTTTTGAAAGTGAAATGTTAAATGATTCTTTTATTTGGTAAGCGTCATTTGGAACCTCATAATTAATTAAATTATTTATTGTATCAGCAAGGTATTTATTTGTAGCTACATTAGCTTCAAAATTAACAACTTTTGTACATAATCCGTTATTGGAAATTGCATTATAATATGCATTATTTTTTCCAATAAAATTGAAAAAATTAGAAGTTAAACAAGTAGAAATATTGGCTATAGAATTATAAATATTAGAATCAGTTGTTTTAAATCCATCTATAACATAACCATTTGTGGCGGAAGTTCCATAAACTAAAAAATATACAGCTCCTTGAGTAAATCCTATAGGATTAGTATATCCGATAACTGACGCATAACTATTAACTCCTGCTGGAGCACGTTCGGAAGAACCTAATTTTGCTTGACTACCTAAAGAAGCTGAATTATCAGATACTAAATCTACATGATTTGTATCAAATAGTTGCTGAACCGAAACGCTTACGAAAACTTCCTCAACATTATCATTTGAAATATAATGAGTGACTGGAACTGCAGATTGACTAGTTCTAGAAGAAGAAGTTTTATCAAATTGAGTGTAATTTAATTTTACATTAGTTAATAAATATGGATCTCCTGCGGTATTATAATCAATTGGCCACGCTTGAACATATCTAATGTCATCACTTGTTTCGCATTCAATATTAGCTTGATTTAAAGCTGGTAACGTAAAAGAATTAGTAATTCCATAACTAACAACTCTTTGAATACCTCCATTACCCATTGCGGAAGTAGGATTAAAACAATTACAAATAAGAAAAGGCCCAATTAATTCTTTTCCATATTCTGTATCAATTTGTACATTTGTAAAATATTTTAATGGAGCTTGAACTTCAGATCCATTTTTAAATTCCGATTGAACTAAATTATAATTAAAAAGAGAAAAATCATTTTGAAATATATAAATATTATTTAAATATCTATCTAAAATATTATCAATATTTTTTATACCAACTTCATCATTATAAATTGACCATATATAAATATTTAAATCAAAAATTTCATATTGATAATATACATTACTTGATATCAAATTTTTCTTAAAAGTTTTTTTGCCAGCCACGGTGAAAGAATTATTATTAATAAAACTTCTAGGCAATTCAAAATAATTAAAAGAATTTAAAGTCTCACTACCAATAGAGAAATAAATATAATTTGATAAATCTGTAATTCCAATTTTAAGTGGTGATGGAGAATTAGATCCACCTTCAGTAATATCAAATTTTTCTTTAGAAAGATTAACTGTAAATTTTGGAATATAAATTTTTGTTAAAAATGGTCTTTCATTAATAATGGGTGAAAGGTCAAAAGCTTTTTGAATTAAAGATACAGCGTCAAATGAACCATTTAAAGAATCGATAAAATTATATACAGAATCGTTTGGATGATAAGATGTAATAGTTATTGGATTTTTAAAATTTACATCATCTATTTCAGATGGATTAATAATTGAAATTCTTGGCAAATTAGTTATTAATTTTTTATCAATTATTGAATTGTTGGAAGAGTAAGACCAATGATATTTTAATTTATCTTTAATAAACGATATGGGAATAGATTGTCTTTTTTCGGAAGATGTTTCTTTAATAGGAGTATCATTTAAAAAAATTCCTTCAAATATATTTTCATCATATACTTTTTTACCATTTTTATTTACTAAGCCTTCTATGGGTCCATCAGAAATCAAATCAATAATTTCAGCATATGAAAAAGAATTTATTGTATTTAAATTACTAAATTGAGGTGGAGCAAGAACTGATGGATATTGTTTCACGTCTGGTGGAGAAGGTGTTTGACCTCCACCACCACCACCACCACCAGCACCTTGAATGGTTAATTTTTTCTTGAGATGTAAAATATTCATATTAATCAGTCAAAAAGTCTAAAAATGCCGAAGAATTTTCCAAAGACTTAAATTCATTAGTTGCAATAGTATTTGTTGAATAACTTTTAATTGACGCAAGTAATACTTGAGAAGCGGTTTTCATTTGCCCGTATCCAACAGGAATAGAAGATCCTTGTTCAGTCAAATTTGCGTTATTTGAAAAAATATAAGATCGACCCCTAGCTTCAATTATTGAAGCTGATCCTCCAACAGCTATATTCTGCTGTGGAGGTGACGCTTGCTTATTTAAAGATGCCATTAAAAATGAAACCCCCAAAGATACTGCAGTTGAAATAACTAAATTTACTAAAAAAGAAGTTACGGCAAAAGATGCAGTTCCCGCAAGTAAACCTATTCCAGCAGCAAAAAGTTCTCCAGATCCTATTATTGCTGGTAAAATATAAATTGTATTAATTTTTTTTCTTTCTAATAAT